>JAABUP010003592.1_pt1 | contig 27163 bp, 29 predicted proteins | sample 5559201 | NCBI WGS metagenome assembly JAABUP01 (sample SAMN10711887, study PRJNA513373) | rock metagenome | isolation source: Antarctica rocks | place: Antarctica | reverse complement strand
TTCGATTCTGTTACTCGGCACGGACTGTCATCGGATACGGGAGTTCGGTTGGGCGAATAACATGTTTGGGATGATTGCGCTACGATTCCCACCACGAAATAAATGACCAGAAAGCATATATAAATTTCAAAATGTACTAAAGACATTTGGTATATTGATCGGTACAGGTTCTAAAGGATCATCAGAGAGAAAGAGACTCACATATAAGTTTTAGATCGAAGGATTTCCTCAGCCCCATTTTGCCAAGGATATTCCTTGTCTTCGAAGAACATTGGAAAATACCAGTGGAAACCCATTCTGCCGTGAGCATGCAGATTCTCAGCCCTGAGTCTGTCACAAAGCCGCTTTGTGGCGCTGATGAATTGACCCTTTTACTGAAACTTGTATCAATCGGTTCGAAAACAAAAGCACTGTGCTGATGGATTCTACTCAACGCTCGGTCGATACCACCTTGGGCGGCGCTCTTCTATAGGCTAGCAAAGCGTGAAAGGCGGCTTCTTTAACGTGTTGATTCGCTACTAGATTTTAGTGCTTTGACTAGACATCTGGCTCTTTCGGAAAGAAGCACACGCACAGATGTTTACTCAAAATTAGGCTCACTCCGCTCATTCGACATACCAATTATGGTGATGGTGAGATTGCTCCCTAGGAGCTATTACGATGCAGTGCATAATGACTTGATGGCCGTATGTGACTGGTCGGACTTTATTACAGCTCTGTGTTCCTCATCGCGGACGAGGAGTCACCAATTCTGTTGTTTCGCGACCCACTTGCTTCATGTCAGTCATTGAGAGAATCTCTCGTAAATTCGACGAGAATCTTTCTTAAGCTCCTTGGGTCTTGGCACATCAAGACCTCTCGAATATGAATATCCTTGTTCATATTGATTCCGGTCATCGCCGGCATTGAAACATTCGATGTTGCTCTCCGGAGAGAGCACTTTTTGTGAACGGTCCGGATGGATGAGCGTACTATGGAGATGATGTTCCCCGGTCCTGGAGGCAATTTCGCATCGTGTTATTGATAGAGATGGGGCGCACTATTTCGGATATGCTCAACATGCTATCGAGGAAGCTGAGACGTTTAAGCTAATACGTTAGTACGGTTTTGCCTGGCAGGAAAGTTAAGGCAAACCGACACGTGATACTAAGATCTCCCTAGTGTATTCATCGAAAGTGAGTCAAAGTCGAGAAACGAATGTATTCAGAAATTTCAACAACAGCATCAAGTCGTCTGTAGAGCGATTGATAGAAGTCGCCACGCAGTTTCCCGATCTATATTAGACAAAGTGTAATCAGGTTTAATAATAGAATCACTTAACGTCTTTGACTGTTAGGAAAGTCCATGGAATACTAGACATCCGCCAGTGTTTCCACAATGCATGTGTGGCGCTAGGCCTGGGCGATCCATCGCAGACTTACAGCCGGCCACGTAGGATGGGATCCTAAGACTGTCAAGAACTTGGGTAACTCAATGGTTGCCACCGCCGTCAGCTCGAGAGGTAGCCAAAGTGGGTAGACAAGTAGTCATTGGAAAGGGGAATCGATACCCGACAAGGGTATATGCAGATGGTCTCTGGAAGACAATATTTTCCCTTTCTTTTCCATTCCTACAACACATAAACGCAAAGACACCAGAGTTTCAACCTCAGCGTCCATTTTCAGGAACGTACTCGAGCTTCCACCTTGTCACTTCTCGCTCTGCCCCAGTCATGATTCGGTATTAGGGTGCTTTAGCTTTCAGGCTTCTGAAGATCGCTTACTGGTCTTGTCTGTTCGAAGAAACCAAAGTCTACACTCTCCTGATGAATATGGTGGGCTCATAATTGAGGTAGGGGACTGAAATGGGACTGCAGATCAGCGAAAACGTTTCTTAGTAGCCTGAGAAGTAATATTTGGACTCCTATTGGCTCTTCTGTCGTGACGAAATGTAGCGATATCAGGCTTCAATATTGTAACCCCGTAAGCATTGATATTCTAGTGGCACTTCAGGCTCCACACTATTGGTGGGCAATAATCTGACTTGTTGGTGATCATATCAACACGAGCGTCATAGACACTGAATGGCGGAGCTACAATGAGTGCAACCATTGTAGATAGACGTACAAGTGAGGTCGCTACACCTACTCTGGTTGAACTGTTGGCAATTGGACCCGATTGCCAAGGCGTGGCTCGTGGTCAAAGAGCATTGTGGTCGCAGTCAAGCTCTCGACTGATGAGTGAAGGTGGCTCGGCAGATTCGGTATTAACTTTGTTCGCTTCACTTTCTGTTGATGCTCTGCCATCCTCGCAGGAGTGAATGATGTGTGCCAGTACTCATCATGACACATGGAGCCGATCTCTTCTCCATTTCTCTTCACACTTATTCGGGAAAACTTCTCATCGATACAACATCTACAATCACTATATGTGAAGACTTGATTGAACCACCCTGGCAGCTCAGCAACCGGACTTGTCGCTGCAAAGCTTGCATGAACTCACCCCGCATCCACAGCCCACACAAGCTTATTGGCGCTCATTCCTAGTCATACTGACCTCATAGCTGCTCAAACCTCGTCCATAAAGCCTGCAGGTCTCACTTTCCATCTACACTAACGGCTCCCACGATCCTCCTATCATTGCTATCACATCAATATCTTTATCCATTTGCCCTCGTTGACTTCTCCAGCCATGCCAGATAGTGACCGAGCTAAGAAGATGAAGGAGCAGTGGCCTAGACTCCCAACAATAAGATTCAATTCAGTTGAGGAAGTACTGACCGGTCCTGGACAGCCTTCGGCCGACACCGTGAACTCTATCACCGGTGCCCTGGATGCCGTTGTGTTGCCATCACACAAGCCCGGTAAATGCTGTGGGTGTGGGGGAACAGCCCAATTCATCTGTAAAGGCTGCAAAGGCTCTCCGGCCGACCGTGAGGACAAGATGATAATAACACATTACTGCTCAGCTGCATGTGCGAAGGCGCATTGGAAGTCGCATAAAAAGGACTGCAAAGCCGCAGCCGATCGCCGACTGCTCTATCGCTCTGCTGGCGTAAGTAAAGCATTGTTCTATGTGCACCAGAAAATGAGTTTCACATGGGGTTATTTCGAAAATATCGATCGGCATGGGCAGTACAGAGTAGTTTTTCTGAACCAGGCCAAAAGCAACGCAAGGAAGACGATGTTGGTGCCTTTCTCGACCGTTACTGATCTAGTCTCGGACCAAGGTGAGCAGGAGGCCTTCCTGACGCATCTCTCTTGCAGAGAAGGCATCGCCAAATTTGGTCCTCTGCTTGCGGGAACCTTGCGAGGTACGTCTTGCCGCTGAGCTGTTGAGCTGATCTTTCTAACCAGGCCGGCTCGCACACATCAGGCATTGTATTCTCCATCGAGGAAGTCACATTGGTTCCCAAGAATCTCAAGATCGAGATTCTTCAGTCTCAAGGGAAGATCAGCAATATCGACGCCGTGCGAAAAGACGGCATGCACCACATCATCTTCCGCGTGACACTCACTAACGGCGAGCAATATGCGGTTGATTTGGCAGGCGCTCAGTATGGATACCACAAAGAGTGCCTAACCTGGCAAGACTACAGTACATCGCGGATCGAGAAGGTCATTGAGATAGGTGCGCTTGGAGCTACAAAGAAAGCGCTTGCGGACGATACCGAGAAGAAGGGATACCCCGCCAACAGAGTTCAAGAACTCAACATTAGTTTCGCAAAGGAGATGTGGCTCTGTGTGCAGATATGGACGCGCCAGGAGGGAAGCCTCGATGCAATGCTAGCGTTGCCGGAAAAATACCATATGGCGAAGAGAACCTCCCTTCTTGAGCTTGTAGAGAGATTCGTGACTTTATCAAGGGAGGACAGCATTCGCCAAGGCTCTTGGTGCCGCAGATGAGGATTGAATAGGTGTTGTTCCAGTTATCGAAGACGCGCTGGTAAGCAATAGCAGGCTACTCACTTTGGCAAGGATGTTAGCGAAATCAATAGGCGTCAAAGATGACCAAGGGAATGGTCAATCGGCATTTCGGCGCTGCGTTAAACATGAGTGTCAAGCGGGAACAGTTGCGCTTCACTCGTACAAGACACATAAGTAGGACTGCGCCATAATTGAGAGTAAATCCAATCAAGCTTCATAGCATTTCCAGCTTTGACAGAAACATGACTCTTAAAGAAAGAATAACTCGTTAGGTCTCACCACAGCAGCCACCAAGCAGCGACAAGGTCATTCCAAGACAACTCTTCATATTTGCTGAAGCTTGCGGTGACGTAGATTATCTTTCATAATCGATGCGATGGCACAACAACAAGACCAGCTCCCTTAAATTGCTTCGGAACTCATCATTCGAGCTGACCACTGGAATTTCCCCTCCAGCCAAAATTGATATCCCCCTTGAGACTCTAACGTTATTGGGTATTCCAGTACCCATTTCCTCCCCCAAACGTTTTCTTCGTCATGTCGAGGTATTGACGACTCAGATCTCGTTCCAAGTTCATCACCGACTGTCATAAGATTATGGTGTTCTCCAACATTGAACCAGCTATGCTCAGACCGAGTCTCGTGATCATTAGACATCAGCATGATCATTAGGCATCACCAAGGTCATGGCGTCATGTAAAGGACGATCGAGATTACGAGTCGAGAAATAGATGCACCATTACCCAGAAGCAGTTCAGCTTTTCGGCAAACGGCATACGTGTTCTGTCAGGAACGCTGGAAACGGGAAAATCCAGCCCCGTAATGGACTACGAGGCACAAGAACCCGACGACTACCTTGCGAACAGTGGAGCTGGAGCAAGAGATGCGTCTAATGGTGCAAATGCGTGCTCATAAGACCTTCGCCCAGCCGATTCAGATACTGGTGATACTTCAACATCCTGTGACATTGGATCTCGTGGCGCAAACGACCATCGCGAAACATCAGAAACGGGACTCAAGTCCTCATCCGTCCCTTCCCTCGCAGCATTCTCCTGCATCAGACTGTTCCGGGGTGGGTGTCTAGACTCTGAGGGATGACCTGAGGTCCATGATAAGCGTGCTGTATCTGCTACGGCGGCCTTCTCGTCGGCAAGTTCTGGGGTCGGCATGGGGAGCTCTGATGGTCTTGGGGGTAGCTCTGGAGGAAGAGAGTCGTCTAGCTCGATTGGAACTGCATTTGTGGGAGTGCCTTCGATCTCGACTGTAGTCTCCACGCCGCTGTTGGCGCTGGCGTTGTTGGCGCTGCAGGTCATCGCATCGGTGGATTCAAGCACGAGTTCAAAGCGCCCAGCTTCCTTTCGCTGATCTTTCTTCTTGTCTTTCTTCTTTTGGCTGTCCGGGCTGGGGAAATTCCTATCGTCGTGGGCAGACTGCTTGTTCTCTTTCACCACCAGCTTGGCCACCACCCCTTTCTCACGCCAACAATCTTCGTTCCAACGCTTGAGTACATCGCCCAATTTGCCTTGCTCAAGGCCCTGTTTCACGTTGCTGAGGACGGTTTTGTCGTAGACGGCTTTGCCCGCGAACACGCCTGCCGCTGCCCCGAAAGGAGGGACGGCAGCAACGGAGACCAGACCAACGCTGATGCCGGAGGTCCAAGCCAGAGACTGTTGGGTCAGGGAGAGTTTGGTCGCTTGAACGATCTCGTCGGAGAAGCGTGTCCATACATCGGGCGATATGCCGAGGTGGAAAACGGTTGAGTGGTACGGGAAGCCGGATGAAAGAGGGTATTTCTTGGTGGGGATTGTCAAGGGCAACAAAGAAGGGGCCGCAGGTGCTTGAGTAGGAGATGGTTGAGAGGGACTTGGAGAAGTGGAAAGGGACAAGCGACGATCGACGTGGATGGAATCGTAGGCCGGTGGGGGGCCGTTCAGGTTGGGAGAGTCGGGAAGGGAAGCCATGGCGGTCTTTCACGACAACAACAAATGCAACAACAATGGTAGTGTCAGTCAAGAATTGAGCAGGTGATGCTGACTGTGTTCTGTATTATACTCCACCAGACCATCTTCTATCGGCTCCATTGACATGAACATTGCCCCGGTGGTTCCCATGCGCGTTTGGACGGCGCACCACTATCGCCCCGAGCCCCGACTGAGCGCCCGACTTGCGACCAATCTCTCGCCATTCCGGCCCTGTGCCGGTATGAGTATGCATGCTGGCAATGGTCGATAGAGCCGACGTTCGAGACGTTTTGAGCTGCAGGGGTACAGGCAGTCATAAGGGCCAGGTGCCATGTGGAGCTGGATTCTGGTTTGTCCTTTCGAAGCAACAAGTACATGACCGTGCAGGCTAGGGTCGATTGTAGTTCCAATGCGAGAAGGAATATGCCGACTCCCGGGGTGTCACAATGCAACCCTAGCCGCTACGCCTCCTGTCGTACTTTACTGTCGTCGACGTGTTTCATGATGGGGATCCCGCAACGAGGAGGATGACTGGAAAAGTGGAAATGCTTGTGAGACAATTCGGGATTCGGCCAATCTCATGTCCGAGGGCCCCGGTCAGGATAGAAGGAGGAGAAGATGACATCATCCCGCACACTGCCGGCGCCGTCTCTTGGCACGCTCGAATGAGAACCCCAGTCACGTGCTCCTGCCGCCCGTCATTGCTCGCTGCTCTGCTCTCTGCACCTCGATATTGGATATTTCCATGTCCATCCCACTGGAAATAATTCACCTTACGACTCGCGGAGCCATCGATGCGACTGTTGAGGACCGTGCATGATGCGCTCGTATTGTTCCAAATGAGGCCCTCTAGCTCGCTGCAATTTCTCCTCTTGCCTCGCCTGTCTCCGAATGACTGCCGGCTCCACCAAGTCGCATCCTGAGAGAGAGCATTGCTCAGTGTCACCACGACAGGAATGCATGGACCGAGTTCGACGTCGACCCAGATGCTTCTTGTATTCTACCAATAATCTTCGTGCTCCGAAGCAGCAGTTGATACCAGGAAGGGAAGGGGTTGTACTCCAAGAAACCACTCGGCAGCTTGCAATGAGCCAGCTTTGCCCACTCACATCCTGTACGGTCTAGCTCCTCAAATATTCTAAGGACTGAGCATATCCCTGCGCTGATTCTCTCGGCAATGAAATCACTCTCCAAGTCGATGTTGGCTGTTTGCAAATGATCCCGCTCACTCTAATCTCGTTGAATGTGCTTTTCTGCGGTCAGAGTTCCATTCACGTTACTTTAGGGACTAGGTGTCCTTGGTGAGAAATTGGAAAACTGGAGCGATCCTAATACTTTTGAGAGAATGACGGGTGGCTATATCTGTCCTACTTACACTGCCACTGGTGCTGGTTCCAACCATGTAGCTTCTTGTCTCTCACAGATCCCCAGGCGACGGACTTGCAAGGTCTGATCGACGACTAGCCTTTTTCGCCTCTCTTCGGCGTACACGGCTTCCGTTCCTTGCGTGACAAGGGATACCTAATCATCATGTTTCTCAAGTGCTCCCACCGCTGTCGAAGACCCCGAGACTTGACAGCTTCTGGCTGTGCGAGGGACAAACGATTTGCGTGTTTACTGGCGTGTCGACGTAACCTGCCCTTACCTGCATGAAGTGCGTCATATGATCGAAGTTCTCGGTTGGCCCAATCGACTGAGGACATATGACTATGCTGATACAACGAATGGTCCACTGACTGATAAGTGCCACTTGCAGGCTATCCACTTCGATGGTGTCAGGGATCCAGTCATTCAAGAGCGAGAGGAGATCAGCGGGATCTTGGGGCAACAATGACACAGGCTCAAGTCAAAGACCCCACATTCAACGCTACTCTGTTGAGTCTAGAACTCTAGTGTCAACACTAAATGAGCTGTCAAGATAAAAAGGTTTGCCGAGTTTTAGTGCTTACGAAGGCTTGTGATGCATGGTGATGACGCGAAACATTCGGTTTTGAGGTGTCGTCAGTTACTGCTAATTCTAGCCATTCGAAGCTCATTCTCGATGAGTGTATAGGAGCAAGCATACTTACTAATGAGATCTCCTCACGTATCGGCATTCGCTACATCAAACTCGATAACTTCGGATATAAGAATCAGACAAACGGAAGAGATGGCTCTATTATCTCTGAGCTTTGTCGTCCTTTTCATGAGCTATTTCATCTACGCATTATCTTTAGTATTCTTTCGACTGCTGATCTCGCCAATCGCTCATTTTCCTGGCTCGAAACTCACAGCCATTACCGGCTGGTACGAAACGTATCTCGATGTCTTCAAAGGGGGTCAATTTACCATCCAAATTCAAAAATAGCATAAGCAATATAGTCAGCATTACTGCAATACAACCTACCGGCTTAGCTTCCACCACTGACGGGGAGCTACTTTCAGGACCGATTGTACGCATTAACCCGACAGAGCTCCACATCTTTGATCCCAATTTTCATGAGATTGCATACTCATCAAGCAAGCCCGCTGATAAGCTACTAAAATTCAGAGATCGCTTCGGCCTTCCAAAATCCGTCCAGTCCACCCGTTCGTCATGACCTTCATCGTCACCGTCGAATGGCCTTGAACCCATATTTCTCTAAGCAAAAAATATATGGGTTCACTCCACACATACAGCAGTGCGCAGAAAGATTGTGTGCCAGACTTGTCCGCGAATACAAAGGCACCTCCACGGTTGTCAATTTGAATGACGCATGGGCTGCATTTGCAACAGATGTGGTCACGTGTTACAGCTTTGCTTGGTCATGACATTCTCGATGCCCCTGAATTTGTTGGCCCATTCACCAGATCACTCAAAGAATTGGCGAATAATGTTCATATCGCTGGGCATTTTCCATTGTTGTTGAAAGTATTTCAGTTCATGCCCGAGTCTGTGGTAGGCATCATTGATCCAGCAACGAGGCCTATCTTCCAATTTCAGAATGTAGGCCCTCAGCTATTCGAAGCGTTTGCAAGGCCGTGAATATCAGTGGCTTATTCGCTTTTAGGAAATCAGAATGCAAATCCTGAAGATATTGAACGGCGAGAATGAAGCACACAAACAAGTGGCGCACGCGACAGTCCTGAGCAGCTTAATTGATTCAAACTTACCAGCCCAGGAAACGACCCTGACACGATTGCAGCACGAAGCTGCAGGGATTGTGGGTGCAGGGATCTATACCATGAAATCAACTCTCTGTTTAGCAAGCTTCCACATCCTTGACAACCCGGTGATTCGCCATCGTCTCCAGCAAGAATTAGAAACAGCTTGCCCAGATGTGAGGCGGCCACCAGTATTGACAGAATTGGAAAAATTGCCGTACCTCAATGCTGTCATCCTCGAAGGTATGCTGTCGTAAAGAAATTTGACAATGGTCATTGTTGAAATTCGGTCACATGAGCCTATTCCTCCCTTTCCAGCTACGGTATCGTAAACTTGTCGATTCATCTGACATTCCACGAGCTCTCCGTCTCTCACACGGCGTCGCCCAAAGACTTCCCTGTACACTTTCCACTCCCCTCGCCTATGACTCTAAATATACCATCCCACCATTCACTCCCTTCAGCCAGTCCGCCTATCTCCAACACCACTCTCCCCAGCTTTTCGCAAACAGCCATGTCTTTGATCCATCCCGATTTCTGACCGACAAAAACACCATTAACACGCAGCTTGAGCGCTTCCTTGTACCATTTCGTAGGGGTACGAGAATGTGCCTAGGGATGAATCTTGCATGGGCTGAATTGTACATCGGTTTGGCCAATGTATTTAGAAGGATTGACTTTGAAATGTAAGTGCACTTTCCAGTCACTCCTCTCCAAGCATATTTTCGGCTTGAATCATGAGTCCACAATCATCAGCGCAGAGCTCACGAACTACGTCGAGACTTTGACCCCGGACAAATATTTTGATGGGGGCAATCATTGACCAGGTCTACAGGTTCGAGACAAGTAAAGAGTATGTAGAGATGAAAAGAGAATTCTTTGTACCGCAGGCTAGGATGGATTCAAAGGGTGTGAGAGTCATTGTCAAATGAGTGAGGAGCAAAGGCTTTTGGAGATAGCCAATTGATACTTGATACGTGGCCAGTCTGAGATCGCGATCGCCAATTGGCACCTGAACATCGGGCGACATGATGGTATCTACAAGCTTCTATCTTTTACATTCGACAAAGCCAGATGGCGCATCTGAGGCATTCGTTAGGGGGACACGGGTGGTTGCCTAGCCAGAGCTGCAGTTCAGATATCAATTCTAGCGGTTTGAAGTCTTTTGAGAGCTGCACACGTTGCCTCGTTTCTCGTGGGCTGCACTTGACGTACGCACGCTTTCGACTGAGAGAAAGGGATAGTTGGATAATAGGCTGGATGATTTAGATGAGTCACCATTTCGATTAGCTGCAGAATGGCCGAAAGAGCTCAGAGATCGGAGAGACGATTCGATCTATACGTTCATTGAAGCATATGCCGCTCACTTGCGTAACGGCATTGGAGCTACCAGGATGCTTTCAAAATCGAAAGTTGAACTCTACTTACCATTGAACCCATCCAGCAATCTCGCAGCGTCCATTGGTCACCTTCGGCTTATTGCACCGAATGTCTTAGCTCCCCACGTCAATATTCTCCTTGACGTACTGAAGCACGCACTGAAGCGATCGGCTCTTTTCTCGTCTCTTCCCTGTCTCCCACGGATGAATCTCTGTCCGTTCTCTAGGCAATCCATGCCATCCCCGTCATATCCTCACATGAGGCTGCCGATGCTGGGTCTCATTGGCTGTAGGGAGTTGGAGGTGGCAGTGTGGCTGGACAAGTATTTGAGGTCCTTCGACCTATCGATGAAAGGCTGAGAGTGCTGCAGCACATACAGATTTTACTCTCTCTGTGGTCTCCTGGAGCGTCATGTGTCCTGCTCTTGTACCCAGCTCCTTGAGACCAGATCGACGTATCCTTCGCTCGCGCGTGGTTCTTTCTCTGTACGACTGTCGCTGTTATGTCAGCGAATGCAGTCGAATCGAGTCGCTTACTAGCCCTTGGGAGAGGGAAAAGCTTTTAAGAAATGGTGACCGACTAGGTCTAGTGACGACTAATTACTGTTCTAGTAGAGTAGCATAATGAAGATGAAGACTATTGCATAGAGACGGCGCCGCACCTGCAAGGTGTGATGTGCTTTTGAATGGCTGAAGGAAATTTGGAAGTCGTTGGTATTCAACGTTTTGTGTCATCGTTCATCGTTTTGTGAAGAACCGGCATCCCGACCCTCGTGTCGCCTTGGCGAGAACTATTCTAGCGCGGCTTGGCAGGGGAAATCAGGGACCCACCGGAGCAAAATTCCATTGCTCTGACCCACGACTCGGAATATTATTATCCTGTCTTGAATGAACCATGCTCTGAGTTGCTGGCCAAAAGTCGGCAACAGAATTAGAATTAGCTCTAGAACTAGCCTATCCTATCCGGCATTGTGGCCCCACTCGCATCCAAATCTCACACATACTCTACTGCCTACGGCTTCTTGCAGCATCCCATCGGACCATCATAATTTATGAGATTCCAGCTGTGAGTGTATGCCGTAGAGGCTCTGACTATTGCAAGTGATGGCTTGGATACTTTCGCTTGCCACGCGAGGTCGAGAATGTGTGGTCAAATTTGGGGCAGTTGAGGGGTTGTTTCAAACACCATGACAAGGTTACTAGGTATCAGGTCCGGAGCCCCACTAGCTGTATTTGACAAACAGGAGAAGAGAGGTATAAGATGAAAGCATTGCTACTTACGCTCGATGATAGCCCTCCTCTGCTGGTTTATTCCTCCACTACGCTCGTTTGTTGTATATATTCCATTCTTTTGTAATTACTTTCCGCCATCCATTCGAGACTTTCCCACATCATCGCTGGAATCCTTTTCGCCATGCATTTCTTCAGCTCCACATTGCTTTTCTTCATCAGCGCTGGCGTTGCACGCGCGGCGGCTGTCCCTGTTGCGGCAGGAGAACTCAACAATCGAGCAGCGAGTTGCACTTTCACCGACGCAGCATCTGCCACCAAAGCCAAAACAAGCTGCCCTACCCTGACCTTGAATAATGTCGCTGTGCCCGCTGGGAAGACGCTCGATCTGACTGGGCTGCCCAAGGGTACTCACGTATGACCAGCTCTACCCTCGTCCGCATGATAAGATTTGCTCACTCAACCTTCACCTTCTAGGTTATATTCCAGGGCACAACCACCTTTGGATATTCCGAATGGGCAGGTCCTCTGGTCTCCATCTCGGGCACCTCCATCACCGTCACCGGGTCGCCAGGCTCTATCCTCGACGGACAAGGCGCCAGATGGTGGGATGGCAAAGGCACCAACGGAGGGAAAAAGAAGCCCAAATTTTTCTACGCGCACAAGATGATCTCATCCAGCATCAGCGGGATTACCATCAAGGACTCTCCAGTCCAGGTCTCCAGCATCAATAGCGCTCAAGACCTGACATTGACGGGAGTCACCATCGATAACTCGGCCGGTGACGTGGATGAGTTAGGTCACAATACCGACGCGTTTGACGTGGGAAGCAGTACGGAAGTGACGATTAGTGGTGCAAACGTGAAGAATCAAGATGATTGTTTAGCCGTCAACTCTGGAACTGTGCGTTCGGTTCCAATCAATTGCCCAAATATCATAATCGCAGGTAATGGCAACGCTAATGCTGTACCAGGACATCACTTTCACTGGTGGCAACTGCTCTGGCGGACATGGTCTATCGATTGGTTCCGTGGGTGGGCGAGACGATAACACTGTGTCCAACGTACTGATCGAGAATTCCACTGTCACGAAATCCGATAATGGTTGGTCCAATCTCCATCTATGTTATTGCATGGTTGAAGCTCATACTAATTGCTGGCGAAAGGGATTTGAATCAAGACTGTGTCTGGAGCGACAGGCAAAGTAAGTGGTGTGACCTGCAAAAACATTAAACTTTCCGAGCTTGCCAAGGTACGTAGCTCAAGAATCTAACCCACCGATTGCAATATCTTGCAAACGCTATCAACGACTCCAGTATACAGATCTGCTTACCATATAAAATCTACAGTACGGTATTGTGATCGAACAGGATTACGAGAACGGCAGCCCGACTGGCAAACCAACAACCGGCGTGCCCATCACCGGCCTAACCGTTTCCGGTGTTACGGGCACTGTCACTTCATCGGCGAAAGACACATACATCCTTTGTGGCAGTGGAAGCTGCTCGGGCTGGACCTGGCAGGGTGTTTCCGTGACTGGTGGCAAGAAAGCGAGTTGCGAAAACGTACCAAGCAGTGCTGCTTGCTAGGAGTCCAAATCGCAAACTTTGCTCGCCCCTCAACTTTCAGAACATGGACGTACAGTAAGAGACAGGAAGATTCTGAGCGGGCCTCACTGTGTAGTTGGACCATTTCGATTCTCGTACTAAAGTTCTTTTAGATAGTCACACAAGATTCTGACTAACAACCAGATTCCACATGAGACCTGCGGTAATCTACGTACACACTGCGCTAGATTAGTATCTTCGGTAGCTAATTCGACTACTTTGCCAAATGCGATTTCGTTCAGTGTTTCTTTCTTATCATGTACTCCACAAGTAACTCCGCTACTATCAACAGCACTCGCTCGAGCTTTGGCCTCCAGCTTTGGTCTCCGCCCGCGCATGATGATCGAAGACACGTTCGCAATGGCTTTTGAATACTGCACATCTCCACGCTACACTCGCAGCCCATGCCAAACATTTTTGTGACCCCAAAAGTGTGCAAGGTTTGTCAAGAATATTGAAGAGCAGTGTTGTTTGAAAACTCGCCAATGTTGCTATTCCACTTGCCAAACTTTCGACATCTTCCCCATATATCAAGTCTACGTTTGGCGAAAGCTTCCAGGCATACAAACAGCTCAACGCCTGCTAGATTTAGGGATCTACCTGATGCGCATGTTCCGCTGCTACCGAACCATGAATTGACCGAGCGTTTGAATGCAAAGGAAGACTCCTACTTTCACGCGCTCCACTGCCCTGCGACACAACCCATATCCTCTCGTTCAAAGCTGTTTTGAAATATGGTGCCTGATTCCTAGCTCAGATGTCTCCCGAGATTGGAAGCAACATTCAGAACATACAAAGCGACTCGCAGAACGATCTCTCACAATTCCTCCAGTGATAGAGAAGAGCTGCAGGAGAGTCTACTATAGTTAACAAGTGTGGCCTGTTGTGCCGAAACGAGAGCCTCCTTTTGTCTTGTCACCTATGCTCTAGCTCTGATCAACTCCGACCACCTCGCATTAGCAACACCGGTTGCATCGACTGATCGCGCGCTCCCCCGCCGCCAAATCGACACACATGAAGTAACTGATGACGATGGCACCGGTCACGCAGGCATGTTCCATTGTTTCCGTAGTGGAACATGGCTCCCTCAGTCACAGCTCGTATCCCTCTGAGACCAAGCCTGTTCGAGTGCCACCAGTATCACCTACGATCGGGCACACTTTTCCTATGTTCCCAACGCTGACAATGGGACTTACCCGGCGCATTCTGTCACTCATAAAATCGACGATTATTGCTTGATGTCAGAGACCGTACCTGCTTGCCACTATACCGGCTATCAGTTGGACATGACGGCGCAGTTCCAGAGCGCGAAGCATGTGAGTCAGACGGAGTGTGAGTGGGCGATGAAATGGATTGTGGACATTTGCCACTGGGAGCATCAGGATTCGAGGGGCGGATGGTGGCAATTTACAGACGATGGGACTACTAGTATGATCGATCCTCAGAAAATGGGTTTTAATCGTCCATAATAGGGTGTTCAGTCGGCTCGTTCATCTTGTGGGCCGTCTTTCTCATGCGGTCGCCCACGCCTCCGGCTAGCTCTCGCCATGTTCAAGTGGTGCGAAAGTTCAAGTTGTTCCTCAGAACACAGCATCCATGTTCGAGAACAGGCCAAGTATACATGTGGAGCGATTGACATCCTTTGTGGACGAGAGAGCCAAAGAGTATGGGGAAAAGTCTCTACCCGACGGCATTGGTTTCTCTCTACTGCTTGTCTGTTACTTTTGTTGATCTTCTATTTAAAGCTTCTGGTTGAGTCCTTGAGTACGAAGATTGCGTCATCCTGTAGCTTCTGCGAGTCAGGTTTTGGATTACGGCTCTCACCACATTCAAATCTATCTGGGCTTCCGATCTCTACGTGCCAGTGATAGAATATACTATCTACGCCGCGGTAGTCCGGCTTACTGTGAGGGTCTATCAAATCATCTACATTAATTATGGTATTGGCCCAGAAATGAAGAACACTGATTCGAGTCTTGCAGCTCGTTTTATCAGTCGCATTCGAGTATGGCCTGGATTATCTCAACAGACGCCCGAATTTCCCACATGACCTAAGGGCGAGGTATTATATAGCACCCGCAAGCTCAATTGATCGAACGAAAAAGCCTTGGCCTTGATTCTGAGCTTTTTTTATATTTACTCTTCAAGGAAGAAATGGAGATAAAACTCTTGCGTTACTTATCCTTGAGCTTGCGCTCATATGGAAAAGAAGAATTTCATCTTCGGTTTTGTTTTTTCCTGCGGCTGTTGAGCTTTAGGAAGTGGTCTGTGTCATTCGCTTTCTGTACTGTGTGCATACTTGTCATTTCAAATAGGCGTCAGCTCGCACAAACGGCTACCGTCTGCTCATCAGCCACAGCGATCAAAAGTATGGTTGTTGAAAATGCTACTCCCCGTGATTCTGGTACTATTTATCAGTAAATAGTAGACGGACAATCTAGAATTAGCTCACGATTTCGTCTCTAGACGCTGATCCTCCAAGCTTCGTATAGTTCTTCAATGCTCCTTGGTCTTTGAGAAAGGAGGTATAGGCATTACCTCTACAATATGTAAATTTTGGGCACAGTGGCTTTGGTAGACTCTCCATGAATCAAAGACAAGGTCAGAGCTAGCGATGAGCTGGATGGTGCCGAAAGGCGCGAGTTCCAATGAAAACATGTATACTGGTCGACTGCTGAGAAGCTTGCGGATTTGGCAGGGTTTGGCAAATTGAGGGAGTGCACTTGATCGTGAAGTCCCATAGCGCACAAGTCTTTCTTGAGCGAATATAAACGCGGCTAGTCGAAACTACCGGCAGAAGGCTGAACTCACTCATATGCCCAATCGACTACCAAGAGCATCCTCGTCTGATCATCGAAATTGTCTCACAGCCTGATTACAACCAAGTCTGCCTGCGAGATGGAAGCTATGATTTGGAAGGTTCCTTGTCGAGGCCTTGTGGCAACATAATACCATACCTTGCGACGTGATAACATCCTCTGACGTACACTGTAGGTCATAAGCTTTTGCAGTCTTTTTAAGATGTGTATGACCCTTCGTGTAGGGGCTAATCATCTCTACCCCTGATTTGAAGTTCTTGACAGAGTCAGTGCGCCAGCACCAAAGAAAGTGGAGGATATGACTAAGAGATAAATCTTTGCTTGGCCAGATAATCTCAGTAAAAGCTGAAAGGGTTGTTGCCATATTTCAGCACCGCCTGAGAGGAATAAAGCAACATCCCCGTGTTGTACGTAGGTTTGAGAGCGAGGGCTGATCTGCCATGTATTCCGCTCCACCCATCTCGTAAGATCGTTGAGTTACCCCTCTTCAAAAAGGATCGATGCTTCTGATCAAAAAGTTAGTCAGTCATTCTAGGTGCTAAGTTTAAAGGAGAAAACAGCGGCCTTGAGAGCGGTAAATGGATTGCCAATTTCGTTGCGTAATTAGCAGCGCTTAAGGAGCCCAATAGAACTTAGCTAGATCGCTCACCTTGTTCAGATTTGACTTATTGAAGTTGCTCGGAACCCAGCACTTGTATGTTCATATGACAGCCACCGCTGCTTTCGAGTCCTCCCAACTTTGCCAGGTTACTCTATCTCATTGTACTTACGGTGTGTGACCGTGGTTCAGTGAAGTGGTTGAGACAGTCAAGTAGGTATGACGGTTTCCAGCGCGTACTATGGAATCAACCTATTTCTTGATAGGTGTATCAGCGAATGATGTACCATTTGGAGAAGGTAGACCGGTTTCGCATTTGATCAAGTGCTTGTGAAATCCGCGTCTAATACGTACACTATGATCAGCTCACGAGTTTCTTACTGGCAACTCAAATTAATCTCCCTTCCGCATCTATCATTGATCGTGGTGCTGTTGACGTGACGAGTTTTCACGTTTGCGTAAGACTATGCTTTTTTAAACGACTCCTGGAAAAAATTCCCCAGATCGCGTATGCATCGAACGTGGCCATAGAAAGGTCGCAAGGTATTCACGATGGAGAGTAAAATGCAATGCACAGCTCTTTATATCTATTTTCCGAGTTAGCAATCTTGAATCCTCTGACCGTTTGGACGGCGCTTTGAGAGTCAAAAGGAACCAAGGTCGTCACACTGGCGAACACTAGCATTAGTCACACTGAAACAAGTCTCACCTATCGCTCCTGGGATTTGCGAAGACAAAAGAGAGGTTGGCAGTGTCGCGAAGGGGAAGGGACAAGTCCGGCCGTCGAGGTAAAGGAAGATACGTAAGGGTGCAAGAAGATCGCGGGCTTCAAAGACTTTCTCTTGCACATGAAAGTGGCAAGAAAGGATATCACCGCGATAGTCTAAAGCTCACAGCCATATTTCGGCGACATGTCGGGGAAGAGAGAAGACGGAAGCTGGATGTCTCTCAGAAAGGGCGGTATATATGGTTGAGAACACAGCGGGAAAGTAAAAGATACCATTCCTGGCACCTGCTACAGCGTTTGCTAACTCGAACTGACACTTACCGGGGGCGGACCAACAGGCACCTGGCCGCGTAAGACTTTGACAAAAGTTGAACGCATGTAGAGTCGCCATTGAAGAATCATCAGCCTCAAATGTTCTGGACCCTGTGACTACTATCCGGGCAGGACTAGGGGCTGTGTATTCATTCTGATTGGACCAGATTAATCTAATCAAATTTGCAGTCACGCGCTAGGTGCTGAACCTTCCAATAGCGGCTAGAAGCGCTCCGAAGCGCGTGGCGGTGCACTCCCTTCGCTTTATGTCTCGCATCGTCTTTCCTTCAACCTCACTCATAATTGAATTTATCCGTTTAGCAAACAACATTCAGCCGCAGACCAGTATGGGCGCCACATGCCACTTACCATATCGCTCTTCTCCGCAAATTCTAGTTTGGGCCGCGAAGGCTCGGAAATCGATACAAAAGTTGGCCTTGTTCAGCTATGTGGACACTGCAGGGAGAAGCTAGCTTACTTGACTGATCTAGTCTCTAACCTCGACATTCGGATTTCAGATTCTACCATCTCAGACTTTCAATATGACGAATTCCGCATCGGAGAAGCGCAGCTTACACCTCGAATCGGCGATTCGTACATTAGACATTTACTTCTCACACAGATTCTGCGCCACACGCTGATATGGATCCTTTTCAAGCCACACGGGGCTCTTCGTGTGAGCAACTACGCGCAACACTTTTACAGCAATCGAGGTCGGCCGGTACTGCTCTAAGGGCTGGACAGAATAGTGTGATCCGGTCACATCCTTTGGGAAGCCCCTAGGCGAATTTGCGTGTATCAAAGCTCGAAACTGGGTTCAACTACATCATAATGGTGGTTAGCGTAGCCGGAGAGCCGCTTTGAGAAAGCATCTAAATTATCATGGGAAACATCTATTGTCAATGCCAGTTTCTTACAAGTATCTGTTATCTCAATCGCTTGCGCAGCATGGTGAATTTTCAGCTCCCATCTCGACTCATGCAAGCCGTCCACCCTAAGCTGCTTAGCCGCCGCGCAGCTCGCTTCGGATGCAGTCTTCATGAAGCCTTTGTCCCCTGAACTGGACACTTTGATTCTGCTTGAAACGAGTTCGAAATGTCTCAACAAAGGTGATACAAGACAAGTAATTTCGTCGTCAGAATTCCTAATGACTCCGTACAACAGGAATCGAAGGAACCCTCCGAGGGGTTCAGCGCATCCATCGTCCGATGGCGGCTGGGATACTGAAGGGTTTCCGGCAGAAAGCCCGTACGCTCGTGAATCAGACGGGAACATTGAATCTCAATTCGAGGCAGGCTTGTCGTACGGTGAATGGCAGAGACCTGAGAATGCGCTTATGCTTACTGGTCCTAAAGCTTTGACGACGCTTTCATGCTTCCCGATCAAGCCTCACAACAAACATTGGAATCGACGCAAAATATTTTCGAAACCGATCAAACAACAATGTCTTCCATGTGGTACGATACATCTGTGAATTGAAATAAAGACGAGCAGCACTGACATTGTGCCAGGCAGGATCACACAACAACATGGATGGCAACGGAAAGAGGAGGTCCAGGGACAGTCGCAGGACCGTCACGCCACCCATACAACGAGATGAGGCCCACAAGTACATATCATCCTAACACAATGTTGCAATCGTGGGAGAGATCATCGACAGGGGCATACTTACATGACCAACGGCAATCTACCTCCTTAGCAAAGTATGTTCTACTGATTGCCAACGCTTCCAATCCGCAAAGAGACCAAAAGCACTATTCGTGTTGCTCGACCAATCCTCGGAAAGCTAATGTATCGCAGCCAGTCGTTACAGCCCGCTCAGGGATCGATGGGACAACGAACGCCAGACACAGCAAGGGATTGGGCTTTCCCTGAGTTGGACGTGCAGGCTCATCCTGCAAACCAAAATCCCTACCTTACATCTCAGTTCTTCGAACCGGTATCGAGCCCAACAGGACCTATAGCACATTCGACCAGCCACCCTACGACTCCTCAATACCCACAGGCCAACCCAATAAACACAACGAGTCCGACCTTAGTACAGCTGGGTGCTTCCCAGAACTACCTTGTCAACAGCCAGCCAGCGCCGTATATCAAAGTCCTCGACATCGATCCGACCTACCATCGCTCTCGCACACCTTCGCCAAGCAAATCGTCACGTAGGAATATCTTCTGCATAAACATACAGTAGGGCATTTCTGCTGACATTCTATTGACAGCTACGCTTTGTCTCCTAGTGCGTGCTTCACGAAGTGAGTCACATTACCGAGCTATCTACCTCCGGGAGAGTACGGTGAGAGAGTTCATCATCCGCGTCGTGGAGAAATATGGTTTGGGAATGGAAGCGAGGGAAAGAGTGAAAAGAGCTGTAAGAGTAACGAGGGGTACGGCCGTATTGCTTCAGGATGGAGATGTGGCGGGAATGGAGAATGAGATAGAGCTGTTGGTAGGGGTTAGGAGTGTAGGTAATGAGAATTGGGAATGGCAGCTTGAGGTCGTTTATTGAGGGTTCTGTCCTCGTTATGGTGGCTTTCCGAGTGGAAGGGTACCTGTTCATGGGAGTCAGTCTTGTGGTGAGATCGTACTTACTCTAGGATTTGGAATACATGGCGTAGCAATAGGGTAGCAAGGGAAAGAAATCCACGTCTCCCATTCAAACTCAAAACTTTCTCTACATAATTAGGGTTCAAGATAGAATCCAAGCCTGTTGGACACATTTTTCCGAGGTATTTTCTGGGGCCAGTTTGAAATATAGCGATCCCTGAGCGCCTTTAGATAGGCAAAGGGCGGGTTCTGATGGAATGAGATTCCGCCATTACAAAACGAGGCGGAGTGGCTGGTAGGCAGGACTATCGATAGGCATGTGGACACGTAGGGATGAGCAAAATGCTGTTCGAGCGCTACTGTAAAAGTCAACAGATTCATATAATCAGGCAAAGAGTTACCATGCGAAGGATCTCCTGGATCAGAGGTCATACTTTGTAGGTCGAGCAATCGACAATATATGATTACTTTAACGATTGATGTTCCATGTCAGACCTCGAAACATACACCTGGAGAGGTCTGATCGTGCTCAAATCATGTGACTGGTAGGAGGGGGAAATCTCCGATTCTGTAGCTTTTTTACGAAGGAGGAGCTCTACTTGCTGACATCAAAGGATCGTGTGCTGAGGATAAAGACCGCTGTCAGTTCGACAGCCTCAGCCTCGGCTGTTGTGATGTTTGTGCAGGATTTTGATGCTTTGGAAAGGATTGGAAACCGGATCTAGAGGCTGCGGCTTTAGCAAAAGCAATCTCCGTCTTGGCATCATCACCTTCCATCGAAGGATTCTTGTCTTGGGTTTTGATGGAAAATCTCTTCTCATTCTGACCAACGCTCTATTTAGGCCAGCATACACAATGAAGGAGTCGGTCGGTGGTAGTATCACTTGCAGTGCCCTCTCATTTACTGTTGGTTTCTGCGGGACTCGATCAGAGGCAAAGGTTGTGTATTAAAGGAAATCCATCATAGAAGCAGTTCTCTCCGATGCGCCCACATCTCGCCCAGAGGTGGCATTCAAAATGGTCTACGTTCCAGAAACGTAGTGATCCGGTTAACGGCAAGCATCCTTCAGGTCAGTACGAATAGTGAGGCGTATGGTGTCTGTAAAGACGGGAACTCGGACTTTTGAAAGGCGACTTCGAAGGAACTTCAAGCCCTCTCCTAGACTCCTTAGAGGCGCGAGCGCACTCTTGTTCGAGCCCCGCGTGAACAGAAGAAGCTTCAATGACTTAAATCAGCTTGACTATTCAATTTCTCATCTTTCGAATTCTGCCATGCGTTTTTGAACAAGTACCAATTGCAAGTGGCAACAAATTAATGGTAGACGGAAGCGATTACCACTCCCGTCGCTCCTGTCAGAGTTGAGCCTAGCCCTATTCAGGAGGACCCAGTCTATAAATGTACTAGCTCTGGACCCCGACTCCCTTGCCGGAGGTTTCTGCTGCTCCCACACGTCGTTTTAGGCGAGCGGAAACGACTACGCCGCCCTCAGGCTCTACAGAATCCCCCTGATGCGGTCGAATCATCACCTTACCTCGGAGAGCTGGTATGCCTGAAATATCTTCTGTGTCAATGTGTGACATGGTGAAGACCTCTAGTCTCAACAAGCCACCCAGCGAGCCTTCCGCATCCAACTGCTGCTCTGGTCTTGGCTCATTTCCTGAAAAATGGCTTTCACTCAGCCCATTCGCGTCCTTTATGCGTCGTTGAGGATATGTACTCGAGTTGACAAGTTGACAAGTTGACAAAGGGTTTGCGCAATACAAGTGGCAGAAGACTGACTCATGTACACTTACCTGGGGCTTTCATGCTTCCCACTGCTCCTACTACTTGCGAATTCATCTACTGGCCAAAAGTCGTCTTCGGATGCATCGGTATTCTGCAATCGCCTTTTTCAATCCATTGTCGTTGTCGGCGAAAAGCTATATGTTGACGGTGGAGAATTGCGAACGGTTTGTCTTCACCATGTTCAATGAGCCAAAATATGATTGACCAGGGTCCCACAGGCAGCGAATGAGAACGTGTCCGTATTGATACCGAGCACTGTGGACGTAATTGATCTATCCAAGACCTTTAGCAATACCGATGCATCAATATGGAGCCACATCTCCAAGAATGGGACTAGTCAAGATGCACCGACACTGAATGATGGAAGCATCTTCGCCGACGCAGCGAACCTCTATCTTTTCGGTGGTGGTATCAGTGTTGCTAATCCCGCTGTCGGTGCTCCGACTACGCTTCCTCCAAATGCGGTGTGGCAGTATGACGTGAGTAGCAATCAATGGAGCATGGCAATTCTCGGTGGTATTCCCGCCCAGCGGATGGTCCGTGGAATGAGTGCCCAAAGTACTTCCAGTCCAGTGGCGTATTACTTGGGAGGTGCCCACGCTCCATCGAGCGATCCTTACTTTTGGACTGTTCCTGGTGCCACCCCATATTTGGATCAAGGCCTGCTATCGTTTGACGAAACGTCCACAAGGTTTCAAAACTTTTCAACTTCGGGGCTAAGCAGATATGGTACCGCGGCTGGGGGCTTCCTGAATTTAATCGAGTCTATTGGCACACACGGTGTTCTAGTGGCCTTCGGCGGAGTCTCGATTATTGCTGGCAGACCGCAGAACTTGACAGATGAACATTTCATTGATCCAGCCTTGCATTGGAATCCCAGCAGCGTATCCGTGTACGACATCGGTAGCCAAGTGTGATACCAGCAGGCCACATTTGGAGACATCCCCCGCTGGCGTTACGATGGTTATTCTGGTTCGTTAAACCCTTCGTTTAGTCCCCGTTCTATCATATCACCATCTGGAAGTTTGAGATTATCCAAGAGGTCTTGGTCATGGGAACTATTCAAAGCCTTGATATTGCCGCACACAAGCTGACTATTGTTCAACAGTCGTTGTGAGCGCCCCTGATCGAAGCAGTCACTCGGTCTACGTTTTCGGAGGTTAGGGCAACACGTATGAAAATTCAGATGGTGGTGTATATGTACTATCAATACCATCATTCATATGGATTCGGGTGAATCAGGAAAGTAATCTTCGCTCGCGACATCACTGCTCAATCATCGGAGAAAACATCATGTCAGTCGTTGGCGGGATAGTCCCATTAAATGACAATCCCTTACCAACGTGGACCACTCAAGGGTGCAATAATGGAACAATATTCGCACAAGGCTTAGGAATGTTCTCTTTGAATAATCATTCTTGGTCATCGACCTACGATCCCGTCACAGGTTTAAAGCCCTACTCCATTCATCCAAGCATATTTAAAGTCATTGGTGGCAACGAGAGCGGTGGGGCTACTTCCAAAGAACCAATAGGCGGTTTCGATCAAAAAGATCTTAGAACGTTGCTTGCGCCGAGCACGGCGTCTAATGACACATCGGCGCATAGTATAACCCCTGTTGCACCCACTCATTCAAGCGGTAGAAAAATGTTCAGCGATGGGGCAATAGCGGGCATAGTCGGTTCAATAATATTAAGCCTCATGCTCAGCCTTGCTATCGGCTTTACGTTGTGTCTGCGACGCCGCCAGAAGTTGCGGACTCAGGGGGCAGCGGAGATGAGCGGGCAGATAGCCCGCTCTGAGTTGAGTGCCTACAAGACACGACCGGGGTCGGACACACACCTGACGCCTGCAGAATTAAGCGATACAAAGGACGAGAAGGTGCACATAAGGCGATCAGAGATAGGCGATGTCAGGGATTAGGTATTTGAACTTAGTGCGACATCAACAAGGCATAAGTCGTTACCTCCGACGCCTGGCAAGATAATTCAGGAGACCCTTGGAGTTAATTAGAGAAAGATTACTTACAAATGCGATATGCTACGAGATCTGTTTCAGCGTTCACTTCTATATGAGATGATTAAGATATCCTAAGACACACCGTCCCCCAGATAGAAATCAGTCGGCAAAACTTTACTATGAATTCGCTCTTGCGAAACTTCAAGCGCTCGCGTCCATTAAGTAAGCTTTTCGTAAAGGCAAGACTCAATCCTCAGAGCTGGGAGCGAGTAGAATTTGTGTTATCATTTCGCGAACGATAGGACAGATAAACTGGCGATTAGTATCATTTCCGAACCTATTCAATCTCTTGTAGAAGAAAAGAAAGCGTTTGCGACCCTACCGACAACTGGCCATCGCCACATGTTTGCGGTATTATACGCGATGCCTGTTCGGCTGATTGGATTGACGAAGATATCTAGGCTAGGAAGCCACTCTGCGTGACACTCTTCCACTTCCGAAAGCCGATGGTGCTGGCCTTGAAGAAAGAGGCCGGGTGAAATTGCTTAAGGGTCATCCATCAATCCAACACCCGTCCCAGAAAACTGACCAAGACCAGTCAAACGATCAGTCATATCTATAGACATTAGTGGAGCAAGCTTTGTCACTCAATAAGGTATAGTGGGAAGTAAATGTAACGGAGTCATTCATCTCAGTGCCCATAGTAATGAATCTCCCTTTGCGATTGACAGTTAGGTCGTCCCAAAAGCTCATCCTACAATTCTTTCTTCCCGATGTGTCTCACAAGCAGAGTAGCCGCGGAGGACCCGGCAGGACTCAAGGATTCACTTAGAGTAAGGTTACATGTCAGTCCGTTTTGTTCCCAAAGTTTCCGATCTTCTTGATGATCGTGTCATAGTAGGCTGCTATGAGACAGTTCGTGGCCTCAATTCCGAGGCCGTCGATGTTCAGCTCAGGAGATGTCTAGAATGTTGGAATTCAGCCTTATGCTACCAACTATTCCCAGTTTTATGGGTGGATTGCCTAAAGCGGTTTAGCGTCTTAGCATTCCCCTGACACTTCTCTTTCTTCTCTATGTAACCAACTCAATCAATCAATTTCTACACCTATAAGACCTCAACTTCTCCTCGTATTCCAATAGGTTATGAGCCCGGGATTCCGTCGAGGAGGCTCTCTAATGGGTTTAGTTTAATTAACGAAGTCTTAACCTCTTAGACTCGTTATCGTAATCGACTTTACGATTTTTACGATTTTTGCTATATAGAAGAAAGTTGGCACGTGTTTAAAAAGTTAGTTTTTTGGTGTTTACCTTACTACTATCTAACCGATTATTAACTCTACTACTATAAACCTTCTTATATAGCTCTATATTATTATTAGTAGTTACTATATTATCGTCGGACTACTCCTACGCAATCTAGGCGTTTCCTAAGCTAAAAGGGAGCGATAATTATAAGCCCTAGGCACGTAGCTATAAGGCCGCTTTAAAATTCGACGGCCTATAGTATATTAACGAGAAAGACTTAAGACTAAAGCTATAGGTTAAGGAGGTTTATCTAACCGAACTTACTCCTACTAGTTAACGAAAAGTTACTCGGAAGGCCCCTACTACCGCTGAGAAGATAGCCGTAGAGGCTAATTAGGAACTCTAGGATCTTAATAACGTTAGGTTTATCTAACGAATTATTATTAAATATAAAGAACGACTAGTAGGTCGTATTAAGGATAAAGTTCTATCCTAGAAGCTATAGGAGAAACTCGAGAAGCTATACGTTAACTCCGGGTTTACCTCTCGTTATATAGCCCTTTAAGAATTAATAAGTATATCGCTTAATAAAAGTAATAACTCGGTTAATATATACGTTACTAATATTAACTCTAAGGCTAAAGACCTATCGAAGATAGGAATTAAATTTAATAACTAGGTATACGTCTCGATACTCCTAAACAACCTTAATAGTAGATTTAAGGATTTTATATATCGGACGGTTACTACTATAAGAGAAGTCCCTAATTTTAAAGACGTAGTTAAGATGCTCTATAAGGAAGATCGCCTTAATAAGCGAGAAAATACTATATAGGCTATAGCTACTTAGTTTAAGAGGTTCTAGAAGGACTAGAAGGACTAGAAGAATAGCCGTAGTAGCTCTAGGTTATCTAGAGCGAGTGGGAGTACGCTACCTACTACTAATCCTAAGTACGAAGGTGTTGGGACTAGACCTAAGTGTCCCACTTATAATAATAGTAGGAGGCACTGCCCTAAATAGTGCTAGACTCTACACCCTAATAGACGACCTCAATAGTCGAAGGATTAGAAGGCTAAGAAGGAGTTAATTGAGAAGCAGAAGAAGGCTACTATCGCTATAACTATAGGTAGAGGTGGATCGAAGAAACTAGACGATTTGCCTAACTAATAGAACCTTTCGATACTAGCCCGAATAGCTAATTAGGAGACGAGGAAAGCGATTAGTTATTAGACTATTAACCTAGATAAACTAGAGGGCTACTAGGATTTCGATTTAGATATCTCGTCGATAGATATAGGTTAAAACCTGAAACTCTTAGCAATAAATAGCCTCGAGCAATTAAAGTTACCTATTATAGTAACGACCTACGCAGACCTTACACCTAATTTAGGTAATAAGTCTACCTCCGAGGATGTCGTTATAAGTACGATATCCTAGGCGGTTAATGTGGGAGCCCAATTAGTACGTTCTCCACAAATCGCATATATAGCTAAACGTAGAGTTACTATAAGGGGGATTGCTAGTAGATAGCTAGCCTAATAATAAAAGACGTAATGTCACGGCGTTAGCGTTAAGTAGGCGCAATAATATATATTACTTAGTAGTAGAACTAATCTCTAAGGAACTTTAGAAACTAGGGGGAGTGCCTAGTAGATATACGGGCGCTAAGGCCCTAGGCCTACCCCGCACGTTATTAGCGCTAACCCCTATAAGGAAGGTCGTGCGCTAGCGCTAAGATAGCGTATATATATAACGCAGGTTATAACTACCTCCCCTTCTAAGCTATTATCCCTAAGAGCTACTAACGTCCTAATACTTATTAAAAACCCTTTAAACCTAAAAGGTAATATAAGGGAAAAGAGTTATTAGTTATAATAGCGCTCTAATGGCGCTAAAGGCTAACGCGAAGCGCGTGTATTAAAATAGGGGTACTACTAATTAAACTAATTATAGTAATAGCTATAAGTG
>JAABUP010003591.1_pt1 | contig 27167 bp, 28 predicted proteins | sample 5559201 | NCBI WGS metagenome assembly JAABUP01 (sample SAMN10711887, study PRJNA513373) | rock metagenome | isolation source: Antarctica rocks | place: Antarctica | reverse complement strand
GGTTCGCCTGATCCATTAAGTCGACAGCATGGTCAAGGTCTCGATTCGGCGGTAGCTCAGAGGCTTTGAACTTGAAGAAGACGTCGGCGTAAACTTGACAGGCTAGGGATGATGACTGAGACCCAGGTCCGTTGCAGAGCCGAGGATACAGTAACAGCGGTAGTTCGCCGGTTGAAGGAGCGACGCTGGTGACCTCATAGTTTAGAACTGGTTGCGAACGGCTGCGACCTTGACTCACCTGAGGTCTCATGACGAGAGTGATTGGTATTGTCTGATCGGTGCCCAAGTCAGCCACACATCTTCGGCGCGCAGCCACGCGACGATTGGCCGCAGCATGTAGTTACAGTAGAGTACGAGTACATACATGCTAAGTTAACTACCAATTTTGATTTGTCAGACGGACTCACCCGCTATAGTGACAGGCGAGATCTCATCTGCCGGAGATGAAGCAGGACCCAGCGTACCGGCTGGAACGGTCGTGTAGTCAGTTTGCTGTGCGTCAGTCTGGAGGCTGCTAGGAGCCGCCGGCACAGAGTTTTTAGACCACTGAGCAGGCCCCGATGGTCGCGGAAGGGCTTGTACTACAAGATCAGTGACAACGACCATTGGTCGTTTTTATCGTGCATTGCCTCACTGTACGGTACTATCGAGTATCCGTATGATCTCCTATGGTTGCCCACTGGCTCCTAGTCGTTGCCTGGCTTTCTTCTGCCCTGTACTCATCGTGGTTAACAGCCGGACATCAGATTTGTTGGCCTAACGATAGTCTGCATCGTGACATTCTCTCGCGGGTGTTCATCGAGTCAATTCGCATATTCAGAAATGGTGCAGAGGGAAATAGAGCGTGAAAGGTGCATAATGGACTAATCTATCGAACAACTTATCATACAGAGAGAGAAAACGCTAGTTGCTTGCGTTGATTCCTTAGGCTCGTTCGTCGAACCCTGAAACCCCCATATTATCATGGTCAAACTCCACGCTCATATTCGCTTTATCTCAACAATAGTCGAAGACACCTCAGCAACACAACGATAACTTGTACATCATCTACACGTATTCAGGCAGAGCCCGTCATCTCCGCTCCTCGTACCCCCGCGGCGCCGCCACGCTATACGGGCCTTGGCCGTAACCTACGCCTCCAGGCGGCGTAAACGTCCTCCCAGCCGCCTGCGCTTGCTGCTCCCTTCTCATCTGTTCTTGCCGTGTTTGCTCATGTTGTTGTTGTTGCTGGTGTTGTTGTTGCCGAAATGGATCGTGCTGCATGCGTTCTTGCTGTAGTTGTTGCGAGTACGCCATGCCTTGCCGCAAGCTTTGTGGCTGTTGTTGTTGTTGCTGTTGTTGCTGCTGCGCCTGTAACGAAGGGTGGTGCTGGGTTGTTTGGTGGCGATGGAGGTGTTGGTGCTGAGGGCCGGCGGCGTATGATGGTTGTTGCAGAGCTTGGGAGGGCGCTGGGTGTTGCTGCGGAGGTTGAGAGTAGCTTGATGTCCTCGAGTGGCCGGTGAAATGTGGAGGTGGTGGACTTGGCGCGTGAGCGTGCTGATATGCTGATCGTGATGGTTGCGTATATGTTGGTTGAAGCTGCGGTGAAGGTGCGCGTTGGCTCTGGTACGTAGGTCGAGGATCATAGTAGGTGCGGTTGACTTGAGCTATGGCTGGCCATCCAGTAGCTAACTCTGGAAAAGGGCGGACTGGAGCTTGTTGTGATTGCTTTTGAACTGATATACCGTATGGTGCCCGTTGGTGAGGTTGTAAGACAGATTGTTCCAACGGAGGCTCTCTCCTAATCGCATGTTGCGCTTGCTGCGTATGCGGAGGTTGGTACACTTGAGTCTGGGGTGCCGGTGACCGAGACGGTGGGGTTGGCATAGGGGCTTTGTGATCACTGAATCGCTTTCGAGGTGGCGGCTCGTTGGGCTCATCATTAAGAATCGACATGATTGTAGATCTCTTCACGGCGACTGGGGGCGGACGTGGTGGCTCTGGCTGCGGCAATCTTGCCGGCATTGAACTTGGTCGAGGTTCATCCCTCGCCGACAGAGTCGCAAGTAGCGGTCCAGTAATCGCAGGCGATTGGACCGGAGATGGCCCATAGGGGTTTTGTTGCTCAAAGGAGTCTAGACATCTTATAGAGACTGGAGGTCCGGAATGATGTTGCTGTTGAGTTGATCTTGGAGATGCCTCTGTCTGGATCGTTTCTGGTGGGCCTGGTATGGGTTGTGAGACTGCATTTACTTTTGAGGACTGGCTTCCAGGGTAGTTTTGTTGAGACGGAAGCTGCTGTTGGGTCTGCAAAGGTTGCTGGTACCGTAATTGAATTTCCTGCGCCCGTTGCTGCTCACGAGCAGCTCGCTCCTGGTACTGTACATGCTGCAATTGCTGAACTTGCTGCTGCATTTGCTGCTCGAGTTGCGGCTGTCTCTGTTGTTGTTCAAGGAGTTGTCGTTGCTGTTGTTGCTGTTGCTGTTGCTGTTGCGGTTGCGGTTGCTGTTGTTGCTGCTGCTGCTGCTGCTGATGTTGTTGCTGGGGCGTTGGTTGAACAGATGAGCGATTGTCCTTCCGGTCATCCGTGAAGAACCCAATGCGCGGTCCTTGCGGCACTTTCTGTTGTGTCTGCATCTGTGGTTGTATCGTCGCCTGCACGGCATTCTGAAAAGGCGGTTGCGAACTCGCCGAAGCCGGAGTTGGTGCAGCTTGTGCCAAAGCTGGGAATCTAGGCGGCGCCTGATTATATTGTTGTGGGGAGACTTGTGTTAGCACAGCGTGTGCTACTTCCGGAGAGCGGTCCTCGGTTTCCATGACATCTAAGCTTGGAGCTAGAGGACGATGCTGCGTTGACTGAGGCGTCATCTCGTATCGCCGCTTCTGGACAACTGTAGGCGGAGGAGGTGGTCCCAATGGCTCCCCACGCCTTTTCTTCTCATCCGCTTCTCGAGCCATGTCCTCGAGATCAGTCCTGCCTTGCTCGACCAGCCGGAAATAGTAATTTTTGACCTGTTTCGAAGAGTAAGCATCCCGAGATCGACAAGGATTGGTTGCACAAGAGAACGTTGTTACCATGATATGTGTTTTAGATTTCATCCAATTCGCAATTGCAGGCCAGTCCGTGCCAAAGTGCGCGACCAACTTCGCGAAATCTTGCTGCTCTGGGACAGACCAGTAGCTCGACGTTTGAGATGCGGCCTTCTGTTGTTGCTGTTGCCTTGTGACTTCATTCTGACCAACTGGGGCCGGAGCTTGTCCGAACCAGTTTTCATTATACGCAGCTTGTCCACTGACTGATCCAGTCATCTGTCCAGCCTGCAATGAGGCCAGTGAATTCGCGACTTCCATATCCTTCGCTTTCTGCTCGTCCTCCAGTTTCGGTTCTCTGCTTTTACCTCTGCTACTCTCCCTCTCGGACTTCTGTGGTGAAGGGCCAGGAGCAGCGGCTAACAGCGGAGCTTTGCCTCTCCTCTGTCCTTTTTCTCTGGGTTGAGTAGTCTTTGCGCGCTTGGCAGCCGGTCTTTCTATGCTGCTTTCAACATTCATGTCTCCCTTCGATGCGACAGACTTTCGTCCTGGGGTTAAAAGAGGTGTCGCAGGCTCAGCTTCGGTGGCATTGTCCCCGAAAGTTGGTGCAGCAGCTCTCTTCGGCCTACCAGTATCGGTTACAGCAACGGCTGGTGCTTCAAACTCGTCTCCCTCGTACAGCTCAGGATGGACGCCGAGATCGGACATCAGTGCATTAGATTTCGGTCGAGTTTGCGGTCCTCTTCCAGCTTTCCGTCCTTTCTTACTCCATCGTCGATTGAGCTTGACCTTATACTTGGCCTCCTCCTTGGTAAGATAGTAATGCTCAATGCATTGCTTATAATCACGGCCCGGTAAAGCCTCGGCAATCTTGCCCCATTTTTTGGGGTAAGCCAAGAAGTTATCGGTGAAGGTTTTCTGCTCTTCGGGAGTGAAGTCATCAACGGATGGGACAAATGCGAATATACCCAAAGCCAGTCTGGCGTCGACAAATTGGTTAGTGTCCTTAAAAACCCTGGCCTCAGACTCGAACTCGTCCAACATGTCAGGTATCATGGCTTCCTTCTCAGTATCGGTCTTTGCCTTTGCCTCACGATCTCGCCTCTCCTGATCTTCTCTTGCGGCCATTTCTGACTCTCTCAGTATCCTCTCGAATTCAAGCTCACTGCTAAACTTACCCGCTCTCCTTCCTTCAATCAAAGGGGCGGGCGTAATAACTGGAGACATGGCTGGTGCAGGGGATGTCGGTGCAGGAGTGGCAGTTTTCTCCTCTTTCTTCTTCTTGTCCATCTCCTGAACCATGATTCTCCAAGGTTTGTACAATATTGCATAGGCCTCGCGCAACTGCTCATGCTTCTTTGAAACATAATCCCGTTGTTTCAGTATCTCGGAGCGAATGGCGCGCTTTACTTTCTCGTGGTTATTGACGTTTTCTTGAACGACTTCAAGTTCTGAAAAGGGGGTTGGCGGTCCAGAGTTGAGGAAAGGTAGACTCTCGATGGTGGGAGTCGGGACTCTGTTTACAGGAACTTCTCGCAGGGCTGAGCTTGCATCCTCCAATTTGACATCGCCGGTTTCATCAGCTTTCGGCGAGGGCAAACCAAGAGGATATTGTCCAGTGGCATCGTCAAGACCTCTTGTTCTGCGTTCAGTGTCGTTTACACCCTTTGCTCTGATCTCAGTAAATTGACGCTCGCAGAGATAGGCGATCTTAATATTCTCCATGACTGTAAAATTAATACGTCGAGGAGCTCCTGGCTTTTTAGCTTCCAGTCTAGCCATTTCCCTTGAAAGCCTACTCTCGCTATCGGCAAAGTCCTCTTCATCCAGATCCATGTCGTCGTCGTCATCAGCTTCGTCGCTAGATCCGTCGGAGTTGAAACCGAAGCCAATGGGCTTCGGCGAAAACATCGATGGTTTGAACCTGGAAGAAAATTCGGCCACATGTGAATCCTCAATGTCTTCCGAGGAATCCTCCTTCTTGACAGCGGCTTTTTGTTCCTGAGACCTTTCGTCTGACGGTCTCTGACTTGCAGCCTGTGGTCGAGGAACCTCAGTGGCGGATACACCACCCCAAGAAGCTGACTCAACTACTGACACGTTTCGACCGGCGCTGCATAGTCGATCTTTCTCATCGCCGGCCCAGTTGCGCTTGGCAGGGACAGTGTTCATAATTGAAGGGACTTTGGGATACTTCGGTGGGACAGATCGAAGCCACTGAAGGCTGCTCGGTGGACCTTGGGAAAGAGGGCCAGGTGGTGCTACCAGTCTATTTTGAGCCTGGGCCCGTAAAGGGGGAGCCGCCCTTCCAGCACGTGGGCCTGTGGGAATATTCGTGATGAGCTGTCGCGGCGAAGTTTTCAGCCCAGTTGATCTTGTAGTAGCGGCAGATACCGGAGGACCACCGGGCGAGGCAGTTCGGCCAGAATCCGTGTTGGTGGATCTACCAGAAGGCTGAGAAGAAGACGACGAAATTGGTCTAGACACTGTTTGTGGAGGTGCCGGTGCAGCATTCAGCCGCGCTGATGATGGTGCATGGTTGTCCAAACGGCGTGAGCCTATGTAGGTATTACTATTAGCCTCCCCACTCTGCTTAGCAGCCGAAGGCATGGCCAAAGTCGGTTCCTGACGAATTTGAGGTTGGCTTTCTGTGCTCCTTGTGTCCTTCGTTCCACGGAATACCTGCTCCCTAGATTCGGCAATTGGCCTTCTCTCCGTTGCCTGTTCAGCTCGAGGCCCGGTAGGCGCTTGAATTGATACCTGAGCTTTGGGCCCTGTCGGCGCAGCTTTCGGCGCTGCCGGAGCTTGTGGCGGCCGGTCTTCCTTCGTAGCTCGCCACACATTGGTGCCAAACCCAGCCCCTGGCGTTGATCGATAAGTCAAAGATCCGAACGCCGGCACCTGAGGTGCTTGGGGTGGTGGGGAGGATGCACGTGGCCCATAGCGTTCTCTTGATGCCTCTGCGCGGCTTGAGAAGTAATCAGACTTGTCTCCGTCGCGGCGGACCTCGCGATTACCGGAGGATAACACGGTACTGGACGCCCTTCTGTCGGGTACAAAACCTGGAAGAGTCTCCTTCAAAGCTGGTCTATCTGCGCTTGCGGGATGTGAGTTCCCCGCTGATGGGGCAAGTGGTATTGATTCTGTAGTCAAGGACCCGCTTGGGTTGCGAGACTCGACTCGGCTTGGTGCTTGGTCCCTTTTCCAGCGTTCGACGTCGCGCTCTCTGTCCACTCTACCTGATTTCCTATCTTCATCCCGAGGATCGACTCGTCGATCATCTCGCCGGTCTGCACCACGCTCTCGATCGCGATCATCTCTAGGATCTTCTTCCCATCGACGGTCCTGTGACCGACTCCGCGCCCGAAAACCATCTCTGTCGTCCAGGAAAGGACCTCTTCCTCGGCCCCTGAAGTCCCAATCACCTCTGCCACGACCTCGGAAACCACCACGAGGAAATCCCCCACTTGTGCTTGTTGCTGGATCCGACGCAGTTGAAGTAGCTGACAAAGGTGCGTCCTTCGAGTCTCTCCGTACACGACCCAAATCTAGATCTCTAGGCTGAAGATCTCTCGAATCACGGAATCCTCTCAAAGGTGGCGACCTTGACCGCGTTCGCGCCGGCGGTGACGGGTGCGGTTCTCTGGTGTCAAAGTCACGATCTCGACGAGGCCAGTCCCGGTCGTTCTCTCTTTTAAACGGTGAATCATCTCGCAGATCCTTCGCATCTCGGAAGTCTCGCTCGCGCTCGCGCTCCCGACCTCGATCGCGAAAGTCGCCACGAGCTGCAAATCCTCGACCTCTGGGCCCTCCCCCAATGAAGCCGCTACCTCTTGGACCATCAGTGAAACATCTTGGTCCTCTCGGGGGTTCTCGAGGTAGATCTCTGGTCGAATTCGATGGTCCGTTGTCATCGGGATTCCTGGATCCAGGGTCCGTAATGCGTGATGCTAGCGATGCCCCATATTGAGTTGAAGATCGTCTATCTGAATATCTTGGTGGTGATCGATCTCGTGATGCGTAGCGAGGATCACCCGAGTTAGGTGGAGGGAAGCGTGAAGACATGAAACATTATCTCAAACGAGCCCTCTCAACGGAGAAATACGAGCGCTCGGACTCCAATCCAGGGCGAGTGATATTCGCGATCTCTCTTTCTGTACCAATGACCGCTTAAACCTCGTTGACGTGGTGAGTGGACCAATCCCGGCGAAATCCAGGTCAATATTCAAGGTCGTGTTGACCGCTGCTGTAAAGGAGCCAGATCCGACAGCTGCAGCTCTTGACAGGTTCTGATGTCCTAGTCAATAGTGAGTTGCGAGTGACCCGACGTTGAGAGCACCCTTAGACGCTTCTTGCTGGTACAGTACAAGGTACGACTTGAGATGTCAGAGCTAAGCGAGGTTCGTGCAAGTCCTTTCAGCGCCTCGAATACTGCTTCGGAGATAGAGCGGATACTCAACTCAGTCTCCGATGTAGGTTCAGTAGGTCGAATAGCTTGATTGTTCACAGAAGGTTGAAAAGTAGGTAAACGAGAATGTCCAGGCTTGTGCCGCTGTCGCTGTCGCTTCCAAAGCTCGGCAACAAACCGCGCTGGTTAAAGCGCGATGAAAAGATCGTCAAAGGCGTCGAGGAAAGGTAGACTCGAGTAACGCCAGAGGATGCTGGGGAAGAATAGACAGAAAGAGCTCCGATTGAAGCGATCGCGGTGATTGTTGGCCGTAGATGCAAGTCTGATGAAGGAAGACAAGCACAAGTACTTGTACATGCGAGGTAAAAGTATGTGCATCTCTGCTGAATCTCAAACCCGGGGATCGAAGAAAGGAAGCTAATGCAGCCGGGCGAAGCTAGGGAGGGACTAGTGCCTGTAGCGAGGCTGCAAGGCCCAAAGGAAGAGGATGGATGCTTGCTGTGATTGGACGACGGGCTCAAGATTGAAGATCTTGGCGCAGATGACCGGTTGCTTGTCATCCCGCGCCGCGCGGGCGCCCATGTGCGAGTGCAAAAGGGTCATGCAACGTTGCCGCATCTTCTGTCTTTGAGCCCTGTCCATGTCCGTGAGATTCTCTATACACACATCTCACATTCGACAGGGTGCCTGTCTATACTTGTTTTGCTTTGCATGGTATTGGATTCTGCTGATGGTGAATACAAGGTAGGCCACACTGTATGTTTTCGATTGTAGCGTCGACAAGGTTCAACGGCTGGTGTCAAAGCTAAATTAACCGACTGATCACGTGCACGAAGTCCCAGCAATCCGCTGTCTTGTCTATCAAACTACCTCATCAACACTCCCTATATGACTGCGTGCAGTACTTACTAGTTTCCAGAAATGTCTACGCCCTTCCTTAGTCCTTGAAGAAAGAATGTCCCCTGACTCTATGCAAGATGTCTGATTTACTACTTCGCTCAAGAAGCTCAATATCTGCAGCTAGCTCCAAGGCCAAAAACAGCCATATTCTATGATCTTCTGAATCTGCTTTCTCAACACAGACTACACTCGTTTTGCCTCTATATGTCTAGCTTATCAAAGATGACCTCAGGAACAAGCACGAACGGTCATGGTGTTGACATAGCACCTTCAGCTGCAACAGATGCAGTCCTCAAACCATCAGACCCAGTTCCAGAAGGAGCACGAAAAGTGCAAGGGATAGACTTCAACGATTATACCGGACGAAACGTCACCGTCGAAGAGCTCGTTGGCAACTTTGCGAACACAGGCTTCCAGGCAAGCGCAGTAGGCGACGCAGTACGAATCATCAATGACATGGTATTCACTCCCAACCGGCCCCCGGCCTCAATCTGAATAGCACCATCTCATTCTTTCACAGAGAGCATGGCGCGATCCCGAAACCGGCGGCAGAACCACCATCTTCCTAGGCTACACCTCCAACCTAATCTCGTCCGGCCTGCGTGAAACCCTCCGCTATCTCGCCCAACACAACCACGTCTCCGCAATCGTCACCACAGCCGGTGGTATCGAAGAAGACCTCATCAAGTGCCTCGCCCCGACCTACCTCGGCTCGTTCTCCACGCCCGGCGCATCTCTCCGCGCTAAGGGTATGAATCGGATAGGTAATCTCGTTGTGCCCAATAGCAACTACTGCCTGTTCGAAGACTGGGTGGTGCCCATTCTCGACACCATGCTCGTAGAGCAAGAAGAAGGCAAAGACACAGACACCCCTTGGCACTGGACACCGAGCAAGATCATCCATCGACTCGGAGAAGAAATCAACCATGAGGCCTCGGTTTGCTACTGGGCGTACAAGAACAACATCCCGGTCTTTTGTCCGGCTTTAACGGACGGAAGTCTGGGTGATATGCTCTATTTTCACACTTTCAAGTCTTCGCCACAGCAATTGCGGATTGATATCGTTGAAGACATACGGAAGATCAATACGATCGCCGTGCGTGCCAAGAGAGCGGGGATGATTATCTTGGGTGGGGGCGTGGTGAAGCATCATATTGCGAATGCGTGTTTGATGCGTAATGGGGCGGAGAGCGCGGTGTATATCAACACGGCGCAAGAATTTGATGGGAGTGATGCGGGCGCGAGACCGGATGAGGCTGTTAGTTGGGGAAAGATTAAAGTCGGTGGTGATAGTGTCAAGGTATATCTTATTTATTCATCGCTTATGAATGTTCATCGATATCAGTCTAACACTTGACAGGTCTACGCCGAAGCAACCGTGGTTTTCCCCCTCATAGTAGCTGCCACGTTCGCGAAAGTAGATCGCGAAGAAATACCAAAACCTAATCCATAAGCACGGGCTCAGGAGGGTCTCTATGCCCTCGCACTGGCTCAGGTGCAGATCCTCCATCCTCAGAACACCCTTCATTCCCCACACCCAAATCGTCGTCTTCTCCCATCATCCCATCAGCCAGACGAACCCCACCCTCTCCCTCCTCATCTTCTGCCTCATCCTCGATAATCTCGTCACCACCTTCCACAGCGATGCCTTGTCTGATCATCCCCTTCTTCGCCTCCAACATGTTTATCTGCGACTTCCTGCTGTACGTATCCTGCAGCACCTTAGCACCCTCCGCGGTCAAAGTTCCTCGGCGCCTCCCGAGCTTGATGCGCTCGTGCACTTTCTTCCGCTCCACCCTCATCCTCGTAAGCTCCTCACGTCGTGCTTGCTCTGCTTGCCCTTTGCCCGGAACAGATAGCGCGGTTAGTAGATACTTAGGAACGATACAATGGAGTACATAGCACTAGGGCGCCTACCAGGCATCTGATCCCTCTCCTTCCTAACAGCCTCCTTCTTACGCCGATGCCTGGCCCTATTGGCCAACGCCCTCGACCGCGCATCCCTCTTCTCCTCTCCCGGCGCGCCATCACCCCCATCGCCAATCAGATCCACCAACCCATTACGCTTAGCGAAATGCTTCAGAAAGAACTGCACAGTATCCATATGCTCACACTGACGCCTCGCCATCTTGAACAGACGATACCCCCTCCTCTTCAACGTAATAACGCCCTCCTCGAAAAAGCCGTACAACTCGCGTCCGTCCTCGGTGACGCCAACCACGGGGGGCTTGTCGCCGGTCTTGCTGAAGCGCATGCTACCGACTTTACGGTGGATACGGTCGAGCTCGGTGTGGATGGCGGAGATGGTGGTGGTGGGAGGGAGGGATTGGGTGGCGAGGTAGGTGGTGACGGCGGGGAGCTGGAGGCCGCCGAGAGAGGGGATGACGAAGGTGGAGAGCTTGGAGGGACCAGGGTGGAACTCATCGAGCTCGTCAGTCGTCCAGACGCCGCGCGAGATTTCGGAATCTGGCTTGTTGGGGGTCGCCATGATGGTATGTAGTGTGGTTTGTACGTAGAATGGGTAGTAACCTTTTGGAAAGTAGAAATTCGGGGGTAGAAGAATGGGGGAATGTTTTGGATGTTTGGAACTGAAAGTAAGATTTTGGTTCGAAGATTTTGTCCTAGGTGCGCGAAAAGGCAACAACATCTGGAGCATAGTCAGATTCAACAAGGCAATGCATTTACAACACCGTAAAAACCACTTCATTGTAAAATGGAGTGCTTCAGAAACGTCTCATATTGCCACTGCATCACTGTGAACAGTTTCGAGTTCAGTGTGTAGTTCGTGCCAGCCCTATAGGCTTCTCTTACGGAGCCGTCTTGATGGAAAAATATCGCTTTATGTATTTCAATATGTGGAAGTCCTTTAACCGGCGGCAGGCGAGCTCGCATAGTGGTATTTCGAAGATTTTCTTCTATACCAACTCCGCCTAAGTCCTAATCAGCTTCCGGGGTTTGACCTCCTGCGTGGGTTGAACACCACTCCCCTTTTTGCTTTTTTGGCCAACGGAAAGATGGCAATGGTCATCCAAAGCAGATGTATGATTTGCAATAATCATGGGCGTTCAAACCCGTCCTTCGTGGTCAAAATGATTTTGATAAGCGTTCGAGTTCCGTCGTTGCAACCAGTGAATTGAAATTAACGAAACCAGTAATACAAGCGAAACCTTTTGAATCAGGCATAGTAGAACATGAATCCACCGTATTGAATACTTCATGCAAACAGTCATGCAAGAGGTGCGGTGGTGAAAGTAAACATTACAAGTGCTAGCCCTTTCCGCGGCAATGCAGCAAACCAGGCAGGCTCTAAAGGCTTGATTATCCTTCACAATCCATCAAAACAGACAGCTCAAGTAATAACTTGAGAGAATAGAAGCACAGTTCAGATACAATTGCAGGTTGAATACCACAGGAGAAAGACAGACCGAGAAACGAGGCCTATCATCAAGCGCAGATCGATCGTCACACAGACAGTTGATCACACACTAATAGGTATGCTGTAGGGCATTTTGGAAAGTGTCAATGACTTAGAGCTCCTTATGCTTAGCACCACATCGTCGTTGTATGTTGTTCATCACCGTTGGTTGATGGGATGTCGTTGAGTTAGCGCCACTTAGTCAGCCCCTCGCGTGCTTACTCCATTGGCATATGAATGCGTCCCCTGGTCAATGATCATAAATTCTTGCATCAGGTTTACTGACAGCATCTATCTTGAGACTAGCGTCCAACGATCGTTGCACAACCAATTTGGCTTCCAAACCCTTTCGAGCGCCGAAAGCCTACAAAATCCCGTAAACACCTCCCTCTCCAGACGTCCTTACATGACAATACAATCCTTATCCTTCTTCGCTGCTTCTACTTCCAACGGAGACCCTCCTATACCCGCGCTCCTCCTCCTAGTCATACCCGCCCCTCCGAAGACCGGTCCACCTACGCTGACATTGACCCCCGGAGCTCTGACCCCAACACTCCTTCGATGGCCTTGCCCGTGATGCGATGGTCTTTCCCCAACATGCACTGCAGCATTCTGGCTGTATGCACTCATCTGTCTTCCTTGCACCTGACCCGGTCTGGCACCGCCAGGCGACGTATGCGGGTGCGCAGGATGATTTAGTGGCGGATGATATGCTGGCCCCCGCGCCGCCTGCTCGTAGCTGGGGGGCGGTGCATCTTCGTTTGCGCTACCCGTGTTGGCCGGCCTAGCTGTCCCTCTAGGCGGTATGAGCGGGCGAATCTCCTGACCTCGACCGCGTCCGCGCTGGTTGGATGGCTCTTCCGAGTTGAGAAAGGCTTGAGAGAGTTCGTCTTCGCGGCGACGAGCAGCGGTCTCACGACGGTGACGGTCTTCTTCTTCTTCCTGGAGCTGGAGGGCAAGTGCTAGGTCGTGGTCTTCTTGTTCGGTTGCAGGTAATGTTGGGAGCACGATTGTTTGATCGAGCCGAGGCTCTGTGTTGCTGACAGGTCGGCCAGAAGTGGCAATCGAGCTGACGTTAGAGTTGCGGGCCCTGTTACTACTTCTATCCACTGTCGTCCAGCCCTCATCGCCTGCGAGCATGCTATCTGCCTGAGGTTGCGTGTCTCCTGCGACGTTGCCAACAGGTCTGAAGTCTCCAGCGTAGAATTCGCACCCTTCGCCGCTTACGTCCACTAAACTCTCCCACACCACTTCCTCGTGACCTGCATAGCCCATGTCGGTCACTAGTGTGAGGAGTTGATTGGATGTCGGATGTTTGTAGAGAGTGCTAAAATGGTCATTACGGAACAAGATCGCAATCGACCCGGGATATAAAGCCTCTGTTATCGTGTTCAAACCGAATTCGGTGAGCTGGGTGGCTGACGATGACAAAAAGTACTTCATGCTGGCAATATCCTCCAGTAGTATCTGCTCATCGGGCCTCAGTCCTTCCCTTTCCAATTTTTCTTCAAGCTCCTCTTCTCGAAACAGCAGATTCTGGGCATCTTCATATGTCTTGGCTGATCGCGCAAGCGCTATATAGGCTGGGTGACTTCTAGGCGGGAGCCAGCCATGAATGAGCGGTATGTTGAATGCGCCGTAGAGGCGCATTTCCCGAGTTTCCTCGAATCCTCCAGGTTTACGGTCGTCATTGATGCTGGCTGGAAGATTGAGAACTGACGCGTCCATAATGTTGGGTCTTTTTGGCGGTAAAGCTATGAAACGTGGATTGACGTTCATTCCTGTGTGTAAGGTGATGAGGAAGGTATAGAGGTCGCCAACATCTGGAAGCTCTTGTGCAGCTCCTCCTCGTCGGCCAGACATGAGTTCATCAAAAACCGCATCAAGTAATAATCCCAAGCTCACCTGTTCACGTACCCTCAGTGTCTCCACGAGCGCCGCGGTGGTGTCTGCCGGAGTTGAAATTATAAGAGCATTAACGAGCGCAAGCAAAGGACACGGACCATTCGCGTTCTGAATTAGTATCGGGGACCTCCGCGGATTTATTGTCGATGATGCATCGTGCCAGTTGATTTGCTTAATCTGGTACGTCTCACTTCGTTGCCGCTTCGTCTTAGTTTGTGGCGTTTCCACCCCAGCACTTGAGGGGCCCGAGCCATATGCCGGCACCGCTAACTGCGGTCGTGGAGCCTTCTCAGGTGGCCATGCTTCGCTCTCATGGGACCTCCGAGGCGGTAGCGCGAGTATCGGCTCTCCGCTTCGCAAAGGTACAGGTCGCAGGTCATTGTTCCAGTTCCGCAGTCGAGGAGAGCTGTCTGTGCGTTCGCGATTTTGAGACTGACCATCCACGCCAAATGGTGCAGTATCTACAGTTGTCAATGCTTCTTCCCTGGAAACTTTTTCCTCTCCCCTATACCACTCTTCCTCGGCCTTCCTTTCCCTTTCTTCCCCTTCGGCCCGCTCAGCGGCAGCTGCGGCGTTATTTGCTCTCAGTTCTCTTTCCCTCCTCTCCCAAGCCTGCTGTTCTTCCCACGTTCGTGGAACATACTGTGAATCGGAGATTTCGCCGACACTAGACAAGCCATGATTTCGAGATGTGGCAGCATCAAGGGCGGAGATGTCTGTTCCAGGATCCCATCCAATTGAGGGTGTGGTACGATGTGTAAAACTAGATTTAGCTGAGGTAGCGGACTCTTGTCCCAGTATAGGTGTTGGTGGTGGGTCGGAATCCAATGGAATTGATGGAGGTTTATGCGTTGGAGGGGAGGGGCCGACGACGTTCTGAGGTGGTATCTCATGAGGACTGATAGGCATCGAAAATTGACGGTCGTATATCGAAGGATGAGAGCTTTCATTGTGGTATTGTGTGTTCATATCTGGATTTGAAGGGCGATAAGAGGGAGAAAATTCGGAGAACGGTCGATCTGTGATGGAGAGATTCGCGGTCATGCTGATCGGCGTACCATCTTCACAGAGAGAACCCGTCAGCCCACAGCGAACCCCAAAATGGTTCAAAAAAACCCGAGTGCTGATTAACATACCTCCAGTCCGCTCGTCTTGCTGAGATGGAGGTGCTCGTAACGGTGCGGGCGGTCGTGCTGCCATCTCGTTCCAGACGCCAGCACTGCTCTCTTCTTCTTTACTGACATGCTGCTCTATACTTGCGCCTGTTCGAGAGAATGGATTAGCTGTGTGCTGCGGTTTGTATGGATCCTGCTGCTGCTTGTTCGCCTCTGCGGCCGCCGGCGATACCGGTTGTAACCTTGAGCCCTCTGATCGCTGACTCTCTTGTGACGTTCTTGAAGTCCCTTCTAATGGCCCTATTCGTAGCGATGAAGGTATGCCTTCCTGTTCCCTAATCCTCTCTGTGCTTTGTGTACCTTGCCCGACTCTTAGTGCTGGGGGAAGCTGGTTGTGTGCTTGTTGTCTCTTTGCAGCCTCATCTGCCCAAGGATCGCTCATGTCCACTCCGCCTGAACTACGCCTTAACTGATGTCCGTCGCGTATGTTGCGGAGATCGGAGGCAAGTGATTCATGCGAACTCGGGGTATCACTCGCGGCCTTGACTGATTGTAAATGTGAGTCTGTTCCGTCGATTGAGGTTCGCGTCGCTGAATATGGCCGGGTATTGGAGGTTTGCTGACCTCCCGGTGGAATGAGCCTCGAAGCCACAGGCTTTCGTATAACCATAATGGACTGTTGAGTTTTGTGAAATAGCGCCCGAAAAGTCCGCCGAAGCACCTAAAGATGATGAACTCTGCAATTGCGCGGTCTCAGATTTCATTCTCGCCCGCGTGTCTGAACTGCAAAAGGTCTTGTGGTGCGCCTGTACTTAAGAACACGGTGACAGAGGATGAATGTTTCCGACTGTGTTGAGGCTTAGCAAGCGTAGCCGTATCAGCAGGGAGTACACCGTAAGGATGATATTCAGTATATACACAATGCTCATGGAGCTCTTTCGAACTAAAAGCAGTTATTGATATGATGGACACTTGCGGCGGCCCTAGAAACAGTGGTACTGTACGAAGGTACGGCGTGATTGCGCGTCTCCAACGTTGATTCAAGTTCCTGGCAATCGATATGACGATCAAGCTAGACCAAATGAGTTGGTGCCACTTCTACTTCAAGTAAGTGGCAAGCGCGCACTAAGGTACGGTATGGCCTCGGCCCTAGCGACTCGGTTCGCTCGCTTCCATCCTTTACCCAGAAGGAGCCTCTCAAGCCTTGAGCCGCTATCTTCGAGGAAAACATGTCCTGAGTTGCTATTTCAATCTCTAGAAGAGGCATGGATAAGTTGTACCCCCTTGGACGTATGAGTACCGCATATCGGTGTCTGTGCTCGGCTCCACCCATCCGGCATCATGTTCGAGCGCCAGTCTTGCGATTTGCCGAATAGGGAACACTTTCGGTCGTGCCTCACGAACTATTGCCTACTCGGATCAAGTGGCAAGGCTGCATAACCTCTAGGCATCCAAAGGCGGGGCCATCGACATCAGGCTTCGCTTGCCGTCGAGCCATGGTACCGGTAGGTATACAAAAGGCTGGCCTGTTGGCCATTGCCAGGCAACGATGACAAAGAGTGTCATTTGCAGAGTTCTGCAAGGCAAGGACACCTCAAGACACTACCATCCAACTTGATGTCCATCAGACAGGCTCTGGGTGCTTTTCGAAGTAGACTCCATGGATCCTCTCTCCATTGCTGCGAGCGTAGTGGCCATTGCTGGCGCTGCAGCAACACTTGTTAGAGGCTTGGAAAAGCTGAACCAGCTCCGAGACGCGACCGGCGAGCTGTGCGCGTTAATCAATGAAATATCCGATTTCCGCGTGGTCCTCCAAGAGTTCGGCAACTACGTCGAAGAGAGTCAGGAGAGACTTGAACTACCTCTCGACTATTTAGCGCAGCTACTCCAACGTGGGAGAGATGCACTCCTGAGGCTAGATACAATAGTTCATTATGAGTTGCTTAAGCTACCTACGGTGCCTGGAGAAGTTAGGGTTTTTCATAGGAACTGGCTTCGAAAGAATTCTACGATCAAGAAACTCTAGGAAGATGTGAGGGATATCAAGCTCAATTTAGCATTGATTTCGCGTAATGTCACACTGTGAGTTTGCATATTTGCTCACGCTACCTTTATAGCATATGCAACTTCGAACATAGTTGACAAGCCTGTCCTCAGACGCAGCTTCTCACGTATTAATCTACGACTTGACGAGGTTTCCTACCATCTCTCCCGCCTCCGCCAGCAGTCTACTACTCAACAAAGTCTAATTCAACACATTTCCGAGTCCATGTCTGAACGGACAGTAGATCCTTTACATAAGGACCATGCCGGCTTCGATTCAGCGCACGCTCTGCATCGAGGATTTTCCACAGCCTGTGAAGCGGATTACAGACGGGGGTCTCTATGAGTTGGTGGAGGAAGGGAGGATAATGTTGAGTCGCCAGTGAGCTCAGCAAACAGTGCCGCGAGCATGGCGCCCAGGAGTAAGAACTCTATCATTCGCATCCAAGCTTCCCAATGTCGCAGGACATGCGCAGACTGGTGCAGCTGCGACTGCCACAGACGAAGTCTCCTGAGATCCCCTCCATACCTTGATCAGCTTATTGGGTCAATTTTTATTGGATACACTGGTTTTCCCATCCTTGGGACCAAATGCAACGAATCCGCCTGCCGGAAGCAGTCAATGATTGCCCGAGTTACCTGCTATTTTCCACAGTGGTTCTTATCTCGAATGCTTTGCCTGACTTTCTCAAACCTGGTAACGGACATGCCAAGGATGTCTTTGAGCTTGCCGAGGGTGCTTCAAGGCAATTCGGATATCTTTCGCTTCGCTGTACGTGGAAACCTTGAAGGCATCAAGTCCCTTTTTGAGCAGGGACTGGCCTCGCCGTACGACGTGGCATTCAGTACAGGCAGAACGGCGCTTCATGTAAGTCCACGTTTCGCTTCTAAGAAAAGTCAACCGCTAATGACCTGCATTCAATAGTATGCCGTAGTCTACAATCAAGTGGACGTATCCCAATTTCTCATCGATCAAGGGGCTGACAAGAGTGTCGAAGATAAGCAACATCAGTAAGTGTTGCTTTTTACATTTCACCAGAAGTATAGCTCACGAAAAGTTTCAGAAGCACTGTTGCTCTTGCATGGAGCAGAATCTTTGGAAAGCTCGCAGATCTAGCATGTATTGATGCCTGGACATCCAGGTTCTATGATGAGATCATTTAGAATCTCGCCAATTTTCTAGCATTCATAAGATCGTACTTGGCCTCTTCCATGTCAACCTCCCATTGCAGCTCATGCTGTCGTCATCTTTGATCGATAGTGTTGATAGTAACGGTCGGACTCCTCTCTTATGGGAGGCAATGAGAGGCGATCTTGAGGCGATGCAGAACCTGTTGGACGCTGGTGCAAACCCTAATGCTCGTTCTTACGACAAGCAGACACCGATCCACTGGGCCGCGCAGGCGGCTTCATCTTCTGCCGGTTTACGCTTACTCCTTGCGCGAGGAGCAGAGGCGGATTTTGTAGATCGGTTCCAGCGGACCGCTCTAACATACGCTAGTTGCAACCAGAACGACAAGTCTTACCTGGAACCTTCCGTGCATGCCCATGTGAGAATCAATATACGGGACTGCCATGATCGTACTCCCTCGGGATACGCAGCGGAGATGAACCGCACGAGGAGTTTGGTTTATCTTTTAGAATACGGCGCGGATCCACATATCCCAGACAACGAGGGTTATACGCCGCTACTTGAAGCGGTCTTAGGCAACCATCATGGCATACTTAAAATCCTGCTCCAGCGAAATATCGTTTGTACTGCTCAAGCGCGAGGAAATCGGTCTTTACTGCACCTAGCCGCTTTGTACGGGGATTTGCGGACCATACAACTTCTGAAAGATGCTAGTCTAAAGAATTCAAGGACGCTCGAGCTGGACGACCTGGGTTTCAGTCCACGGGACCTGATGCGACGGCGAGCAAATCCAGTACTTGCCCTAGCTTTCGATGCATTCTTAGATGACTTGGATCGACAGGCTAGGGAAGTTGAGACTTGTAAGAGCGTTGAAGGAGTGAACGAGGAGGTGGGTATTGAAGAATACGCCGCGGCGCTGGAATATTGCGTATGAGGCCTTGATGCAGTAACCAAGAAACAGTCTTCTCACTATGTTGAGGTAGTGAGCATTTCTAAAGGCTCTTACCTTGCTTGGTACGTGCAACGTTCCTTGGCGCTAAAATCCGAAGGCTAACACAGACCGTTCTCAGTTTCTCTACTTTGCCCTGATCATAGCTAGTACTCTCAAGCAGTCTCAGCTGAACAACAATGGAGTCTTGATCTTCCTTATGAATTCGCCAACTCTTCATAATCAGGTAGCTTCTTAGACGCGATGCATGAGAGGAGTTTTCCAGCCGCGTGAGTGGTGCGAGAGTCAAGGTATGACTGCAGTTCACGGTGAAAGCCATGTGTAGAATTGCGAGGCACATTGGTTCTTCACACATGAGCAGATCGAGGTGTTTTCTGTGCAAAGAAGCCATGTCGAGGAAGTGGCCGGTGTCCCTCTCTGCTTCAATAGCAAGATCCTCGCACACAGCGTGGAGCTTGAGGCACCAGGATATGAAGTGATTCTTTCTGAACAGGACCTTGATCCAGATAAAGGTGTCAGATCATTGTCTTGACACGTGCGCTGCGCTATATCCCAGCAAAGCCGCTGGGACTCAGCTCGGGGTTACAAACGCACGTAATGGTTTACTCAGGTAGATTCTCCGCCTTTCTAGATTCTGTCAAAATGTTATCGACGCCGATATAACTTGGATGACTCATCGTGTTTGTTCTTGCTATTCCTTCGTTCTTAGTGGGTAGCTTAGCTCTACCGCTACATGGTGAATTGTTCCAAGCCCCACACTCCACCAACGATTATTGAGATTTCTGTTATTACGGTTGTCAGTAAAAAATGTTACCACGATAGCATATAGATAGTCAGACTACTAAAGCTCACGCAAATCCGGCATGCATTCTCTAATACAACCAAATACCTATGTTGCCTTGCGACTACCTTCAGAGACCTTAAAAGTCCTGAAGATTTTGCCAAATACGTATGTGATGTAGCTTGAGTGAGCATCCGGGACCCTCATTGTCGTTGCCCTAACTAGCAATTGCTTATTGTTCTCCTGCAGCACAGTTTCGATCGGTAAATATGGCTCATTTCAAGCCAACCATATTCTCGGGCGGCCATACAATCTTACCTTTGAGATACTTGACAGTGCGGAAGGGCAAGCTCAAGGCGAACTGCGAATAGTACCAGCATCTGAGTTGAATGCAGAAGGGCTTGATGAGAGTACGTCCACACCAGCTGAACTGTCCACGCCCGATAAGGTCGTTGATGGAGGAGATGGCGTCGAATATGAGCTGGTGGGAGAAGGAGGAGAGGTTCTTATGCGTACAAACCGGGATACTATCGATGATCCTGGACGTCAGGGTATGTCGATGGACGAAATTGAAGCGCTGAAAAAGGAAGGGGCAGGTGCTGGCAAAGATCTCATTGCAAGAATACTGCTTTCTCACTCGGCATTGGATCAGAAGACCGCATTTTCGTTGGCAAAGTATACGTTGCGGAAGACGAAGAAGTACATGCGAAGGTTCACGGTACTGCAATTAGATGTGCCGACGTTGGCGCATTGGATGGTGGCTGAGAAGGAGCCTATGAAGGTGCTGGAGTTGAGAGAAGAGATGCTGGCACTAATTGGGAGTTGGGCGAACGTACATTACAGCAGTGAGAGTCAAATAGGTCAACCAACTAACGACATGGGAGATTCTGGAGTTGGCCGATGGCTGCTGGTAGATGAGACCGGCGGTCTGGTTGTGGCGGCTTTGGCTGAACGGATGGGGATTTTATATATACCCGAAGAAGAGGACCCAGACAATGATCCACCGCCCTCAAAAGGTGATTCTGATTCAGATTTCGAGATTGTTGTGGACGATCCAAAGCCGTCTGACACCACATCCCGCCACCACCACCACATCACTTCCGCCATGTCAGCCAAGTCCAACACTCTTACCCTGATTCATGCAAACGCACAACCAAATCTCTCCCTCCTCAGCTACTTTCTCTTCGACTCTTCCAATTCATCACCAACACATCCGCTACACTCTCACCTCAAAACCCTCTCCTGGCTCCAACTACTTTCGCCCCATGAAGACATCGGCTACACCGAACCAGAAATCGTCGACAACGAGACTCTCAAGACATGGAAAAGCGGTAAAAGAGGAACACACTACCGTAAGCGCCGACGTTGGGAGCGGATCAAAGCCGTGGTCGACGAGACGCGCGCAGGCGGCTTCGACGGCCTGATAGTTGCGTCAGCGATGAATCCAACTACGATCTTACAGCACACCATTCCCCTTCTTCGTGGCGGGGCACAAGTCGTCCTTTACTCTCCCGCAATTGAGCCCCTTGCCGAACTTGCGGACTATTACTCTACAGCCAGGCGTACAGCCTTCCTCACCAATCCACCCGATCCGAGCGAGGTCCCCAGTGAAGACTTCCCACTTAATCCAACGCTTTTGCTTGCGCCAACAGTGCAGACAGCTAGAGTGAGGAACTGGCAAGTCCTGCCGGGGAGAACACATCCGCTTATGACGGGACGTGGAGGGGCTGAGGGTTTTTTGTTCACTGCGACCAGAGTGTTGCCGGCTGAAGGGAGGGTTGAGGCGAGGGGCAAGTTTAAAAGAAAGAAGTTTGAGAAAGAAGCTGAGGCCGACAGTACAGTCCAGGATAATACGCAAAAGCAACTGCAAGAAGGCTTTCCAGAGCCGGCGCCGGGCAAGTCGAAAAGAAAGCTTGAAGAAGAAGTTGAGGCCGACAACACAGTCCAGGGTGACTCGCAAAACCAATTGCAAGAAGCAGTTTCAGAGCTGGCGAGGGGCAAGTCGAAAAGAAGGAAGCTTGAGGAAGAAGTTGAGGCCGGCAACACCATCTAGCAGGAACAATTGCAAGAAGCCTTCTTAGAGCCGCCGCCAGAATAAGTAGGCTACATTAAACCCATCTGGATCTTATAGAGCGTAGAAAGGCATCAAGGCTGATCATCCTATAAGCTAATGTTTTCATTGAACCTAGACAGCTATATTGAGTACGCGATAGGTCAGAGAGATTTCCCCATGAACTTCCGTTTTGTGAAGCTTAACCACCACTATCCATGAAAGTCAGCTTGCCATACGCTCCGAGCACTAATAAAGATGGATGTACCTTTGACGGTGTGTTCCCTCCAGTATACACCCTTCCCAGTAACCTGATTGCTAGCTCTTGCCGTACCTGCGAGACGTATCTAGACGTGTATAAGATTTGATTTCCTTGGTTGTGAGAACATCGTCAACACCTACTGCCTTAAAGTCTCAGCATCCTGCCTATCTTTCGGAGGCTCAAAGGCCTGATTCAGCGGGAAACTCGCATCCCCCGGAATAGCGAACTGGTCCAAAGCCGTGTTCATGAGAGCCTGCAGTCCAGGGCCAACCATCATCAGCACCATACATAACATCCTTCCCCTCCATCACCACTTAAAGACCTTCTCTCTCAAAGATAATGCTCACCTTCTCCGCCTCCCTCTGGCCCATCCCACTCCTAATCTTCCCTAAACACTCACTCACGAATAAGATCCCATAGATCAACAACCTATCCGCCGGTCCCTTGATTTCGAAATTGCGGAAGAAGGTATTGGCGCGGAAGAGGCTAAGGACTTCGTCGAGGGGGTCATAGGATTCGCTGTCGGGATCGATGGTGAGGTCGGTTGTGCCGGCGGGGAGTTGGGGGAGGGCGTAGGCTGGACCGCGGGTGCGGGTTCGGAGGGGTAAGAGGGCGAAGTTACCTGCGAAGAGGAAGTTTTAGCAGAGAGGAGGCGATTGGAGTGCGACTGCGCGCCAGATGCTGGGAGGGGAGGGGTACCGATTACGCGGACATCTTGGTCTTGGAGGAAGATGGAATGATAAGCCTGATCAAAAGGTTAATCCTCATGATTCGCCTGCCGGAACGGGTATGTGAAGTCTTACCGGCATCTTGAGAATGTTTGTAGACAGTCAGATGCGGCTCTGAAGTCAATTCATGAAAGGTCGTTATCGTAGGGCTGAACTAGCGGGTGAGAGCCGCAAGGAAAGTTCCGAAGCTCTTTACGCGCTTGAAGATCGCGTCTCCCCAATGACCCACAGGTCGGGTACGTCCATCAGTAAGCCAAAGCACGAAAACACCAACAGTCACGATATACTCAGGTCAGATCTGTCATACGGTTAGAATATATGACATAAATTATTCCTGTATCACCCAAAATCCTAGCCCAGCATGTCAGACTTTGAAGATGAAATGGATGTGGATGCGCCGCCGGTCAAGGACTCGATAATGTTTAGCTCAGACAACACAAATGCAAAGGGCAAGAGAAGTGCAGCAAATCTCCCAGTAGAGGCAGAAGATAGTCTGCCATGGTACAAAATACCCACTTCCGCCAGGAATCTTACTAGGAACGAATGACTGACGGTTACCGCAGGGTTGAGAAATACAGACCAGATACTCTCGAGGATGTCTCGGGTCACCAAGACATCCTGGCTACAATCAACAAGTTCGTAGACTCAAATGTCAGTAGACGGAAGCTTGGTATGAAGAGGGTTTGAAGCTGATCGCAGTTCAGCGACTACCACATCTCCTCCTCTACGGCCCACCGGGGACCGGCAAGACATCTACAATCTTAGCACTAGCCAGACGAATATACGGCAACAAAAACATGCGGCAGATGGTCCTGGAGCTCAATGCTAGTGACGACAGAGGCATTGATGTTGTTCGAGAACAGATCAAGACCTTTGCAAGTACGACTTGCTCCTCCTCAACCAGAAAACCCCCTTGACCTGAACTCTGCGCATCGCATACCATACTGACAGCTTCCGAGGCACAAAACAAATCTTTTCCGCCGCTCCCAAGCCTGGGGACTTTCAATCTCTTGGTACCTACAAGCTCATCATCCTCGATGAAGCCGACGCAATGACATCGACCGCACAAATGGCGCTCCGCCGCATCATGGAGAAATATACCGCCAACACCCGCTTTTGCGTAATCGCCAATTACACACATAAACTTTCACCAGCTTTACTATCGAGGTGTACGCGATTCAGGTTTAGCCCATTGAAGGAGGTGGACATCAGGCGTTTAGTAGACCAGGTTATAGAGAAGGAGGGTGTCCGGATTCAGGAGGAGGCTGTGGAGAGTTTGGTCAGGCTGAGTAAAGGGGATATGCGAAGAGCTCTTAATGTGCTGCAAGCGTGTCATGCAAGCAGTACGTTCCTGTTCCTCTCGTTCGTGGTCGAAGAACCCGTTGACAGAGCTAGGTACACCTCTCCACATCAAAGGTCAACCGAAACCCGATCCCTCAACCATAAAACGCGACCTCATCACCAACGATACCATTTATGATTGCATAGCCGCCCCTCATCCCGCAGACATCCAGATCATCCTCGACACAGTCCTCTCAACCCCCGATGTAACCTCTTGCCTAAACACAATCAACATACTCAAAGCCAATAAGGGGTTGGCGCTGGCAGATATATTGACCGCGTTAGGAGAAGAACTAGCAAAGCTTGAAGTACCTCCACAGACAAGAGTGACTTGGTTAGAGGGACTGGCGGAGGTGGAGTATAGGTTGAGTGGCGGAGGTGGGGAGACGGTACAGACCGGGGGGGTGGTAGGGGTTGTGAGGAATGGGGTCGAGTTGATGGAGCATGGGGGCACACGATGACGAGGATGTGATGTTGAACTTGCGATATACCAAACTATCATACCTCAGGATCTACAGCTTGAGCTCCGGGGTGAGCAGTGGTACTAGAGTCGACATGCTTCCTAGCAATGGCGGAGCCCTAACACGCTGCTGTGGGTTCGTTGGACGGAGCCGTCCGTCATCAGCGAGTAGATGGGGTCGCAGGGACACTCATGAACATCAATGACAATGTTCGGCGTACGGACGTGCGGAATATCACCACAATATCCCGACAGCGATCTGAGAGTCAAGTTTGGTAGATAAGAGTACCTAGGTAGACCTGGTAAGGAAGTGCTACGACTGCCTGGTAGCGACCATAAGCCACATCGAACATTCTGATATCTCCGCCCTGGTAAAACCCTGACATCAAGTGCTCCAATCTAACTATTCCCCGCATGACCATACTTGGCTGTCATCCTGCGAGCATCCGTGGGCATCATATGGGTACATATAAGCAACTGGTCTAGCGTAGGACGTACGTATGGTGAATATAGCCTGGTGTCTTGTCCACGCGTTCTTCTGCTGCCATCACCATTCAGCAGTGCTACAGCAATCACCCAAAACAACAATTGAGCCTGCTGGACCTTCAGCTTCGTGAGGGTGGTCCAACAACCTCTTTCATGCGAGGACCTAACAACATGACTCATAGCAAGAGCGCTAAGGTGGAGAAGAGTGGAAAAGAGGCCCATGAGCCCACACCTTCGGCCATCGCGCACCTGCTTTTGACGGAGAGCTTTCGAAAAGATGAGAACCCTAACAGAAGGAGATCAGCGGAATGCTAGAAAGAGAAAGCAATGGTGTGCGTATCAAGAATCAATCGTCAAATTACGGACAGATGAAGTGAACGCAGGAAGATTCAACACAGAAACTACCTCTAGTATATTACGAATCGGAAGAAGTTAAGCACTGTATCCAATTCATCACTTGCAAGATCCTTGGGAGCTACGAATGGGAATGCAAGAGTCCGAGTATAGTTTAGAGCGTGCTTGTTATCAATCTTCTGAAACTGATGAAAACCATTGTGTATCACCTCCACTTTCCTGCCTCCAGTTCGCTTCCTCGTAGCTCGCAGTCAAAATCATATCATATCCTCTCCGCACCTTGCGATCTACCTGCGTCTCTTGCCACTGCCATGTTGACCCTCGACGGCACCAACATCCTCGGGCGATCATTGTCTCAACCTAGCAGCCCGGTCCTCTAGATCCCATTGTGAAACTTCTGAGGGTAGTATATCATTCAGCGCCTCTTTGATTGTCTTCAGCCGTCTGTCTACTCCCCAGTCGATGATGTTTCTAATGCCTGACCGGAGTCTACGTAGATCATCCGGCTTCTTCCAATGGTATGAGTCGACTTCTGAGCTGATGAAGCGCGGAGAATCTCCTACTTGATACCAATGTACCCACAGCGACGCAGAATTAATATCAGCGACACATGAGAAAGCCAGCGAGTCAAGCATACGTTGCTCCTTGTCTCTTGTATAATTCAAAAGGGTTTGGATTGAGTTCACACAGTGAGCACCTGACCCCGCGTTCTGATTTTCCGCAACCCAATGCGTCCCACCGCGAGATACGGACTTGATCTCGATGACGAAGAAAGGCCAGTAGCCAGCTGAGCTCGGGTGGGAGTATGGAGTGAGACGGTTGCTCTGCATTACAGCAGCTTCATGATTATCGAAGCTGTCGCGGGGATAGCCGTACTGGTAATCAGGCTTAGACTGAACGATTGGCGGGAAATTGAAACCATGTACATGAGGCAGGGCTTTCTTATCCCAGGGTACACTGCCACCGAGAACGATCTTGTCATCGTAATCGTCCTGGTCAGGGAAGAGTGAGGTTTTGCTGAACCCGTGTCGTGTGGTATCTTCGTCTGCACTGACAAGGCCGGAGAGCTTCTTATGAACAGACTCAAGCTCTTCACCTCGGAAACCAGGAGAAGAACGCTGCGCTTGAACAATCTCCTGCGCGAAGTTCTGCACATTCGCCGGAATAGTCCTGCGGTACGAGTCCAGGAGGACCGTATGATTCTTGAGCTCATCTCTGTATGACGGTGATTTTACTCGGTTCGACTTCTTTGGGTCGTCCCTTGATTCGGAGAACGACGAGCTTAGAGGTGTAAACGACTGTGATACGGGCGTGTAAGAAGCAAGTGGTACCTGTGTCGGCGGATAGAATGTTGATCCTGTTGACAATGATTGGGGAGATATAGGCTGATAGTAAGATTGCTTGGGTGTTGGTTGAGCACTTCTAGGCCGAGACCCTTGGTTCAGTCGATCGTAGTGACTGCCGTCCATGTAATGGATAAGGAAGCTATCTGACCGACTCGATTTGCGATTCAGGAAAGGAGGGACCTCTGCAAGCCACTTGTGAAGGGTATCTGGCGGAGAGAAGTTGTTGTGTCTCTTGCAGGCCTGTCGTCCGAGGCTCGGATCGTCAAACGATTCAAGCTGCGAAGCTTTTCTTTTCGAAGGCCGAGTCGGCTGAGGGCACTTGATTTCAAGACCTGACATGCTGAGATGAGAGAGGTAGAGGATAGGAAGACTTTATCTAAATTCTACGGAAGTGGAAGTGGGATGGCGCAACCAAGGATTATCACGTAGACTCCGGTCAGGCATTAGAAACATCATCGACTGGGGAGTAGACAGACGGCTGAA
>JAABUP010003590.1_pt1 | contig 27172 bp, 34 predicted proteins | sample 5559201 | NCBI WGS metagenome assembly JAABUP01 (sample SAMN10711887, study PRJNA513373) | rock metagenome | isolation source: Antarctica rocks | place: Antarctica | reverse complement strand
ACACCCCTTGGGTGCAATTAGTGTCTCATGTTAGTGCATGTTGGCTCACAGGACTAGGGTTTAGGCACACCTAGTAGGTACCTGGCAAAAACGATTAGCTGGAACGCCTGTAAATTAATATTATTGTACCACTAAGGCACCACTTTGCCTCGACTTTTTGGGTGCATGTCCCCTTGAGTAGACAAATGTATGCACAAACTTAGTAGGCAGACCATAAACTCATTACATTCTATAATGTTAATTTCATACAATGATGTAGCAGGCTTGCAGTATGACAAGCTCTGTTTGAACCGAAGGACGCACAGTATTGCTCTTTCACAGCTGCTGTTGAGTGAAATTCGATGCATTTCAGATTTCTGGTTTGTTCCAGCGAGAGGATGCTTCGATAGGTCGAAGGCACAGCATTGACCTGCATCTTCCCAACATCAACGCGGCGATGAGAGCTGGGATTCTACCCAGATCACCGAGGACTGTTGCTTGTGCCTTGATCGCCGTCTCGGTGTGCTTCTTTGTGCCGTTTAAACTATCAAGGGATTCTGAGGTGCTAGACTCGGTTGAGCAGCCTGCACATCTGACTTGTTCGGGAGCCCCCGTGCGCAAGACCACCTCGTGGCTTCCTGGCAAAGCTGGAGCTCTGAACGATCTACACACAGACGAGAAGACAGTCAAGCATTACATCGACAAATGCGTGTTGCCGTCTCGGATCGCTGAGGAGGAAGTCACAGGTAGCGGAGCCAAAGTCGGCATCGCCATCCCGGCTGGAGGCAAATGGCTTCTCAGCAACACTCTGGCTGTGTGTACTGTGCTCCGCAAGACACTGAAGTCCGCCCTGCCGGTCGAGGTTGTATATAACGGTCCCGAAGAGTATGATGAGCTATTGGTCAGTCAGCTAGAGGTAAGCTGGGGTTTCACACTCGAGATTGACCACAGAATTTGGAAGTGCTAAGGGAATGGAACATGCAATGTCTGTGACATTAATGGAGGTGTAGCAGGCGCACAAACCGCATGCACAACCTCCTTGCTGCACCACTAGATTGCTCTCCGATGCATCCCAGCTCGCTGCCTGCAGTTCATTGCCTGCCCAACACCGTGCCGCCCTTGCCATGCAGTACTGCCTTTTGTTGAAATGTTTGCACAACCAGCAAGACAACATCCCCTGAACGCATGATCAGCATGCTTAGGTTCTCGTGACTGTACTCAGCAACAATAGTCACCCTGTTTGGACATGTGCATGTATTTAGTGTGTTGCGAGAAGGCTGTGATAGCAAGCTTCTCAATATGTATTGCATACTTGCTGTCAGATCTGCATCTTATCTGCTTGCAGTCTGAGCAGTGTCATCACATTATAATTATCTGCAGGCATCTTTCTAATATAACCAGCCATCTGCGCCTGTCACCTCATCTAGGCTACATCCCTTGTTGCCGTGTTGCAAATGCTCACTGCTTGCAAAGGCTCACGGCTTGCAAATGCTCATGGTTTGCAAATGCTCACGGTCTGCAAACGGATTGCAGGCTTTGCCAAATGTGACTTGCCTAGATGCCAGACAAGTTGCCTATCCCAGGCATCACCCCCCCTTGAAGCTGAAGGGCCTCACCTTTGAGTTCAAGGCCTTTGTCCTTGCCTATGTCACCACCTTTGACCAAGTCCTGATGTTGGACGCCGACAACTTCCCTCTCAGATCCCCTGATGACTTATTTACCATTGGCAGTGCCGAATTGGGAAACCTGTTCAAGCAGCATGGCAGCCTATTTTGGCCAGACTTTGGGCAGAAACAGGGTGACAAAAGCATACTGCTAGCCAAGCATCTGGATATCAAAGCTGAGGCGTACACAGAATTCAATTTGACTCTGCCTTGGGAAGGCGTGAGGGAACCGTTCCTCTTCACAGAAAGCGGCCAGATGCTTTTTGACAGGTACGCTTCTTGAGGTGTTGATACAACTGGCAACGCAAAGTAACCAAAGGGTTTTTGACTGGGAATGATTTGCTGACAAGCTGCCCTACACTTTTGCAAGGGCCATCAGAGTCACATCTTGCTGACCTGACAGTAACATGCATCTTGCTTACCTGACAGTATCATGCATTTTGCTTACCTTACAGTGACATGCATCTTGAGTCCATGTCTGTGTTGTAAGCATGCTTTCAGAACATACCGAGCTGATGAGTACAAAGGTTCTAGTGATGCTCAACTGCAGGGCATGGCATGCTCATGCTGTGTCGTTGCTGAGCTAAAACATCTCCGCAATGTAGAAACGTGGTTTTTCTGTCCCCAGACGTTTCTCAATTTAGATTTTCAGTGTAGGGATGACGTTTGTGAATTAGAATAGACATTTTGAGATCAAAAAGAGTGTCACTGTGTCTGTGCAGGTCTGCAGGCTAACATGCTTTCCAGCTCATAACATCCAGGACAAGTCTTGTCTCTCCAAAGCAACCTGTCCTGAGCATTGTTGGCTGACTGTGCCAACGCAGGCTGCTTGTGTGTATCAAGATCTTGTGATGTGTGTGCAGGACAAGGCATGCTGATGTGCTGGAGTGGCTGTGGTTCCTGAATTCTTACAGGAACCCACTTTCTAACTGGATGTGCCCCATTCACTGGAATCTTGTGCTGAATGGTACAGTTTGTAGCGCATGAGCGGGAAATCAAAGCTTGTGATGTGTGCGCAGGGCGAGGCATGCTGATGTGCTGGAGTGGCTGTGGTTTCTGAATTCTCACAGACAGCCGGTGTCTGAGTGGATGTGGGGGGACAAGGACACCTACAGGCTTGCCTTTGCCCTGGCTGGCAAAGCTGATGCCTTCCAGCAGGTGAGTCACCCTATAGGGCAGTTACCCTATATGGTATGGGACCTCAACCCTAAACCCTAATACAGTTGTGTAGCCTGCTGTACGATAGGTGAGTCACCCTATAGGGAGTCACCCTAAAAAAGAAAAGAAGAGACTACGCCTTTTGGCGTCAATTTAATGAGAAGCCAAGTATTATACCGGGCTGCCCAAGTTGGAAGTCACCCTATAGGCTGTAGGGCCTAAACCCTCAATACAATCGTGTAGCCTGCTGTACCATACTGACAATGGGAAGCAGCAACATGTTTGCCCATGTAAAGAGATGCTGAGAGATGCACGTGACCAAGTTTGAAAGCCAAAGATTTAGACTTTGTTCAAAAGTTGGAGTAGCCTTTGCTCAGCAAGAGAGCTCAGTGCTCAGTGACAGAAATGTATTTGTTCCTGCAAGGGCATCTGCAGATTGTAGCCTTTTGCCCTGCCTCCAGCTTGGTGTCTCGATCAGACAACCATAGGAGATAGATGTATAGGCTGTTTGCTTCCTGAGGCAGAACTTTAGTTGCAGCATGTTGGCACGGCAAAGCCCATCTGCAAAGGTGTCCTGCATTGCGCATGATGCAGCACTGTCATACTGCAGCATACCTTTCTACGATGTCCATGAGAAAGGATATATGAATGATGCTTCTTGCGCAATGCGTCCAGAGGAAGCTGTATTTTGCTGCTCTGTCAAGGTCTGTCTTGGAGTAGACATCCTGAAATACAACTATATATAAGTAGTCATATATGTTTATTTAGGTTGTCATTTATGTTTAAAATGTCATATATGTTTTTTTTGAACTATACGTGAACAGCAAATCTTACACAGTTGTTTCACTTCTGCAACCAGTGCACAGACATGGGTTTGCCAAACAAGGCATGACAGTGCATGCTTGAATGACCAGCACTCCATCCACATGCATGCATGCAGGTGACCACCTAAACCAGTGATGGATATGATGTGCAGGTTACACTGAGTCCAAGACTGGCCTTGGATGCTGGGGGTACCCCTCCGGTGAGCCCCAACCTCTGACCTGCCCCTGCTCCCTGAGTCGACTGAAATGTGTCAAAGCCTCATGGCAATAGTTTTATGCCTGGCAAGGCATGCACTGTGACAAGTGTTGCCCTGCTGTTGCATGGTACTTTCAGGGAAGACGCATCCTGAAAGCAGCTTGTTTCACGTGCCTGAATTGATTTAGTCTTGATAGGCCTATTGTACAAAGCTACCCATTGATTGCCAGCATAAATTTACAAATGCTGCTGAGGCTAAGGCCCTACCCTGTGAGGGGTCATCGGCCCTCGGCCACATGCTTGGAATGCTGCTGCACAGTTTGCATTTCATAACATGCAAGGATTGGTGCCTTGGCTATTGACTACCCTCCCACTAGCATGGTGTCACGGCAAAATGAGTGTTGATGCGACATGTCAAAATTTTCAGGCAAGTCTGAGTAGTCTGATTTTGTGTGTTATGCAGGAGCCACCATTCAGACACACCGGCATGGTTCAGCATGACCTAGACGGTAATCTACAGTTTCTGCACCGCACATACCTAGGCAAATTCGACCCTGCCCTACAAGAACCCTGGAGAGAAATGGATTTCGTCACAAACCCTGTCACGCCACAACAGGCACTTGTATACTCTGAGGCATACGGCTTCTTCCCTCATCAAGTCACAACAGATTATGAGAAGTACTGCTGTCCAGATGGCAGCCGTACCAGTGATGTGAGTGAATGTAGCTTTAAGGAGTGCAAAGTACCTGGCAACCCATTGCCTGTTTTGACAATAGCAGCTGCAAACCTGGACCCTGGTGTCAGACTGGTGTTGAATGCATTGAATGATATGTTCACTGCTTTACAGGCAAATCAGTCAGCCAAGTCAGGGTAAGAGTAGGTGCACATATCAGGTGGTTCTTCATGTAGCCGTATATAGCAGGCATGCTTACAGGGGCACTTTTTGCAAAGCTGGCGCAGGCCTTGTAGGACAGTATAGCAGGCTTGTAGACAAATGTGCAGGATGATAGCAATACGTACTACATACACCTAACAATTGTCTGTATGAGTACGTACACATGTTTATACACAGCACATACAGAGTATGTAGCGTCATCATTTTGTGCTATGCTGTAGTGAACAAGCTTGTACTTCAAAGCTGCAGTGCAAGATACAGCAGGCTACACATCATTAAACACTCCCACGTGCAATCTGTCTTTACATAAACTAGGTAAATTGAGCCCAACACCACGTTCTGGAGACCCAAGGGTGCACTGTTCTGCATGGTTCTTTAATGTGCCTGGATCACTGCAACTCAGACACATTGTCTGGCATAACTGAATAAATAAATATTCGGTGACTGGTCTGTATTGCAGTGAGCAAAACAATGTTAGCCGGCATAGTGCACTGAAATGCATCTTGGAGCTCCTCGAGGCTGTAGGAGACGTGAGCAGAGTTGCTTCCCCCATTGGCTATTGATGATGTCTGGCCACATCAGAGTCCATTGCTTGTCTCTGCCCCTCAGAGCAGCAAAGATTAGCAAGTGGGGACAACACAACTACTGCTGCCGACAAGAACACGAAACACGGCTGCCTCTACGCATATATTTCCTTGACTCAGGTGAAATGGGGTGTGCTTGTGTATTCAAGTTGAATTAGACAGCAAAGACTTGCTGAACTCTATACAGAATTCCCCACTGTGTTTACGTACCGGCTGGTCAAAACACACCATGTGCAGCTGTCACTCTCAGAACACAACCACAGAACACCAGGACACAGAACCCTCAAAACATAAACAATACCAGCCTAGAGATCACCACAGGAACCCAGCTAAGTGTGAGGCAACAGCAAGCCCCCATGCACTCTTCCTGCGTCCAGTGGGGACGGGGTGGCCCCACCCACTTGCAGGGGTTGGGGCCATGTGCACTCCTATTTGGCCTTGCAGATAGGAGTGCAAACTGTGCTGCCAGCTGCATGGAGTCAAGCAGAACCCTCTTAAGTCCACACACTAGCTAGCTCTGGGCTGCCACCTTAGGAGGCTCCCTTTATGATCGCTGAAAAACGCAAACTTTTCTTTTCGTTTCCACACACTAGCTAGCTGCACCAGCTGGAACCAATTCATCCAAAAACATCATGTGGCATCACTTCCTGTGAGAGCATGCTGCTGACTCCAACAGTGCTTTCAGCATGTGGCTGTGAGTCAAAGCGCTGGGCAGGAACAAAAGGTTCCACAACCTTCTGAGATGTAACTGCAGCACAGAACACAACGTTGTCCGCAACAATCCTGGAGAGTTGGCCAACACACAGTGCAGTATGCAAGACCCTGATATGCCACTGCTTGATGCACCGATGCCGCAGTACCACAATTTCAATGTGTATGTGTGGTACAGGTATAATGTGCTGGTGTGGAGTAGCTTCACACACATCTGTGTTTGAAACACAGAGGCTTGGTGAAGCCACAGTACTGGTTGCAGTTGCGCAATACAACAAAGCCTGATATTTGGCCTTTATTCATGCCAAGCCACACATCAAGCTTGTCACATAATTGCAGGAAAAGCCTGGCACATCAAAATGCAGCGGTCAGCATACACCAGATTATGCAGAAATGACAACACAGCTTACAGGGCATATGCGGTGGCTGCAATGCACGCCACAAGTGGTACTGCAGAGCAAGATTGGCTGGTCTCTGCAGAACCGCTTGTGACATGCACTGCAGGCACTGCGTGTACCCTGTAAGCTGTCTTGTCAGCCGCGAGTGAAGCCCCAAAAGATGGCTCACCTGCTGACTCTGCTTCGGTGATCCACCTAGAATGGGCGACCACATCTGGGCATGCTGGGAAACAGTGCACTGATGCTACAGCGCTCTGCCACACATCCACCTACACCAAGCACCAAGTTGCACCACATTGCAGCAACCATCATACATGTTGCAGCTGGAAGTACGATGTTTTGCGTAAGACCTGCCACAGCAGCACAGGCTGCAGTGGTGCTATCAGTCATGCCATTCGACATGCAATGCTGATGCAGCCTAGTCAGCACACACGTTGAGACACAAGGTGCAAAACACTGCACAGCGCAATACATAGGCTGCCATGCTGGTCTCACATTCAAATTCAAAATTTGAATTCTGCCTGTGACACAGGCAGAAATGTGTACCTTCACGGCCAGGCTTGTCTGTTGGTACAGAAGTAGCTGGTTCTCATCTAAAGCACACATTTGCAGCTGTTGGGTGACAGCATCCAGTTGATCATGGGAAGCTGCAAGCTCCTCAAAGTGAAGCCCTTGAGGCTGAGGTGCATCTTGAAGTTGCTGCAGGAGCTGCTGACGCCGTGTGGCAATCTGTGCCAGGTTGGTGACGTATGTGATGTGCATCTGAGTGATGCCAGCCTTCTGTGCTTCTGTGAATTGCATGAGATTCTGCACAGCCGAGTGGGCCAAGTCAGCGACATGCTGAGAAAAGAAAAGAAAGAAAAGACTACGCCTTTTGGAGTCAATTTACTGAGAAGCCAAGTATTATACCGGGCTGCCCAGGGTGACATGGTGACTATGACAGCTCAAGCAGCAGCTGCTACATCTGCTTTGCATTAGCTTGATTTGCTTTGCAAGATGTCACACGCCCAAATGCAGTGTCAACATGTCAGCAACAACAACTCAAAATGTGTTCATGACATTCTGTAGAATAGTTGTTGGCGTTCAGGCAGAGCTGCAAAGCCAGAAAAGGCTGACATCAAGCAGCAGCACTATATGAACGCATGTGCAGAAAAGGACAACATTTCAATTGCCTGAAACAAGCCACGCCTGGCATCAGCATCTCAGGATCATTCAAAGACTTTTTCCAAGAAGGGTGACATGATGCAGTGCAGAACATGTGGCATTGGCACATACTGTCATCATGGCGTAGTCTGTAGTTTGTGAGGCTGCAGCAGGTCCTGAATCCTCTGGGCTGACAGCATTCTTGAGCATGCTGCGCCACTCCCTGGGATCCACTCTGGCCTTCACACAATAGAGGCAGCAAAACTCCATGAACAAGCGCTGTAAGCGCAGACCTGCCCTGCTGTCTACGTCCTGCCCTGTTTGCAAGACGCATGCGGCCATTTCCTGTATGTACACCTGCAGATGATGATAACTCTATTGGCATGCAAGCTGAATTTGAGAGATCATCAGGTTGAGGTATGGCGAGATCCTGCCACTTTTGCAAACAGCAAGCCAAACACTGCAAGGATTTGTCTTCCTGTGCAATGTATTTGCATAGCAAAGGCCACAGCATAATGCAGCGCATGGTTCCCTAATGTCATGTTGCAGCAACACTTGATCCTTGCAAACTACCCAGCAGAGTCCCTTCCATTGACAGAGTTGCAACTGAGCCCTTGTCCATGGTATGGACTTACTCGCAGAACTGTTGCCAGCTGCTGGCATGGCAACCTGGCAACTTGCTGGCAGGCGGCCTCTTGCTCTTCAGGCAAGGTGCACAACAAGAAGCAATTGGTAGTCCAAGGCGTCTGCAAAAGCTGCCCCATGATGTGCTCATCTATGAAGTTGGGCGGCTGCAAGATGGGAGGCACAAGTTTGTTTGAGGGATACGCTTGTACATAAGCAACACAGACGTGCTTGTGACAAAAGAGCAAAGCAAAGCAAGATTGTGGATGCTGAGCCAACAGTGCTTGCAGGAATGAACCTGGCCCACAGTGTGTGATACGTACATACGCACAGCACTTGACACAAGGCAACATGACTGAACACTCAACTCAGCATTCAGCTTACTTTCCAGGCCACATGAATAATGGAGGGCGCATGTAAGCTCGTCTGCAATGCATGCTCTGCATGCTGTGCCTTCTGGTTGTTTGTTGACGCACTTATCAATTGGAAGTGTTGCAAAGCTGCCTGGCTTTCTGCCAGCTTGGCTTTAGTTTCTGCAAGCTCTGCCTCGAGGTTTTGCTGACGAGCCTGCAAGCCATTGGTTGACCATTGCAGCAACTCATGCATTGCCACAGCCCAGATCAAGCAGCAGTGTTCTATTCAGTTGCTTCAAACTTGGCAAGTGCACTGGACGAACCTTTTGCTTTTGTTTATAGCGTTTCTGGTATCCTCTGTTCATCTTCTGAAGACGTTGGACGGCAGCAGTCGAGACCGCACGCTGTTGCACTGGGGCGTCAGGAATGATAGGCGAATTGGGACATGCAAGGCTAGGAGCACCGGACGAGGAGGTCACAGGTTGAGCTGTATGTGACTCTTGGCTTGGCAGATCTGGCAGGAGGCTATGTAAATTTGCGATGTCCTCCAACAACAGCAGATCATCGTCGTGCCAGCACAAAGGGTCAAGTCCTTGGGTGTTCGCCATATATGCTGCCCGTCAAAAGATCAAGGTTTCAAGCTCGCGTGTGTTGACGAAGATTTTTTTTCCAAAACCTCGCTTGTAAGCTTGGCCGCTCGCTAGCTTGAGTGCTGAGGAGGCAGACGACTTGCGTTGTTTGTGCTTGATGGAAGTGCTGAGAATCTCAGCCTGAGATCCCTGAGCTTTTGGCTTTTGCTTGTCTACCAAATATATACCAATATATATATGTCATATGTGTCGACGCAATTAGTAAGCTCTGCTGTTAATTTGCAGCTACGCAGAAACTATGGCTGGGACCATGCACGGCTTGCGAGCGCTGCAAAAGCTGCTGACGTATCTGAAGATATGTAGGATGCGCATATCGTCCACGTAACCACTTTCTGGCAAAGGGCAGTTCAGCGCTATGACTTGGCGTGGACCGCCGGAGTATTCGGGTAAGCGATGCTGTGCACAGCTGACGACTTGTGGCAGGTGAGATACAGGGTAAAGATATAGTGCACAACCCCGTACGCTCCAAAAATTGGTGCCGTTCAACCGCAAGTAACTAACACGGGCCAGCCACACAAGCATTGAGCAACAAGCATGCTTACCTGATATGCTTACCTGGGGTCTTGCCGCTTGTCCATTGTCTTGTTGATCAATGAGCATACCAGCCTTGGGATCTAAGTTTAAAAACTTTTCCAGCGGGCCGGTAGCCCGCTACAGCTTGCCGGCCTTGCGCTCCCCCAGCACACAGCATGACTGTAGCGCCTTCTCCCCTCCAATGCTTCTCCTCCACTGCCCTTACTGCCATCTGCACTTACGCACAAGTCTGTAGGACTAGCAGAGAGGAGGTGGAGCTGCGAGGAGAGAAGCTTTGGTTGGCTGACCCAAAGTGCTCTGCATTACAACACCATGCACGGCCACACTACGGTTTAATGTTTCGCTGAATTTGCCCGAACATGCAGAGTATGGGTCATCTAGCTCTCACAGCGCTTTTGCTGTGCGTGCTACCCTTACGTGATGACGCGCATTGCAAATGAAGTCTGTTCCTTAGGTTTTTAGCCCTAACAAAGACCCATACTCTGCTTGTGCTGGCAAAATCAGCCACACAATGAATCTTTCTGTCGTCCCCAGTCGCAAGCCTTGACGCGCAGAGCGTGGACTCACGGCCGAGCTGTGAAGCCTGTCTGTGCCGTGCTGAGTATGTATATGATGTCAGCTGAGTCCGGATGCTAGATCTGAGCTGAGCGCTGCTGGCCACGAGTCATTAGACACAAGCAAATGTCCGTGGTGTAATGATTCGTTATACCTGAAAAAGAAAGGACACGAACGGCCTTCAGCACGAGCAGCAACTCCAGAGCGAGGATTAGGTCATGCAGTCCGTCCAGGCTGTCACAAGAGCTTAGGCCTATGATCATGACTGCAAGAGTTGTGCAAGCAAGCAAAAGAGTGAAATGCTGGCTCTTGTTTGACTTAGTGTGCCAAGAGTTGCCAGTGGTGCTACTGGCACTTTCACTCATGATGCACTAGAGACCGGGGGACGGAAAAGCCCTGCAATATGTCAGGGTTCAGCTCTGACTTTGCAGGGCTTCTGGCAAACTGGCAGCGAGGGCCAGCTCTGCAATGTCGCAGGGCTTAGCTCTCAAAGCCCGCAGGGTTCGCATTCAACATGAAGCTCTGCGTCGTTTCAGGGCTATTTGCAGAGCGTAGCTCTGCCGGAATACCACGGCGCAGCTCTGCCCATTCGTAGAGCGAAGCCCTGCCTACTCGTAGAGCGAAGCTCTGCTTAGTCGTAGGGCGAAGCTCTGCCTAGTCGTAGGGCGCAGCTCTGCGTTGTTTAAGAGCGCAGCTCTGCAGATTGTAGAGCTACTTTGTTCGTGTTACATTACCAATGACTATGATCATGATTCACTGCAATGCATTGCCAATCTCTCTGAGCAACATGATGGTGTAGCAGAGAGGTGATGTTGGGGCAGTCATGTGTCATCTGTGACCATGAGTATCGCTGATCTTGGCACCTTGGCCTACTGACTCTGCCATGCTTGGTCTAGACCTGCATGCAAACTTGCATTCAGCACTTGTGTCGCAGTGTCAATGCTCAATGAGCCCATCACAAGCAAATCTTTCACAGGTCATGCTTGCAACGGCTGTTGCAAACAGGAGAAGCTTCACTGTAGAGCTAAGACATCACAACAATGACGTGCAATAGTGAAGCTTGCTTACTTGGGCTTCTTCAGTGCTTCTGAGAAGCCTGGCGTATCTTTACAGGCCCTGGGCAGTTGACAACAGCCCTTTGATACTGAAGCTGAAGGCAAGACAGTTGCAATGTATGGGGCCCATATCATCCTGATGAGGTCCAATGCCCAGCACTGATGGGCTCAATGCTGATTAGGACCAACTACCAATCTGACTCCAACTGCAGAACAGCTGTTTCATGTCGTTCCCCCATGCAAGCTTTTGCTTGCTACTGACCTGTAATCAAGTGTTGATCACAATGCAAGAGTCCTGATCAGCTCCTGAAGTGCAAGGTCAGTTGCAGACTTGCGCACGCTGCATGCATGCCCATTGGGACAGCACAGTCCATGCACTCTTGTCTGTCATTGCTCTCCTGATATTGTCCTGGGCTTGAGCTCCGGGCTGCCGCCTTAGGAGGCTCGCGTCATGATCGCTGAAAAGCATAAACTTTTCTTTCTTTCCTTTCTTTCTTTCCTGGGCTTGCCTTGCATGTTGACGGGCCATGGCTGAAAACTTCTGTAGCTGCATCTCGAGTTCATCCAGTAAGATAAACTGGAGGGAGCGGACTCAGAAGGTGTCGGCAATAGCCTAGTTTTTGCAAGCACGCAACAATGTTGACAACAGCAACAGCCATGGCTGCACATCAAAGTGTATTATTTGTTGGCTGCAATCACCCTTCTCACCCCATGATATCTATCATATGAGATGTGATGATATGTGTTGCACAGGCAGCTGTGAATTGTGCTGCTCGATTGAGCACTGGTTTTGGTATTTTGGGCATGGGCATCTCAGTAGTGCCAGAAACAGGTTGCTGTTGTGTTTGCTGCCTGGACAGCACATGCTGAGCACGTGTTGCAACGAGGTCAGCTGCCCTCAAAGGTGTCACTATTTCAGGCAGCTAGCGTATCACTGCAGTTGCTGTTAACGTGGTCATAACCAGTAGCTGTCACTGTGAAGCGTGAGTTGCCCGGTTAACACAGGCGTCTGCTGTAAGTTGATGACACTCTTGCAGGCAGCTTACCTAGTTGCAAGATGTGCTAATCATGTGCTGTGGTCACTAGGGGTGGTTTACATCATTGCTGCTGACATAGTGCTGCGTCGTCACCATACATGAGCTTGGTATACAAGGTCACAATAGTTGCAGTACATCATGACATGTACGGCAACATCTACACTCATGCCCCACTAGTACTGCAAGACTGTGGTGCTACATTCATGTTCATGTTGCACCAACCAGATGAATTACACGACTCACTCACTCACTCACTCACTCACTCACTCACTCACTCACTCACTCACTCACTCACTCACTCACTCACTCACTCACTCACTCACTCACTCACTCACTCACCAAAACTTGCAACACAAGCAGCTCTCCTGCCCACTCTTCAGTGCAAGTGCAGCGCTGTGCAAGTATCGCTGAAGAGTGGCCAAAAGAGCTGGTGGTGGTGGGGGCCTAAGTAATGTGACTTTCATGTATTGTGAAAAGTATTCCAAGAATAGATGCGTGAGCAATCTATCAAATCTGACTCTACTCTCATTGATGATAAGACGGATGATAAGACAACACCTACATTACCGGCATGCTCAAATGCACAGTCCAGCTGCAGCAGTCATAGCACAATACTATGCATGTAGGCAGCCCTGCAGAGCGTGGACTTTGAATATAAAGTGAGGCAGAATACTGCAAGGCTTAGTGGCTGTCACATGCTTTTGTCTCTATTGATTTTGTCTGCATCACTAGAGACCGGGGGACGGAAAAGCCCTGCAATGGCTTGGTGCGTGCAGGGCTCTGCTTGGCTGAGCCCTGCAAACCTGGCAGGGCTGGCTCGCTAGCTCTGCTTCCGAGGGCTGAGCTCTGCCAGCCTGCAGAGCTACATTCTGCGCAGAGCTCGGCATCAGAGCGCAGCCCTGCCGGCCTCGCAGAGCGCTGTCGACGTCTGAATTACGCCAGGGCTGAGCTCTGCAGAATCTGATCTGATCTGATCTGATCTGGACGGATTCTGAATCCGTTTATGTAACATGTTGCACATGCCACCAAGCAAAGGACATTTACGGAACTGACGCAGCATGCCGCAACAGTATAGAAGCTTTTTGATGGTGTTGTACGCTACAGGACTTGCTCACAGCGAAGTTGAGAGTTGCAAAGACATGTTGCACACCACAGACTGCATGCATGCGCCCATCAGCACTAAGCCTTTTACAATATGACATCTACAACGCTGCCAACAAGCTATAGCAGTGATATATACTGTGTGTATGCTGCATTAATGCGAAAGCACGTCTAGTAACCAGCGCTGCTGTCATAGCTGCTGTCATAAAGTAATCACAGGAAAGCATCAAAATGAACGCAGGTCACACAGTGTATCATATGCTCATGATCAGCACTGCTTTCCACAGACCATCAACAATGCACAGTGCATGCACTTGCAAACTCTACATGTGTGTGGCCTCACACACCTAGGTGATCACAATGTCTCCCGGCAGTGAGCAATTACAGCAGCGTCCATGGCAAACAGGCCTGGGAGCATGCAAGGCGTCAAGCTACCAGCACTGCTACAATGAGTGACGGCAAGTTACAACACATACATCAGTCCATGTTGGGCTTGAACACTGCTACATCTGTAGTGAGAACCTGAAGTGAATTAGCTTTGGGATAGTTGATTCCATTGTATGGCACCACATGCACAGCAACAGGCTCAATGTTGTCACAGAACTCAAAATTGCCATCTTGGTAATCGAAGAAGCCCTTGCTGACAACTGGGCAATTATACAGCTCTGGCTGGGCCTTTGTATCTGAACCAGCTGACGTCAGTAATCATCTGTGACTGCCTATCCATCTCCCGACTTGGCGTACTGGCAGCACCCAGGGGGGTATGTGGCGCGTCCAAACATTCACTCTGCCTACATAGGGTGTAGTCAGTGTGGGCTGCTCAACAGGGGAGTCCTCTGTATGCTTGACCAACACAAGGCAGGTCACTCTGTTATGGTCTCCCATCTCTCACAGGAGAACTTGACTGCTTAGTAGTCTGCACCTAGAAACCTGTCATGCGCTATCATAGGACAATGTGACATGCCAATCTCAACAGAAGACTTGTTTGTGTCCTCTGCCCATTTCTGCCACACCCCCTTGTAGATAGCATCAAACATCTGCTGCTTAGTCCACTGTCTTCTGTGTGGCTATGTCTCATCAGCAAACCTGCAGCCAGCATGCATGCACTACTCAGGAGAGTCTGTGAGGTGACTCATCTGGATGCAGGTCCGGACATCACTGTACCCAAGTTATGATTATGCATCGCAGTTTGCTAGATACACTAGATGAGGTGACATCATTTTGAGTTACTGTGTACAGCAGCTGGGGATAGCGCAAGCACATGACAAGTTGATTAATCAGGTGAAATCATCATGTGATTAGTCATGCAATCAGCATGACAAGATGCACTGATACAACCATTTTGTCCAGCTGATGTGATAGGGCACCAGCAGTCTTATCTTATTGGGCTCACAAGTTGCACCCTCAACAGCAAAAGCAGCTGCAGCAAGCTAATCCTACGGAGATGTCACCTTTTCCAGAGAACACCATACTGTCTGTCTTTGGAGCGCAGGTACAGCAGATGAGATTGGATCAGAATGGTCTTAGCAGTCTGCCTCTGCTTGGGTGACCTACTCTGTGCAGTCCAGCTGCCCTTGTGTCGTACAAGGGTGACTGTGGGCCTCCCCAAGGGGTCCAAATACCAAGCCACAAGTTCTAGGCTGGCTGGGCGATGGGAAGCCTGCAACATCACAGCATCAATGAGCTCAAAGGCTTCCAGATATGCACAGGCACTAAGCAGCAGCACCCAGAACAGCAAATACAAAAGGTGCATCTGCAGGCTGCTAACAAGTCTCTAAAGTGCACAATTTGTGCTGGTCTTTGTCATAGAGAATGAGCACTAGCAACGCATGCATGCATTCTCTTGTCACCACAAATGACGGCAACAGTCAAGCAATGCATGCATAGCATGCATAGCATGGGGTAGCACCTGAGCCGGAGACAACAGCAGTGAAAGCAGAGCATGCTCTGACCCCACAGGTCACATGCTCAAGGTGGCTCATCGGTCTCAACATTGTCTTCAATGATGTGCTTTTGCATGCTGAATAACGTCCTGCTGTGCTCTTAGAAAGTGGCTATATGTCATCAGAAGTGCTTTGCGCAGCAACGATTCGGACTGAAGAAGCTACGAGTGCCGCAGGTTACCAGCAACCAGACCAACTTCCTATTGAATGCTTTCAAGCGACAACAGAAACCTTGTAACACCTTGTCGGACACTAGGTCAAAGGTGCATGCATCGCGCCTGCACGCCTGAACCTGCTTTCATCTGTTGTCGGATAAACTGCGGCAGTCTTGAGCGTCGCCACCATGCTGCCGAGAAAAGGCCTTCTTACAGGCGCAGTCAACCTGAAGGAAGTGCAAACTAGACACCGGCGCTCCGCGGTGTGTTGACCTAGCAGCAACCCTAAGGCATGCATGCTGAGCTGTTGTTCGAGTGGTTCAGTTTGAGGCGCAGACAAACGTCATTGCGTATGCTTGACTAGTTGGCAGGCACATCTCTTCTGTAGTGAAGTATTCCGAGCAGCGTCTGAACAACGTTGCCAGAAACAAGACAAGACTTTTCAAAAATAGTTGTGATCTCACCTGCAGCTTGATCTGCAGCTGTCAACTCTGCTGAACCGCACCAGACTTGACTGACTGATATCGAATGCATCTTGTCGCGTTTGACCAGGGCGTTGCTCATCGCTGCTCAACAGAAACAACTTTGTGCAGTAGCGGTCAGCGTAGACAACACTTTCATCGTCAAGCAGACCATACACTCTTGAGGCCCTGGTGAAGGTCAGAATTACTTAATATCAGAGTATCATTTGACCAGTGGTTTGCAAAGTTGCAGCACTTGTGACAGTTGTAGGCAGGCACTTTTCATACTCAGGCAGCTGACTCTTGCAGGGTTATAACCATTTCTGGGCTGTCTTGTCATGACTGCTACACATCGGCTGAAGCTTCGCCCATGTGCAAGAACACACTTTCAGTGGCCTGCTTCTGCTCTTCCATTCCTTCATACTATTGCTGACTGTTCATCTGCTTGCTAATAAGAAGCTTCTGCAGCTGAGACCGGAGGTAAGTCAGGCATGTCTGGACACTGTAGATCTGGGAAATAGTATATATATGTATATATATATAATGTATAATGTGTACTATAATAACATAGATATTGTTACAGTACACATTATAAATATACATATATATACATTATATGTATATACATCAATAGGTCAGGAAGTAAATGACCAGAGTAGCTGTAGTTCAATCTCTACAAACATGCTTGTATACATGTAGACTATCACACCATAACTGAACAGTAAATGACAGCATGTCGTTTGTTTGAACATGTGAAAGCAAATTGCATTGGATCCAAAAGACTCAAGCTGCTTCTTGCTGTAGCAGCAAGCCTGCAAACCTCGTGATGAAATGTGAGTACACACTTAAGCAAGCTTGCACAAGGGGCTTGGCGTATTGGCAATCTGAGGGACTGTGAAGTGGCAAATAGTCTCTTGCTGATTGACCAATCTTGTAGTTTTACCAGTATCTCAACAATATAATAAACTGGACAACACCTCACTCTGTCAGCACTGTCTTGATGTTGACAACCACTTGACAGCTTGTTCAGCCCAGAGGAGGTGCCCAACTCATTGCTCAGGAAAAGAAAAGACTATCCCTTTTGGCGTCAATTCAATGAGAAGCCAAGTGTTATACCGGGCTGCCCAACGCCCATCACTCACATTGAGTAACAAGCAGTTGTTGTTGGTGGTACCTCTTTGCAGTCTTGTCTCCCAGAGCAGTCAAAGTCAAGTATCAATACTGTCGTCTCTGTAGACCATGTAGGGATACTCAGATCAGACTGCTTTGGAGAAACAAGACTTGTCCTGCAAATACCTAGCTCTCATCATGACCTTCAAAGCATACACATGACCAAAATACACAAATACATAAGTACATAATTAAACCAATAAACACATGAATACATACAAAAATATATAAATACATATTTTGCCCCGCCCTCTTTCCGCAAGTGCTAATATGCTGTCAGCAGTGCTGTCAGGTCGTTTTGCTTTGAGATATGGGATGTTTTGGTATGCAGTCCACCACACGAGAATACCTGCAAGACCTTCGAAGGTCACCAAATCTTTTGCTAGCATGTAATTTGATAACCTGCGAAGGTCTTACAGATATGTATGTTCAATGTCCTTGGGCGACCGTAGCAGTTGTCAAATGTACGCATCTGGCTCAGTGCTCGCTGTGCATCACGTGTGCCACAGCAGTTCACGGTGAGATTACCCATATGGCATGCATGCTGAAGCTCAAGCAGTCAAACATGTACAGACATATCATGAATTTACCCTTCTGCAAGATAAAATGAAAGGTGTGAAATCCTGCTAATTCAAGATCAATCTATGACGATGTGGTACACAGTACTGTACAAAGTACACAGTATCTGCGTGGAATTTCAAAGAGCAATCACCAGCCACCCTTCACTACCATTCATAGGAAACTAGAAAATAGCCTTGCAACAGTTTTCTTGTACCATCAACAAACCATTCAATGAACCATGACATGTTCATAAAGAGTTCACAGTACTGTCAAAATGCAGAACTGTAATCCTTACAAAATTCTAGAGAAATGCATAAGACTTTATTGTTATCCTAGTGCCAGCTAGACAAATATATACTGCAGTGGTGAAGACGCATGGCGTGTTGGCACAAACTAAATCAACTCAATGAGACACATGCAACAATGTGCATTTAGACGCACATGCTGCGCAGCACAAAATCATTTCACACTTGCAAGATCTTGCATCATCAATTGTGACATTGTGATCACAACGTCACAATTGATGTTGCATTCAGTCAAAATACAGCCAAAATTAACCAAAAGTTGCGGCCCTTGAAGGAAACTGACTACTGTGCATGACAACACGTTTTCCAATGATGTACTTGACCTGACAATCACCTACAACTCAACTGCATGCCTTGAATGGCTGCAATGGTGTCTTTCAACTCCTGATTTTTGTTGACATTGCCACAAATGACGATGTTTCTTCTGCCATCAGGTATTGGCGCAAAAGCTGGGTAGTGCAAGCACTCAGGCGTGAACACATTGTCACCATACCGCTTGGAAAACTTGGGTAATACCATGGCAACTGCTGGTTGCATCTTGCCAGCTTTCTGCTGCGCGCAGATGGTGCTTTCCAGCAGTTTTTCGCCACCCCTGGTGATCTTGACACCTTGTAAGTCCAGGTACACAAGGTTTGAAGCCTGTGCTACGATCACAAGCCCATGCTTTGTCAGTGCGTCTGAGTCGTTGAGCTCCGCTGGGCATGTCATGCTGAGCTCCTGCTGAATAAGCAGCATCTTGACCAAAGGTGCAGCTGCAAGCAATGACCGTAGCCCATCATCTGTCAATGCAAAGCAGCTGACTAGACGCAGTGTGTCTAGATTTGGCTGCGACGCAAGAGCTTCCCCAGAGAAATGTGATGAGGGCCTGACTATGGTGAGGCCAGTCAGGGACTGCATGGATTGCAGCTTGCACAAGCATGCGTTCTCCAGTTCCCAGAGCTCCAGATGAGTGATGTTGGCTTGGCTTGAGCTGAAAATTGTGAAAGCTTCTAGTGCCATCTTGGAACATTTGCGTAGCATGATTTGAATGGAGTCTGGTTGCAGCAAATGACTGAGGGCGACGGCATCCTCCACAGACAGGCTCAGTAGCTTGATAGTTACGGTGCGTAACTTGGGCAGAGTGCCAAGGGCACTGAGGGTTGCTGTGTCCCAGCCTCTGCTAGTGAGGATGACTCGCTCTAGGGTCTGTCTGTTGTTGGTGAGTACTCCACATGCTGAGGCTGAGCGTGAGTCTGACTGCAGGGCCAGATCCTGCAGACCTGAGAGCTGTGCTAGTGGCTCGAAATCTGTCCGAGCCTTGATGGAGAGATGCAGCCTGGTCAGGTGCTGTAGCTCAGCGATGGCGCTGATGCTGTTCTCCAAGGCAATGCCTTGACAGGCTTCACACTGAGGTAGGGAGTGGTCTGACAAGCAAATGCTCTGGAGAGGGCTGCTGCTGGCGCTGAGGTTCTTGAAAGCGGCTGATGAGAAGAAGGATGCTGGGTTGGAGAAGAAACCGGAAGCTTTGGTAAGCTCTGCTGCAAGGTCAAGCACCTGATGGTAGTCAACACTGTGGAGAAAAGGGCCAAGCTCCTTGCTGATCAGGACTGCCAGCTCATAGCCAAGGACAGCACGTAGGCGGATGCGTACACTGACACCTTGAGCTTGTAAGGAGTTTGAGGAGGCAGCAATTGATTTGACATCCTTGCAGACCTGTAGCACCTGAGCAGATGAAATGGACTCCTTTGTGATCAAGGTCAGCTGCAGGTCGCAGTTTGCCAGCTTGTCCTGCACCTGTCAGGTGTTTGATCAGCAAGCTATGACTGGTATTCCTGCTTTGTCTGACTAGCGTGGCACTTCAGTGTACCTTGTTGACTGTTGCTGACAGCAGTTCGGCACACTCTCCAAAATCGAACGGTCTGGCCAACTTGAAGGTGAACCGCGTCCTGGGGTATTGTTCCTGGCGTTGCCGAAAGGAGCTGGATTGAGACCATAGTGTCCTGGGGTCTACTGGCACTACGAGTCCACATTGGTAATCTCTGACTACGATACCCCAATTGCTGGAGATCAACCGACTGCTCCAGCAGTCCTTCTCGTTTAAGTTGTCCAACACTGCTTCTATGACCTCAGCGGGCAGATCAGCCCAGCCGTTGTTCTGAAAGGCACGAGAGTGGTTTAGCTTTGGTATGCATCAAGCTAGGAGGATAACTGGTCAAGCCCATAGATATATATGAGAGCCGTTTACCTCCACTGGCTGCACGCTCTGCAACGACTTGCTCGAAGTCAGTTTTAGCTTGTCCAGTCCGGCTTTGGCAGCCCACGAGCTACACTTTTGCAACCACGGTTGTGTTGGCATACTTGCTCGGAGGAAATGATCCTGGTCGTAGGCCAGAACAACTTGCACGGAGATGCGATCGCACACGCATATAAACTGATCTCGCTTGTACCTTGACTCGATTCACATGGCCCAGATTTGCCTCCTTTAGAATTCCAGTCTATGCACAGTTTTGTACCTCTGATCATGCTACATTGTGCCATAGGCAGGTACATATCTTTCATTATGAATATGTTGAGGAGCGAGTCACTTGACTGTCAAACACAGTACTATTGGTAGGCAAAGAAGGACCTTTTGTACTGACACAGCCTTCACTTAATAAGCTATACTATAGCTGCACCCATGTAGTCATACAAGTAATCCAAGGAGCAGCAACACATCTCCTTGATCATGATTCACACACGCAGCTGTCTGCAGATCTTGTCATATACTGTTGCGCATTGCGTCCAACTCTTCGTGATGTTGGTGACCAACGCCACTGCTGCTGTTTTGCATGTGCTGTGTGATCAGCTTAGTCATGGCTGAAACTACTAAGCCACCTGCTCCCACCAGCAGCGCAAACAGCCATTCCCAGAAATTTTGGCGCACAGTGATGAAGACTGTGGCCAGCGGTGTGGACACGATGATGATTTGTAATGTCACTGTGATGATGATAACATACATGAAGGCTCGGCTTTTGGTGATGCCCTTGAACACATTCAAAGATGAGTCACCCAGCTTCCTCGAGTTGATCTCATTGAAGACCTGCATGCGCATGGCAGGCCACAATGTGAGGCCATACTCAAAAACACACACAGCCCATGAGTTCAGCTCCTCAAGTTGCATGCGTTTCAACCTGTATTTAAACATGATCAAGATTCTGATCCAGTTTTCTCCCATCTTCTATCATGCAGCAACTTTGACACATGTCTGCCCAGGATCTGTCAAAGCCATATAAAGATTGCAAGACCATGCACGCCTGGCTCATATGCCTTGCTGGAAGTAGTTGAAACCTGGGGCAGGGCTGCAGGACTGGGCAAGCACAACACGTCCAGTTACCTGGAGAAAGATGAAGGTATTGAAAACCAGCGAGTTGGACCTGATGTGCCCCTCAATCTGCTCTTTCTGCCACTCAAACTGAGCGTGGTCCACCAGACTATGAAAGTCTTGCAGGCGGCCGCACACCACAGGACTTGAATCGCTGGCCTCCTGACCTGTGGTGACATCGTCACTATGATCATCATCATCATCATCATCACCCTCTGCATTGTCATCATTGTTAGTAAGATCATTCTCATCGTCATCATCATCATCACCCTCTGCATTGTTATCATTGTTAGTATGATCATTCTCATCATTCTCATCATCATTATGCTCTGCATTGTCATCATTGTTAGTATGATCATTGTCATCATTATCATCTGACTGACTATCATTGTTGCAATAGTAGTCATCATTAGACACATCATCATCACCGTCATCATCAGCATAGCCGTCAAGTCCATTGTACTCACCATAGTCATCATCTGCCATTGTTTCCCGGTCAGGGCTGCTTCCCGCCTGATCGCTGCTGCTGCCAGAGCTGCTTGCCGCCTGATTGCTGCCTGGGCAGAAATTGTCCTGAATGACAGCTTGCACGTCTTGAATGGTGCACCCCTTGCCCCTCTGAGCTGACAGGCATATTGGAGTTTCCCCTACAGTCAATGGCATGCTCTTCACTTGGTGCTGCAAAGAGAGTAGTCGCAATACAAAGCTGGCATGCATGCATGCCTCTGCAGTGCCTGGAGGATCATGCTGATGAGCAAGTTTGCATTTGCAAGGCAATTTGCAAGGGACACCTCCTGCACCTTTGAAGTAATGGGTCACTCACTCACTCACTCACTCACTCACTCACTCACTCACTCACTCACTCACTCACTCATTAAAGGTGCAGGAGGTGTCTCTTGCATCGCCAAAGCATCGTCACTAGTGCCTTCCTGCTGCCTGCAATGTTGTTCAGGTCTCGAGAAACAGGCAGCAGCATGACAGCTGAGTTGATGCTCAAGCAATCACAGACTTTGATTGCAATTGCACTGTGCAGCACAGCAGTAGGGACAGCAAGACTGAGTAGTTTGTCCCAGGCACAGGAGCGACGCTCATGAAACAACAGCCCTAAGTGGGTCAAGGATCAGGATTGTACAGACTTACGTGCACTTTGCCTCAAAGGGGCGAGGCCTGCCATGCTGCATGACACATTTGTTCTGCAAACAGGACAACCCAACTCAGCAGATTAACTTACAGCATGCACAGCTGGTTTCCTGCCCCTCTATGTGATTTTGAAACACATAGAAACCAATGTAAAAACAGCGTACAAGCAGCGTACTGACCCTGCAAACATTCTAAAAGTGACTGGTCTGCTGGTGTACACGTTACCTGGCAGTCTAATATTGGGCTTCTCACTAGTTCTTGCCAAAAGGTGTAGCTTTTCTTTTCTTTCTTACCTGGGTAGTAGAGGCCGCCTGATGATGAATCACAGGGTGGGGACCCTCCAGTTGTGCTGCAGCACAGATTGATGGAAGCAAAGTCGATGGCCTGAGAAGTGATGTTGCGCAACTGGATGTCTGAGTCAGACACTCCAACTGCCGAGTAGATCTCACACTGAGACAGCTCCCTGAAGCGCAAGTCAAGTGTGCTTTCAAGCCAGGATGTCTGATGAGTCACAACTGGCTCCACACCCCAGACTGCAAGGTGTCAAATGAACATGAAGCACAAGTCAGCTTCAGGCTGAGCTGAGAGAGCGCAAGGAGGACTTGATCTGAGATGTTGGTACAACAGTAACATTTCTATATCAAAAATCACTTTTGGCAAGCAAAGGGCAACTTGCTTGTAAGCTTTGTCAAGCATTGTCAATGTCAGCTACTCTGGTATCAACAAAGACGCGCCTCTTGTAGTCTTGCAAACACAACCAGAATTGGGGGTGCAAGGCAGGTACTGCCTGGCTTGTCCACAAGTTTTTGCTCTGCATCACCTCGTTGAGAGCGCTGAGAGCTGTTGTACTAATGCCGAACGCCGCCCTAGCGCCAGATTGTGCCTCGATCTGCGTGACGTCTGAAAACCTCGGGAGGCCCTGCTTGCCATTAGAAGTTGTTGCGTCGTCGTGGATGGCTTCATATCCTTGTGTGCGACTGAAGGGCACGTAGCTCTTCATTTGAGAAGCAACATGCGCCAGAAACTGGTTCTTTTCTTTGTGGCTATGATCCAGATACACCCTCAACAACAACCGTGAGGCCTGCAGCCCTGCTGTCTCTGTAAAACATATTCAGCACGGGAGGGGTGACGACACGGCATCGATACTGACCTGAGCATGCCACTAGCTTGGATGGTGGCGGTTGATGCTGCAAAGCAATAGAAAGGCATCTGATAGTCAAAGCTGCCCAAGTTAAATCTGGATCAACAGCCAGGATCATCACAATGACTGACGGTCGTCTGCCAGGCAGTTACGGTATGAAACCCTACGCCGGCTGAAGTTGCAGCAACAAGGTCCACGGATCACGCCCTTGCCTCCTCCCGAGAAAGTGTTACGCACACCTGATCTGCGACATAACCTCTAGAACGAACCAAAAAGACATAGTAGCACGAAACGTACGTGATTTAGGTGCTCACAGAGCGCGCGTGCAGCCAGCACAGGACGCTGCCCAGTTTGCATAACCATACCACGCGCCCGTCGCGCGTATTGAGCAGCCACGGCCTCTCTGCAAGCGTTTAGAACAGCCATGACCTGGGCTTTGCCCACCGTCACGGGCATGACCCCCCACTTGAGGGTCGCCAGCCTGTCCAGCAAACAGATTCTAGCAGGCAGTCGGGTTCCACTAGCACAGCTCAGCACAGCAGCGCGACCTGCTGTTCAGAGATGCCTCCCCGTCAGGGCTCTAGCAGGCCCTGGGTACTCCCGCGACAGTGGCTATGGTTTCCACTCAGGCAGCTCTTACAGACAAGTATCCACCTCAGCTGCAGCGTCTGTGAGTTGCAGAAAACTTGTTTGCTTGTCTACTTGGGTATCCACTACCATGTAGCCTGACTTTCTTTGCCTTGTGCCTCTCGTTCTTTCTCTGCTGATGTCTATGTCAATGTGACAGGCTGCCGAGGCAGAGCTCGCTGACTCAGTTGACGACTCCATGGACTCAGACGAGTTGTTTGAGGAGTTTGAGGAGGTAAAGCGGGCGAGGTCACTGTCAAGCATCTTTGACAAGGAGGACCAGGTCCTTGAAGTGGATGCTGCTCAGGCAGATGAGACTTTGGCGGTGCGTTTTATGTGTCAAAACACAATGCATGGCTCAGCAATAATGTATGCATATCCTATGAAGCCAACTTGCTGCCTTGCACTTCCGGGCAAAAGCAAGTAGGCAATTAGAACAGCGCCGTGTCTTGAGCTGGAAGTGCCCTTGGCCAAACAGCTAGGGAAATCAGCTGTAACTGTGTTGGTCAAAAGTGTCCTTGTCATCTTGCTGTGTCCATCAACACTTGCAACATCTTATCAGGCATTGGCTTTTGCACATCAAAAGGGCAAAGTCTCTCCAGAGCCTATATATAGTAACCTTACATAGACTGCTGTATTTTGATGCAGCTGGTGAACTGTGGTCTTTCAGATGTGACCATCAAAGCCCTGGAGGCGCGTGGCATCACTGCCTTGTTCCCCATTCAGAAGCATGTCTATGAGCCTGCAGCAGCAGGTAAGGTCACTTGTGATGTGCACCATACTCATTGGGTAACTTGCAATGCACATCACACTCGTGCGGTACCATGCCTTCCCCATTCAGAAGCATGTCTATGAGCCTGCAGCAGCAGGTAGGGTTACTTGTGGTTCTCGTCGTGGTTCTCGTCATACTTGAAGGGTAATTTGTGATGCCCATCATACTTACAGGGTAACATGTGACGCATGTCATGAGCATAGGGTAAGTCATGATGCACAACATACTTATAGAGTAACTTGTGACGCACATCATACTCATATAGTAAAGCTAAAAAGCACATCATACTCATCTAAAAACTTGTGATGCACACCGTACTCATATAACGTCTTGTGATGCACACTATACTCATAGGGTAGTTTGAGATGCACATCACCCTCATGGGTTACCATGTCTTCACCATCAGGCACAGTCTCAGTCTCATACAGCCCAAAACAGCATTGGACGGTACAACAATACCATAGATTGCATCACTACTCTCATCTATGTAACAGTCCATGTCAGGTCATTGCGAGGATGTTTGAAAACAAAGTCTCAGTAGGATCTCTGCAGGCTTTTGCAACTGCTGGGATTGCATGCAAGCAAATTGTTGGGTCTCGCAGTTGAGCCTTGAGCTTGCCTGCCCAATTACAGACTAAATCAGCTTGTTGTCAAGCACATCAAAGGCATGCTGCAACACAACGCCCAATTCCCACATGCAAGCTGTAAGTTGTGTCCTCAGCTTATATCTCTTACCTGCCCTGGATAGTCTGGTATAACACCTGGCTTCTCATTGAATTGACGCCGAAAGGTGTAGTCTTCTCCTTTCTTTTCTATTCTGACTCTACCAGCATGTGCTTCTGCTACAGGTCGGGATCTGATTGGCCGTGCCAGAACAGGATCTGGCAAGACCCTAGCATTTGCACTGCCTGTTGTAGAGAAGCTGATGGCGCGCACGCACAAGCCCAGGTCACCGGGCTGCATTGTGCTGGCCCCCACTAGGGAACTTGCAAAGCAGGTGGAGCGCGAGTTCGCTGCCACTGGTCCCACACTCAGGACTGCCTGTGTATATGGAGGTAAGACATCCAAGTTCAAGCTCTGCGTTCAGTGTAAGGAATCATTGCACCACAGACATTTGCTTGTGTCTAATGATTCGTGGCCAGCAGCGTTTAGCTCAGATCTAGCATCCGGAACAGCTGACATTGTACACAGACTCAGCATGGCACAGACAGACTTCACAGCTCAGCCGTGAGTCCACGCTCTGCGCGTCAAGGCTTGCGACTGGGAACACCAGAAATAAATCCACACAACAAAATAGAAAAAAGTGTCTGAGTGCAAGTTAAGGATTAACTGTAAGGGGTCATGGGTCAGGGTGTAGATATCGCACTCAGAATTGCTTGTGTATGTGGAGGTAAGTCATGTAGAAGGCAGTCATGTAGAAGGCAGTCTCGACTGGCATGTGTGAGGAAACATTTCTTCTAGGCATTGCGAAGCATTTGATGCTTCACAAAAGCAATGGCGCTGATACATTGCCAGAGCTGCGTGTGTTGTGGGCAATATGTAAACAATCAGGCTCTGCAGCTCTATTCATTTAGTGTGTGGTGCCAGATGATGAATGTTTGGGCTCAGCGAGAGGGCCGGATTAGCGTATCGTGCTGAATGATGAATGTCTGGGCTCAGCGAGAGGGCCAGATTAGTGTATCGTGCTGAATGATGAATGTGTAGGCTCAGTGAGAGGGCCATTGTCTCAAGTACGTTTTTGAGTGCAGGTGTGCCCATCCAGCAGCAGATGCGTGATGTGTCCAGGGGGGCAGACATTGTGGTGGGTACCCCAGGACGTATCATGGACCTTCAGGCTAGGGGTGCACTTGACCTCGGCGCGGTAAGTACTCACTCCCTCCCTTGCTCGCTTACTCACTCCCTAGCTAGCTTAGCTAGCCTAGCTCACTCACTCACTCACTCACTCACTCACTCACTCACTCACTCACTCACTCACTCCCTCACCTCACCTCACCTCACCTCACCTCACCTCACCTCACCTCACCTCACCTCACCTCACCTCACCTCACCTCACCTCACCTCACCTCACCTCACCTCACCTCACCTCACCTCACCTC
>JAABUP010003589.1_pt1 | contig 27179 bp, 31 predicted proteins | sample 5559201 | NCBI WGS metagenome assembly JAABUP01 (sample SAMN10711887, study PRJNA513373) | rock metagenome | isolation source: Antarctica rocks | place: Antarctica | reverse complement strand
CCCGGGGCTGGGCCCCTGGACGGGGGGTCTTGCAGCTGAAGTAGGTGTTGCTGGGGACCTGCTGTGCTGTTCATGACCCTGCAAGCTCGAGACTGTGATATTGAAGGGTCATGAGAGGAGGTCGATGGCAGTCAGCACAGCCTGTGCAGGCAGGCACTGACACAGCAACTTTGCAGCTGTCAACACGCTGACCAGCTAAGTGTTCTGTCGTATGAGAGAGTCAACTGTTAAGAAGCATCTTTGTTTGGTAATAGTCAGATGCCGTGTGATGTGATCAAAAGTGCAGTGCAGATGGAGGCTCTCAGATCACGACTATATGTTCAAAAAATAGAATTTCACTGGAATGCTCAGGCTGATTGCATAATACGGCATCTGACTGGCAACAAAATCGCAACACACATGATGGCGTGCTTGTGCGCTTATTTTGCTGTGACAACACATTTGCACTCAAAAGCCTATTGGTGCTGGTGCATGCTGGATGTAAGGTACCTACCTGTGCATGGTGGGGCATGGCGTACATGATTTGCTGCATGCCAGCAGCTGCCACTTGAGCAGAGCCTGAAGGGAGCTGATGGGCGTACGGTGAAGGGGCCAGAGGGGAAGGATAGGCAGGGCCGTAGGTCCCATTGGGAGACTGTACCATGACTGTGTGCATGCCCGGCTGGCCTTGCTGAGCTTGCATTTGGGCCAGCATTGCCTGCATTAAATTGTATATATATTCATATGTGCTCACTGCTGCTCTTCGTCTTGTGTGTGCCATGGAATGGTCAGGGTCTGCTGAGATTACATGGCTGCATTGCAAATCGCTTGCGCAAAATGTTCAGCCTCACATGCGCCACTCTGCTCCTGCCAAGCAGACGGCACGTTCAAGTCTACACTACATGTCATGATGATCCCAGTGCGTCACACTGTTCACATACAGCAGGTAACAGACGGCTTGAAGGGACATGTAAACACATATGATAGCTGTTTACGGTAATTGATGGTGTTTTCCATTACACCGCACCTGTTGAGCATACTGATCAGCAACTCCTGGCATCATTGCAGAACCCAAACCAGGTACAACTCCAACTGGCACCTGCATGGTGCACTGTGTCAACATCCACCACGCTAACTCGGACACTATTCTGTACCGTTGATGCAACAGGTACATGTGACCTTGTACCTTGAGATGCAGATGCGCTCTAGAATGCAGACGCAACGCTGACTTCAGAAGAATGTTCATGACATTTGGAGGGGTTGCAAGTTTGGCAAATGTCTGTTCTGTATCTGTGCAGGGTGCTGGAGGTGACACATGTCACACAAGATGCCAAAAGACAAAAGTGAACTACAGTGAAGGTTCAGTTGAACCTGTATGTATGTGTACTGGGTCACCGGCATCTGACTGGCAGGGGTGGGCGCATAAGGGTACGCCCCTCCAGGCTGCTGGAGGGATTGAAGTTGCTGGTATGGGTTCATGGGCGCTGCTGGATGGCCAGCAGCATGCTGCATGTGCGCTTCAGCAAAGGTGAGTGTTCTGGTAACGTGGTTGTTGCCTCCCATGATGACAGTGTTGGCTTGTGCTGGTGGCCTGGATCCAGAGGGGCTTTGCAAGGCGTAGATGGGTGTCAGCTGTTGGTAATTGGCCATAGGCTGACAGAAGCCCGCTGTGACTGCACAGTACTTCTGACCTGCATCGAACAATTGGGACAGCTTATTCTAAACAATCAGTGCATGGATTACCCAAGCATCTGCCTTTGGGGATAACAAGGCTGTCCATTCAGGAGTGTACGTCAAGAGATGCACAGATTTTGCAAGTCTGATTGGATCAAACACAGGTTGAGAATTTCAAGGTGGTGGAGCTTTGATCTGCTTCAGAAGCTTGGTAGAGATAACAGCATCAACCAGCAGGTACTATTCAGTTTGGGCCAGATTCAATGAGCTGCGTTGCATGAATGAGTACAGGCAGGACAGATGATCATGAGTCCTAACACAGGTGCTGGACCATTGGATTGATACATTGATGATATCAGCTTTGATAAAGATGCACAGCCAGCGCATGGTTGGGCTACATCACAATGCAGCAATGCAAGATGTGCATAGCAGGACCAACCTTGAGGGCGGATGATCAGTGAATGATTGCTTGGGGCCTGCAATGCCGGGGCTGCCCTGCAGAAAAGGACCCCTTCAGCACGATTGCGATGCTGGCTAGCATATGCCAGCATGCGAGGCGATTCAGCATGCGAGGGGCTTCAAACTTGACCCGCTTACCTGCTACGGCGTTAACAAAAGGTGTGAGAGGACCACCTTGCGTTGGGAAGCTTCCGCCGCGGTCCCTGCACTTGAACCAAACCCAAAGCTGTGGTGCGCAGCGCGGAAGGCTACAGTACGTCTCAGGTATCGCTTCTGACACTGCAACGCAGGTGGAAGCGCTTGTTAGGCTGCGAGACCGCAGTTGTCGATGTGTTGTTAAAGGCTACAGTACTAAGTTGACAGCAGCGGCCTTACTGCACAACTACTACGACCAGGACACAACAACTGTCGCCACCACTTGAGAGATCGCGTAGGCAACTGAGCGAGCTTTGTGCAAACGAGGTGCAAGGATAAGGAGCCGGCTGCTCACGGTAAATGTGGGACACGTCGAACACAATCCCATGGACGGCGGTGGCTATCATGGAACAGTCCAAGAGAAATGCTCCAAGACCAGATGCTGACGGCTTCGCTTTCTCGCTGGTAGTCTGACATCACGCCAGCAGTTCATGCAGACATCGGCAAGCGCTGAGGGTAGATTTCGAAATGTCATGGGCAGCGGCAGTGCGTGACGCAGCAAAGCCATCCACCGCCGCGCTGCAGCAAAAGCTCCCTATAGCCTGTTGCCAGCAGCACGGCCTGACAACTCAAACGTCAAGTATAAGATGCATGACAACGCCAACATTGTGAGCATCAACACAGCTGGTGAACGTTGACTCCGCTGTGGATATGCCCCATCTTACCGGAATAATCATTAACACAGGCAGGATGCAGGCATTGTCGAGCGACCTTGCGTGAACAGGGACATTTAGATAACAAGGACTGCAACCAGAGCCAGCAAAGGAAACACAGGCAATGCAGCCAAGCAGTCACCAGCTGGCTCTTCTAGCAGATTCTCAAAGGTCTGTGAGCGCGAAAAGCTCATATCATGATCAATAGCATTAGTATTTGACTGTGTTGGGCATCACTTGACAGCATTGTCGCCCATTTCAGGACGAAGATGCAGCTAGCCCTCACAAGGACTACTATAAGGTACGCTGCAGTGGACATGGGCATGTTGACTTCCTGTCCAGGCGCCAGTATGCTTGCTGCAGCATTGATAATGTTGTTGATTGACAAGGCAGCTGGAAAGCTTAACCAATTCGTGAGCCAGATTTACAGCAGCCACCTCAAAAACAACTTTGCATCACCTTGTAATCCGGATCCAGCAAAGGCTTGGCAGTTGACATGCCCAAGATTGCAATGCTACAAAGGAATAGCGCGCATGCTTGCATGCAGACTCTAAGTCTAAAATCGCGCAACATCATGGCGAGAGGTAAAGGCAGCATACAAATGGCTGGCACTCAGCTTACACCCTGACAAGCAGAGAAGTGCCAGATTAAGGTGCTATTGCTCAGAAGTTTCAGGAGATTGCAATTGCTGAAGCCCATGATGTTCTGACCAATGAGGAGCAACGAGCTGCATATGACAAAGTCAGGGACTATATGGTGGGTTGTAGCTGCTGCTGTGATAGCAAGCATCCATGAGCTGTTGTGTATGCGTGCTCTTCTGTCTGATTGTTGATTGTCATAGGTAAAAACGCCAATGGCATCGCAGCATTGTTCATGACATCTTAGTCATGTTACTGTGTAAATACAGACTTTTTGCAGGACCCCTCATGAAACACTGTCCATGCATCACACAGCTGTACAAGCTGAGTCTTCAGTTACCTGTGCAATTTGAGTCTTCCAACTGTGCCTGCATGCCAGCTTCATATGTGGCACCACTTGGCCATTCAATTGAAATTGACCCTTGGACCTGTATTGCAGGAGGCTCACCCAGGTATGGGTGTACCAACCCTGACCCCACAGCAAGCTGCAATGATGCAGAAAGGGCTTTCAGAGCTGGTTCAGATGTGCCATAGAGGCCTGGAGGTGCAGAAATACATCACCAGCATGGTGCCGTTGCCAATTTCACTTGAGAAGCTGAACTCTGGCTGCGTCCGCACTGTCTCAATGTATGTAAGGAACCTCTGACCCCAGACACAATCATGTGACACACTGTGCCTACGTGAAACATATCAATGCCGGGTGTTGTTGCATTATCCAGCATGCCTGGATATGTGCCTGTTTCTGAACTGTTAAGCACCAATGCATCTTGTCATGTACCGTAAGTCTACCTGCACTGTGACAGGTCTAATCTTTGGACCCCCAAATGACACCAGCAAGGCTGTCTGTTCAAAGCGGCTGATCTGTTTATAAACACCGGCCACCACCACCTAGGAGGTGGCCCAGGCCATGTGCTTGGACTTGGTCTCCAGCTGGGGCCTTGTGAGCCAAATGCACTCAATACAGAGCTGCAAATGCCCTGCTTTGTACCAAGTTGATTAATCAGCACGCATGCAAAGAGTGAACATGACTGGCATAGCATGCGCAGACACTGTTGTTCTGTGTGTTGTCACAACTGCAGACAGACTGCATTGTGCATTTACCATGTGGCAAGCCTCGATATTGCAGGAAACTAGTGATGGTGGTGTGCAGGGAGCGCAGCCGTGTTGATGGGCGTGGCCTGCCATGCAAAGACAGCAAGAATTTTCACGTAGCCATCAGCAAGGGGTCCCAACCAGGTCAGAAACATGTCATGGAGGGCAATGGAGATGAAACAGCAGATACAGCTGCAGGAGACGTTGTGTTTGTCCTGCAGCAGAAACCTCATGCCAAGCTAAGGAGATCAGGTGGGGTTTTGGTATTGCTACAACAGTTGTGTGACTGTATGAGGTCAATAAACAGTAACAGTGACCATAACGTATAGTAATACTTCACATGGAATGACAGTACTATAACTCCTGCATCAAGCATCATCACAAGACATGCATGTGCATGGTGTGAGACCTCGAGCACAGCTGAAGCAATCAGGTGTGGGTCGTGTGCACAGTACTGTCTCAATACAGTTGACCTTATGCTTGTGTGCAACACGCACATTCTCCAGACCTGCATATGCAGGTGATGTGAAGGTAGAAACACTGTCCTTTTTGCTTGAGCTGTGGGCTTTTGAGGTGCCAGCTGCTGCCTGTACAACACAGAAAGCGCCACTATAGTATGCACCATCAGCAAGTTGCTAAGCAGCACACTGCATTGTGTCTATGCTCACCATCAGGGTCTGCATCTCCAGCAGTCTGCAGCCTTACTGACATGCCAAATGTTGCAGTCTGACGCCGCCAAGAAATTGGCTGCACGATTTTGTGATACTCATTTGAATCCCAGGCTTGCACCTTGAGCATGCTTTCTGCAGTTGTGAAAAACCTGGAGTATGTTGCCAAGAGCTCAGCGCAGAAAGGGCACATCCTGTTTGGTGAGAACGTCTGTTGCATCAACGGCCGCAGCTTCCTTGTGACGGCAAATCCCTACTTGGAGGCAGCTGCAAATGGGGGCTAAGGCGGCATTTATTGCCATGTACTGAACGGAGAGGGGTTTTATGACCCTGCAGATTCCTGGGGTCAGCCTGAGGTGGACAAGGTTGTGACAGTATGTTACTGTATGTGTACATTACTGAGCAAAGATCTTGTGCATGGGAATGCATTCCAGCTGAAGCCATATTTGTATTGCTCTTTGCGTGAATGCCACTCAGCAGAGGTATGGTGTCTGTCAATGCAATGACATCAGCTTGTGCTGTTTCGCATGAGCAGTATATGTCATACGTGCAATGGTAACGCCACGTATGACATATACCTCCATTCAAGCATCACAGCGTCTGCCTCTACTTTAGCAGCATAACAGCTTGGGTAAAATGTTGCCATGCAGCCTGGCCAGACCAGACATAGCCACAGACTCTAGCTGCTACCTGTAGACAATTTGAAATGGCTGTCTTGCCAGCTCTCACAGCTGTCTTGTTATTTTGTGCAGCAGGGAGCAATTTGAACTCTGCTGGTGCAGGTGAGGGTTCCCCCGTTGCCCCAACAATGGAGCTTACAGTGTTCCCCCAAACCTGTCCATGTGATCAGGTCTTTGCGAAACAGCATCGTGGGCGTCGCTGTACGAGCTCACATGGGTAGCATGCTTAGTCACAGCCTGACAGCTGCAGACATGATGTCTGACTGGTCTAGACCAACCACAGCTTGTCCTGGGGGAGTGTGTCTGTGCATACATGATGCCAAAAGACACACTCGTGATTAGCGCATAGAACACAAAACTGATGATGAGAATCAGTAGCAGGCTCAGTCAAGGTACTATGAAGCTAGGTGTGCAGTTGCAGAGCAAGAGGTTTGCGCACCTTAAGAGTCACGCAATGGCAATGTCTGGTGTACAAAAGTACTTGAGTGTTGCAGCAGCCATAATTGTGATCCATGGACCGGGCAAGCAAAGCATATGCTTGCATGCATGCAGGACGTTGACAGCAGCCGCTGCCACAACAGGCAGCAGGCAGCAGGCAAGCAGTCACCAAGCAGATATCAGAAGCTGAGTCAGCCCTGCAGCTGCGGTCAAGATGCAGACACACTGCCTGACAGCAGCAGGCTCAGCTTTGCAGTGCAGTGTCATTGACATCTACCTTGACAGTCAATTGAGTCACTCACAGTGCGGAGCCACAGGCAACAGCCTGCCATATGCTATGCCAGCTTGATCGAGCTGCATTTCCCGCAGACAAGCGAGTCACGGATAACGCACACCATGGGTCATGATAGGCTTGCCACTCAGGATGCCAGCGTTTTGCAGATATGCTTCAATGCAACAGGCCTGATTTTGACAAGCTGAAAGATGGTGTTACTGAAGGTATGGCACACCACTTCATGCCTCAACCTACAGAAAGTTGCAGTCCACAGGCAGAGGACTTGCAGTTTGCAGCACAACCAAAGCTCCAAGCAGAACTTTAGATCATACGCATCATGATCATTGCAGCAACTGTTTTGCGCAGTCAGGTTGAGATCAACAGCACTAATCCTGGAATGATTTGCAGGCCATCCTGCAGCACTTTGAAGTCATCTTGGCTGGTGTGTGAGATGGCTGTGACAGGTCATGGCCCTCATCAACACTAGAAAGCTTTTTGTTATCTTCCCTGGCTATTCTGAGCTCATGTTCAGCGTGTGTGGGTCTATGACCATGTCCAATCTGGTGATTGAACAATTATTGATTCATTTTGTGTACGTTCATTCTGTCACTATAAGCCTCTTCGACTCAAGGCTCCCACAATGGGCTGAAACACAGCATCCACACCCTGCAACATCCGCGAGCTGGCATTGATGCAAGACAGTGCACTTGTCACAACAGGTACATTGCCGCAACGCAGTGCAGCAGGATGCCAGCAGAGCAAGGGCAGCATTGCAGTGCATTCTTGTGATTGTATTGAGAAGGAATCTTGCAATAACACTGAGGAGGAAATACCTGGTTCCATTTACGAACAAAGTAAGCTCTTTCGTTAGCTCCAAGCATAGGCTCAGCTGACTGCAGCTCAGCATTTACATGTCATCAGCAGTGGCACATAAAAGAAGGAATCGACGCAGTGCACCATGCGGGCACCTGAGTACAAGGTTCAGTAAAGTGGACAGGCTCAGGCTTACTGAGGCCAATGTGTCTTGCGATTGAACACATGCCATTGCTGAGAGACTTTCATTACCTGCTGGGGCTGAGCAGGTGGAGGTGCATTAGGTCTTTTATCTGCCAGGGCTGACGTTGACGACCATATCAATTTCTGCACAACAGATCACTTTGGCAGACGTCCCATACAGCGATAAGATGCCACTGCCAAATGTTAACCACACAATCATATACACAGATATACATGAAAGCCATGTTCGCACCTGCGTTGAGACATATGATGCCCCTGCCACAGCAAGACCTGCCGTGAAGGACAGCAGCTTCTGCTGTCGGACAAGCGCCATACGATGGGACTCCGCGCTATGCGCGCCGACTTGCCATTTCGACGCTGCGAGCTCAATGTGCGCTGCGCACAGTGCGCAAGTCTGAGTGCAGTCTGATGCATCCTTTGCTCCGTTCTGCACGGAATTTGGTACGGAGCCCGCTGGCTATCTACGTGCTATCCTGCTCTCAACCCACAATGTTGTTGACGTTGTGTCACGTCACTAACAGAGCATAACAGTCAGTTCAGAATGAGCTCATCAGTCCGTTCTGTCGTTTCCCCTGCAGGATCCGGATGCAGCCTCAGGCAAGTCGGAAGGTCCAGGGCTTGCAGGTCAACCTCTACTAAGACACCGTGTTTTACACGTGCAGTTGCAGTCTACGTGTACAGTTGCAACTTACGTGCATTCGCGTCTGCGCAGAGTATGCGCTCAGCAGCAGACTTTCAAGCTGCACAGGCCCGTGCGTGCTGTCCAGCACAAAGTAAGAGAAGTAGCAGACGCACAACAGGTAGTTGTTGGCTTGTCAGAACAACTGTGCTTGCTGGTACGTGTCTGCGAACTGTCTCTTGATGTTGTTTTGTGTGCAGCCTACTGAGATTGCGCAAGCTACCAGCCTGGTGCTGCATCCACATGCCACAAACCAATACACCATCTTGCAAAGCAGTCAGGAACCACACCTGAGCAAGGGACAGCGCGTCAGGCTTCAACAATGGATCTTGCAGGTAAGCTCACTGGGCCTCTGCATCACAGCTTATGCATTTGCCTGGGTTGCACAACACACCTTAATCTTATACCTCAACTTCACACCTGTATTCAAATCTATGTATTTGACAGGCTGTCAGCTCTGGAGCATACAGCTTATCCGCGCTGCTAATTGCTGGCGCAATGAACCCAGCTGTGGCTGTTGGTGAATTCAACCCAGGCTCCGGAGCGTCTGTCACAGCTTCACAGCCTCCAAGCATACCTGACATACCAAACCCTGCCTCAGGCATCACACCCTTTGAGGGCCTGTTGGTCTTTGCGCCTGTGCTCCTTTATGGCTTATTCACAGTTTACCGATCCAAGGTCAATGAAAGAGCTAAGGTGACCTTCACCACTTGTCAGTCAATGCTGTATCGCATGCCGCTTTGTTATCTGGCTTGTCTTGATCTCACCATGCATGATGACTCACTGATCAGATCATACTTCTTGTTGCCTGCAGCTGAGCGACTTCCTGTTCATAGTAGCAGCAGGAGTGGTCGTTGCAAACCTTCTGTCCATCATCTTCTTCAAGAGAAAATTGTACTGAGTGCTCTGACTATTCATATCCTGCAGACAGCTTGCTGCATGCAAGTCAACTTTGACACACAATCCTTGCAGCGTTACACATGATCATACTACGCCATGCTGCTGGGGCATAGTATGTGATGCACAATTTTGCTCACCAAGTACGTCACTTGCAAGGCCCAGTTCCCAGTTTCCCCCATTAAATTAGCACATTTGTTCAGCAAATGCCTTGCCACACCAAGGAAAGCCATGCTTGGTGTTTATCAGTACTTCATCATGTCATTTACTGATTGTGCTGAGCAGGACATTGTGCTCTCAATCCGTATGCCTATGATGCAGCCTGCTGTGGGCATGTGTAAGTATTTTGCTGACAGTTGACTGTGATCCTTTTAACAGGACAGATCAACATATCTTAGTCATGACCTGATCATGCGATTTGCTCATGGACCTGTAAATGTTCTGGAAGCCTCTATAACCCTCGCACGTCACTGCTCAGAAACCTTGATATTATGGCATGTTGTGACTTGAGCAGGGAGTTGACAAGGTGTAAGGCACCTCAATCCCAATCAAACATGGAAAAGAGTCTGAAACCACTCAACCAGTATACTGATAAAATCTCACAACATGGCTCGTTTGCTGATGAGAGAGACCATCTCAAAAATTTCTTGTCATTGCTCCCCTAATCATACTTGCTTTCTCGCTCAATCAGCGTGTGGGTTGCAGAAAGCAAGATAGTCTCCCAAAGGCAGACTCAGTATCCAATGCTGCTGGGCTGTGCTGGGGGCCTGTATGATTGGCTGCAGCTTGGAAATCTGAGAGCGTGGCTCTCCCAACACAGATGTGCTCAGCAACCAACTTGAGCTTGCAACCTTGACAGCAACACTGTGATCTTTGGCAGCCTAAAGTGCCACCTGCTAAAGCTCCCAGAGTAGACCCTCACTCTTTGCGCCAACTACTTTTTGCTGAGAACAGTGGCAGCCATGTTCAGCTTTGTCACTGCCATTGCTGATGATATGTGCGGTGAGGCGCTTGAGCATGGTCACAATCGCTGATGCACTCATACAGATCATCAAATGTTAGATCAGCCAGCCAATCAGACCCTGCTTGTGACAGGTCTCTTGCAGCATTGGAACACACATACGTACAGGACATGCTCCACCTGCAAGACAATGAGTTGACGAGATAGCAAAAAACGAATCTTCTGCCTGAGCATGTCATTCCTGCTGTGCGCAGGCTGATGGTGCTTTCCACTCAGCTGGCCATGACATGGCAGGTACAAATGCAACATGCCCAGAGGAACCATACCTAGCTGGTACCTAGCCTGTACCTAGGTCATCATGAGCTGGAAAGGTCATGCCAGGTCATGCAGGTCACATCAGGTCATATCCTGTCAGACCCTGCATTAGGCAGTGCTTGCAGGCATGATTACAGCCGCCTTCTTGACCAACCATTGTGCTGCCAAAAAAAATCCATGCCTGTCAAGCTACAGGCAGTACCTGGCAGCTGTTTTGGATGGTAATGCTGAAGACTGTCTAGCTGACAGTTTGTACATCTGCAGGGCAGGCTGTGGCATGCTGCTGCCACACTGCTGCAAACACGCCACAGCATGCAATTCTGGCTGCTGCATGGATCTCCTTGCTGTAAGCTAGGCAAGTTCAGTGCTGCGCAAAGCTGAACAACCTCCCACATGGCTGCTGCAGTTCAGCTGATTTGTGCTGTTGTATGGCAGTGGCCGCCTGGCAAGGTGGTCTGCCAACACAGAAAAGGTTGCTGTGCTACACAGACTGGATGGATAGACATGTTGAGCATCAGAGTTGGGCCTCTGTGTAGAGCTGCTTGGCGTTGGCAACATGAGGATCATTCTGAGAGCTTGCAGCGAGGCTGCAGTGCAGCGTATTGGCCTGCCTTTTTCAGAAGACCAGCGCTTTTACTGCACCTGATGCATTATCAGTTGCAGTGCTTACCATCTCGTGATTGTGAACTGCAACTGGCTGTGTGAGAATTGACACAACAGCTCTTGGCTCAGACAGATTGCTCAGGCAGCTTGCCTGCCTTTCACCATGTACACACAGAGTTGCTAGTCAGCGCAACACACAGCTAGCTAGCCATGGGCCGGCAGCTAATGCTTTGTCATGCATCACAGAAGGCTGGCCTGATGTATCATGACCAAATCTGTCTTCCTGCTTTGATCAATAAGATGCTGCCAGTAGCTCTTGTCAAGTTTCTCACACACCTTTGCTGCCTGTTTAGACCAGTCTGACCAAAAGTTCTGCTCTGTCGCCATGAACATCACAGGGCATTATCGGATTCATACCTAAGAAAAACGTGCATTATCTCATGGGTTGATCAACCAGTGTCAAGACTTGATAAGCAATTCGTCATACCTTCGCAAGCAGTCATCCCTGATTTTTTTCAGCAACAATGCCTTGGCACTGCCACAGACTGGCTGGTAGCAGGACAAAGCAAGCCTACAGATACCGAATGCCCTGCAACTTGCTGCATAAGCAAAGTTCTATACCTTGCTGGTGGCTGATGTTTGATGTTGGGGTCAAAAGTTTTGACGGCAGTAAGCCCTGTGCTGTGATGCTCGGGCAATTTCTGTCACATGGCTGACACCTTTTAAAAGCTAATCTATTATGTTGGAACAGCCTATATAGCATGCTACGGCCAGACGTAGCATGCTTTCTGCCCGGAAGGATGAATGGATGAATGCTGTTTGCATTTGTCAGAGTCATTTACTCCCAACTTATATGGCCAGGTCAGACTTGACTGATAGGATGCAGTAATGATGTTACTGATACTGAAAGGCTGACATTGAATGAAAAAGATGTCACTTTCTAACGGAGGTCAGACGCTTCGGAATCAAAATGTGGCCGATCTGACCCAAGGTCAAATCGCCGTGCGGATGGGGCACTGAGACCAAGAACATACCCCTTCTCGTCCGATCAGGGAAGTCAAGCTGGATTGGGCTCGACTAGTACTCAGCTGAGTGATCGCCCGGGCAATCACTCAGCGAACACTACAGCACTTAGCTTGAGTGCTGTAGTGTTTTTGGCACAAGCCATGCAAGCTGTCACAGTAGGGCTAAACAGCCGGCATTCAGCCCATTCTCTTACTGCCCTCCTACTTGCTGCCCTTCCATTTGAAGCTTGCAGGGCCTTCCATGCACACACAGTCTGTTTGACCCCACTCTGCATGGGCTGCAACATGGCTTTGATGGTTTGTGGCTGATAGGCCTGAAATCTTACTGCCCTCATACCACTTCCCAAACTTTCTGTCTCATCCCGGCCAGCATAGCCTTGTGAAGCTGTTGATGAGAGCTTCCTGTCAAAGTGCTAGTCATGTGCATGCACGGTGTCTATGGGCTGCAACAGGGCGCCCGGAGCCGGCTTTGTTAGTTTCTGGCTTGAAAGCTTGCTTAAGCATCGCTGCGAGCTTGAGTAGCAATCTTGTTTGGCAAGCAACATACTTCACATCACAACTTGCAAGAATGCTGCTGAAATCCATCTTGCCAAAGGACAGACACGTTTACAAAGTGGCTGCTCTCACAGCAGCCGACATCAAGTCGGCTTTGATGGTTTATTTAGGCAAGCACAGGAAAGTTTGCAATAAAATCAGTGATTGTCTGCACAATTGCATAAGCAGCACATACAGTCTCTGACCCAGTCTGTGTTGGATTGGCTTGCGATACGTTATACTAGCCAAAATGGGTATAAAATTCCAATGCTAAGGTGCAATGAGTGCTGTCACACTGTGTTTGGAGGCCCCTGCTCTGACATTGCTCTGATGGCTAAGGCCAGCTCCCAAGGGTTACTATTCCCCTGCGCGACTTCATCCACATCCCACAGATCATGCAGGCCCCTGAGACCGGTGGACAATGACTGCTTGTCCTCAAACAAAATTGTGGGGTCCTCTTGCACCATCATATCAATGTCGGCTCCAGGCAAACTGCCCCGAAGGGCGTCGTTGATAGCTGCCACACGCTTCACCATGCTTTGCTGCGACTGCTGCAAGAAGCCTTCTGGCAGCAGTTCTACCATGCGTGCCACATTGCATGCAGGAAACACTTCCTGCAAGAGAAGAGCAAATACACTGAGAGGTACATGTCCCAGCCATAAGCACAGCTGCGTTGCAAGCAGAAATGCTTTGGCCACACGCTGCAAAACAGGTCTTGGGTGCTGTTGCTATCAGCACAGCCTTTGCATCAGTACATGCTGTGAGTAGCTTGTGAGGTGGGAGGGCGGCCAATCCTTCAGCAAATGCTGTCAACAGCTACTACACTGCATCTCCAAAATCCACAATGTCTGTTACGGCATGGGGTGGGTTTCCATTGCCCTAGGTACTGCCATACATTGTTTGTATATTGCCTGTCAAGTATTCATCAAGGTGATCATACAGTGGGGTCATGATTTCATGGCCTTGACTGTCAGCTGCCAGCTGCATATTGTTTTGCATGCATGTGGACTGCTCTTAAAGATGTTGCATTTGCCTTTTGGTTTACCTTGAGCAGCATGAGACGCTGTGTGACTTCAGCAGGATCCATAGTGAGCAGCTCAGGATACTTCTGCGCCATGCGAATAACGCATTGCTCTGAACACAGAAGCAGGCCAGCCAGCAGATGCAGTCGCTCTGGATCCTGTGCACAGCAAAACCACCTGAAGGGCAGGAGGTTGTCATAGGCATTGCGATGTACCACATAGTGGACATGCCAGACGAATGCTTTGCTGCTATTTCAGAAGTAAAGATGATTTTGACATGTTAATGGCAGGTGGTTCTCACGCTATCTGCAATCTGCCTAGTCTGGCTGCTTGGGTGTAGCACACCATTTTGCTTTCAGCTGACAAGCAAATCTGCGACTGCATATACCGCAGCGACGTTGCTTGGACTTTCAGGCAGGGTTGATGTTTGGTCTGTCCTGCTGGCTACATAGCCAGGGCGGCGCTGAATGCCAGAGGTCAAATGTTGTGACCAGCTGCTCTGCAGAAGCCATCTGTACCACGCAGCCAAGCTCCAAGGTTGCTGTTTGTTGTGTTGCCTGCATACATGCTGAGATCGATCATGGCGTGTAGCAATGCTTGCCAACAACAGTCTTGCCTATGCAGCAAGGGCTGTAGCACTGGAAGCAATCAGATCACTACCTGCTTGCCCCAAAAGCAGTACTGCCAAGCCAGTTCAGAAAGCCTGCAAATCCACCATTGCCCTGTGACTGTTGTTCCAGGTGAGTGCGCATGTTGTCCATGCTTCCATATTTGCTGGGGTCCTTTGCCTGACGTTTGCTGGAAGCTGAAATCGCAGTCTTGAAGGATCTCTGTTTTCTGCAATATGTGACACGCTAGACAGCAGGGACACGCGACAGCTTGCATGGCTTTTGACTGCAGACTGCAGAGTGCTTGCAGTACCTGACTGAAATATGACAGATGGAGCGTGCATTGAGACCGAGAGCTGGATGCTGCCCAAGCCGCATCGTCTGGTCGATGACGACCCAGCAGAACCCGTTGGCTATCCACCCGGTTTAGGGGCTTGCGTAGCACCCATGCCCCTCGCAGGCATGTCGATACTGGTTCTTTATTCTGGGCACTGGATCCGGGCGTCGGAATGCACACAGGCGAAGAGATGTAAGTGGACGAAGTTGGCAGCCGTCTTCTCACTATAATCGTGCTCGACCGTCGAAAGCCCGGTCAGTTGTCTTCTAGCATGCACATCATGCATTCAGGTTGCTGCAGATTACATGGATCATCATGTTACGAGCCATTCAAACGCCTTTCGCTTTCATCGTTTCACATCTAAACAACTCGTTCTGCTCATGACATATAGCATCTGTAGAAAGTCAATACAAACAAGTGTCAATCAGTCACAGTTGTTAAGCTTGAACATACTGGACAGCCTAAACTCAACAAGGGGGTCCTTGAAACAACGCAGCACAATAGTAGGTGCGGCAATTAGCGTGCTCTTGCAAACAACAAGTCATCAAAGGCATCCGGCGTTTGACTGCTGGCCTGCTGCTGCTGCTGAGGTGGGTGACTCATACTGCCTGGTCCACCGTTGCCATTGGGCTGCACCCTGCAGAAGTGATGAACACTCTATGAGTCTGAAAAGGGGTGGGTTAAAGGTCACAGCTAGCATTGTAAGCAGGCTCATTACATCTGCATATGAGCCGGAGTGAAACAGAAATGGACTCCAGTGGACACAAAGGCGAGAACATTGGTAACTGACTAACAAGCAAGTTTCTGTTGGACATATGTTGCGTAAAGCTCTTTCGTGCTTTCTGTACAGGACTGCAAAACTAGCAATGCCAGCACCCTCAGTGGCATGGCCTCGACTGTGAGGAAGAGCTCTGCATTTTAAGCCTTGTGCCGAACATGATTGACTTTTGCTGATACTGCAGAGCAAGGGCTCATGCATCACCTCACAAGCTTGCCAAAATCTGTGTCACAAAGGCTGCTGGGCTCACCGATTTGCAAAGAACATATCCCATTCGCTGTTGCCAGCACTTTGAGCAGGAGTGGTGGCGGCAGAGCTGCCTGCGCTGTGCTGATGCTGGAACTGGAGACCTTCAGGGGTTGGGGGCCCTGAGCCCCCCATGTACCCACCTGTCTTGTTGGGGCTGGAGGCTGGGCTGGCCATACCCCAGCTGCCTGTGCCCCTTGTCAGCACCTGTAATGCCAAGGACAGCATCATACCTGCGCGACTTCTTCCAAAAAGCCAAAACATTTGCGGTAATGAAACAGATTTGGTGTGTCACGCCAGGCGATGATGCAGTGCAGCAACCAATGCTGCAGACACAGAAGAGCATCGACATATAACCCTAGTTGAAAACGACCATCAAAGTCACCAGCAGCATGCCTGATCTTTACTGCTTTCAGCGAGGACAGAAAGCAAGTATATGATGCATGACAGCAACATGCACATGACTGTCTGTCAAGACAGACCCTGCATGGTTGAGAGGCAGGTGGCGCACCTGCTGGCTGGGCTCAAAGCCTGCAGGAAGCTGCTCATCAACACCACCTTCTTCTGCATTGTACAGGCTGTTGATGTACAGATTCCTAGGCCTCACTGCCTCCTTGGGCCTTGCTTCACTCTGCTGAGGGGGTGTGGTCTGCACTGGCTTGAATGCACTCTCGCCAAAGTCAAAGGAGGCGGCAGCTGGGTCTTTATTGCCAGCGTCGGGCTGAGCCCAGATGTTGCCATCGAAGTTGTTGGCCTGTGACTGCTGCTGCTGCTGCTGTGCCTGCTGCTGCGAGCCTGGCACGCTGCGCAGATCCTGCTGACCAGACAGCTGCTGGCTGTTGGGTGGGCCACCCTTGCCATAAGAAGCCAGAGGGGGTGCTGGGGCACGCTCAGGCTTGGTGGGGCGAGACAGGCCCAGGGAGGGGTACGGCAGGTGGTCAAAAGGGTCTGGGGCAGCAGCAGCATTGTAGGGGGCACGAGGACCCAAATGCTGAGGAGGGTTGCTGTATGAGTGAGGCGGTACTGAAGAAGAGGCAGGTCCAAAGCCGCCCTGAGCAGATGCAAAGCCCCCACCCTCAGCAAAGGGATTGTGGCTAGAAGCAGGTCCCTGTGGTGGTCTCTGCTGTTGATATTGCTGCTGAGGCAGCTGCTGAGGGGGCTGCTGCTGTTGCTGCTGGTAGTGCTGCTGAGGGAGCTGCTGTTGCTGCTGCTGCTGCTGCTGCTGGTAGTGCTGCTGTGGAAGCTGCTGCTGCTGGTAAGGCTCGGGGGCAGGATGGTGGCCAAAGGAGGGCTGTCCAGAGGATGACTGCCCAAAGGATGACTGTGCAAAAGGGTCCCCAGAGCCAGACTGGCCTGAAAGACGGAAGTAGCTGGATGCAAATGGGTCACCCTGCTGAGGGGTGGGGGGACCCTGGGACACGTGAGCCCTGTCCATGGCCTGCATGTAACACAACATTGTCAAGGATGCATTTTGCATCCTGCTTGCCATGAATGTTTTACCCCATCAGCAAGCTTGATGACTTCCCTGCAGCAAGGATGTTTGTGTTGATGGACCTCAAGAACTGAACTATCCATCTAAGAGGAAACACATGTTTTGAAGTAATGTGATGCTTGCGCAGCTCTGCCTTGACCTCTTGAATCACCTGTTGCAGCTCAGTGATGGCATCCAGGTAAGATGGCTGCTGAGGCTGTGCAGGGGGAGGTGGAGCTTGATGCTGTTGCTGGGGTGGCAGGTTTGCATGGGGGGGTGGGGCCAGCCTTGAGCCGGAGCCCCCAGCTCCTGTGGAACTGCTGCCTGAGATGCTGCGGCCAAAGGAGTCCTGTGGCCTATTCTTCCTTGCTGTCAGCACCTGCACATCACCCACAGACACAGATCGCAATCAACAGCTTGCAGAAGACATGTAGACCAAACGTGCACCAAATATGCGTCAAATTGGCATGCAACAGCGTACACATGTAAAGCCACTTGCATTGGTTGAATATTGCGCTGACAAATGTCAGCCAAGGAGATGCTGCGCAAGGCAAGTGCAGCACATGTATAGCTTCTACAGACAAGTAGTCACAAGCAGGCTATGCACTTGGAAATGCACACAACGTAGCTGCCATTTGCAGGTGATATGTTTGCTTTGAAGAGCTGTTTGACTGACCAATGGAGGTGGTGAGCCATGAATGTGCAACACACATCAGTTACAGCTGCCTTGTCTGTTTTGTCAGGCCTGATGACCAGCGCAAGATCCTAAAATACATAAGCAGCACACACGCTAATTGCAGACCTCGTTCTGCAGAATGATGGCATTGTTCATGGTATCCATGGCTTCCAGCGCTTCTGTCATAAGGCTCTGTGCTTCCCTTGTCTCAAATTGACTCAAGGACTCCAAAGTACCCTCGAATTTGTTCCTGTTGCAATTCACAAGCGGACTGGGTATCAGCACAGAAACAGTGGCAGGTGCTGAGACATCCCCACAAATCATACGCAGTGTAATATCTAGCTGGAGGACCCCTAGCATGTGACAAGGTCAACCATCAAACACCGAGGGCAGTCTGAAGCTGGTTGTAACAGCCCCATGTCAGGTGCACAGCCCTACGTAACAGGCCAGTAAGGACATCCTTTGAAGACATCCTTTGACATCCTAGGCTGCAGTTCTTGAGTCCTTGTCAATGCAACACCTGAAGGTCACCATCTCCTTGACGAGATCCTTGAGGACACTCTTGTCGTGGTCAGCATCCCTCCTGGTGGCGCCCTCCGACAGGTTGAGCACCATGTCCTGGAGCATCTCAGTATGGCTGTGAGAGGTGGCTATGCCCATTTGGACTTTCTCACGCACAGCAGAGAAGCTGTTGTCTGCACCGCTTCCTTCCCTGTGACTGTCCCTGCCATATGTATCAGACCTGCTGCCGTAGTCATCAGACCTTCTGCTGTATGGGTCAGATTTGCCATATGGCTCATTCAAGGATTTGCGTCCCAGACGGGACAGATCAGGCACATCATCCTTGTCAAAACGGGTGGTCCTGCAAATCAGCTGGTGATAAATGCCTCCACTCTTATTGATACTGAAAGCAGGAATGCTATTTTGTGTTGACAAAAGTTGCAGGTTGCACAGAGGGGCAAATGCAGAATGAACACATGACAGCACACCACACTTGCAAATGATACCGTCCTCAAATGCCATGCACTCTCTTGGAAAAGTCTTGCAGCAGGTAAGAGGATATAAGCACATGCCAATGCCATGGCATTGATTGTGACAGTCAGAAGCAGCATGACACATTCAGACCAGAGAAAGTGAACTGTGCCCGTGACAGAGTGTTTTCCAGTGTTGACCCACCCGCCAAGGCCAACAGCTTCCCGCATGGCATCTTGACCCTCATGACCATACTTCTTCAGCAGTGCAAAGGAAGCATTCTTGCAGTGCTGCTGCCCGGGCAGATCTGAGCCGTAGCGGTTCATTGGCTGGGCAGCAATCTGAGCGACATCTTCTAGGATGTCAGACCGTGCTGGTTCTATCACCTTGGGACAGCCCTCCAGGATCTGCAGCCACCATACACAGCTGATGCTGTCAGATGTGATGCACACACAAGTCATCTGCTGCCTCTTTTACTTGGCAAACACTGAGTTTGTAATGTGCCTTGTTGCTGCTTTCTAATCCGTCAAAGGCAAACAATTGCTGGCGTAAAGGAGCAGAAATGCTTCTCCAAGTCGATTTGGCCACTGGCAAGTCAGCACAACTCATGACAGCATGAGCCCAGGTTCCACTGTCCGTTTCTTGTATCAACTGGTTGCATTTTGATCTTTAGAACAGCATACAGGAATAAGAGCATAAGCAGTAGCAGATGACTGACCTCCTGTACCAGCTCAAGAGCCAGCCATTGCTTATGCGCATTCTTGAGGGTTAGTCGGCCCTTCAACACGCTTGCCAATTGCTGCAGAAAGCAATACATTGCTGTCACGCACAGCGTCGATTCGCGCTTGCTAAGACTACCTGCCGAAGTGGACATCACTGAAACTATAGTGGCTTGCATACTTACGTGGGCGCTGTACTGATTAAGTTCCGCATTGATCGCCTCCACAATCTGCAACGAAGAGAATGGAAGTCAGCGCTGGCGATGATGAACGCATCTGCCTTCACTTCACAATCTCGGGTTAGCGAGACAAACCCGTCTATTCAAAGCTAAGTCTGGTCCGGGGAGACTCTTGGCCGTGGCCCGGCGTATCTGCTCTTCCAAGCCGCTACCCAACAGCTGATCGGCATATTTAGGCTTCACAAACGACTTTCCTTTTTCCCTGAGGTCTTTGACAGCTCCCCTCGCGGCTTGCATCGTGCACTATTGCGAGATCTTACGCGTGTGTCGGAACGCTGCAGAGAACGACCCGACCCGGGACAACTGTGATCTTTGAGATCACCCGAGTTCGCGCGCGTTTCGCAGGAAAGGGCTCTTCGCGGACCACCCAACAAGCTGCTTTCGGAAGAACAGCTGCAACTGCCCAAGAAAATATGACAAGCTCCGGATTTTGGCGATGGCTAGCCTTCGGTTCAGCAGACGGAGAAGCACTTAGTCGCAAGCAGAGATCCCGACAGCAAGGGAAACCAGAGTTCACAAGACAGGCCTGCCTTCATGATCGACGCAGCCCCCGCCTTCACGGAGCCCGTGAGCGCCATCCGTCGTCAATTCGGCTTTTGAGTTTAGCAAGGTACAGGGTGATTTGGCTCTGCGTCTGCATCTGCATCTGACCGGGTAGCTTGTATGGCCCAGCGTTTGTCGTGACGGGAGTCCGCAAGCACTTTCCTGCTTCACATTGCCCTAGCAGTCTTAGTGACAGTCCCGAGGACTTCGTCCAATATGGCAACAACTGCTTCCGCTCCGCAACAGGCTGCCAGCACTGCCTATGCCTCGTCGCATCCGCAGTACTATGCAACCAACCAACAGGTAGCACTTGCCTTCTGTGGCCAGCCTGTTCGGTCTCGTGTCATCTGCCACGTGTCTTGCCCTTCACATAGCAAAAGTTGTGTCACACCATTCGGTGCGTTGGTCCCTTGTGTCGGCAACATGCATCCGTTTTGCTGCAGCAGCAAGTTCAGCTTTTGTGCTCTCAATTGCAGACTTACCAGCAACCTGCTGCCTACTCATATGCTGCCTGGCCTGCTCAACAGCCTGCGTACAGCGCTGCTCAACCATATGCAGCTCAACCTGACGACAGCAATCCACCTGTCCCAGGGACAGAGATGCAGCCAGTAAATGATAGCAGTGCTGGCCAGCAGCAGGTATCGCTTGTTGTTTTCTCCTCAGCGATGTTAACCTGCTTTTTTTGGACAGGACCAATTACGGCTGGTGCTTTGCTATCTCAAAGTCTTACTGACAATTCAGATCAGTCAACCTGTGTTTTGCTCGCAGACACATCCACCATACTCTCAGGACCAGGCTGCTCATGACGCACAACAGCAGTGGTATAAGTACTGTCATGAGTACTATAACTACTATGGCCAGTGGCCACCCCAGCAGCAGCAGCAGCAATACAACTATACTGCACCTCAACCTCAGGCTAGTGCTGCACCATGGGCTCCCATCTCTGCACCGCAGCAGCCTGTTGTTCTACCAGCACCCTCACAACAGCCAGCTGCGGCAACTCACTTTCCAGCCGCTGCATCTTATGCCAGACAACCGACAAGGTGCTTCCTGTCTCCATGTGTCAAAACATGCCGAAATCAATTCTGCCTTGATTTGGATGTGGCCTGTTGTTGGGGCATTCAGTGACTCAAGCCTTTTTGATGGTCAGCAATACATGCGAGTCCAGCAAGGCTGTTGTGCTCGGTTGATTGGTTGGTTTGTACTGAATGTTTGTTTTGATTGTATGCAGTCACATGAAGGCAGCGGCAGCAACCCCAGGATACAAGGTGATGCCAAATGGGAGCTTCAAGCCAATCAGCAAGGGAGATGAGCCTGTCAAGCCAGCGCTCATCAAGCCCAATGTGCCCAAGAAGAAGCCAGTGGTGATGCAGCCTGCGTACACAAAGGTCAGCACACCCTTGTTTGCAGCTTTCACATGCTTCTCATGGCTTTTGTTGTGCAGTCAGCAGGAAGCTTCCCAGGGTTGCCCCATTTGCTGCTGTTCATCAACATGCACCATAAGCGTGTGCAAAGACACATTCTGTGTCTCTCTCCTTCAGGTTGCCGAGGTGAAGAAGCCAGAGCCTGCAGCTGCCGTGCCTGCTGGTGACTTTCCGCCATCGCTTCACAGCTTTGTTCAACGGTGCTTTGTCGACCCTGCTGCTGGCAGCGACAAAACTGCTCTGCAGGTATGACATGAGTAGCACCAGGTTGCTTGTAACTATGTGTGTGTGCCCTGTGCAAATTGTGCTGACTTCATGGTCTGTGTGCTGCTCCTTACTGTGTAACATGGACTGAGTTTTATGCGTGTGCAGGCCAAGCTGAAGGAAATGATTGCTGATGCAAGGGGCAAGGAAGAAATGTGGACTCGTGACTGGGATAAGGCTCCATTCCCTGCCTCAGTGGCAGCTGCTGTCAAGCCTGCCCGTGTGGTCACAGCACCTGCAGGCACAGGTCGAGCCAGCAGGTGTGCATTCTGCTTCGCCAAGCACCTCATCCTGCACGACGCGTTGTCAAGCTAGTTAAGCCTGAAAGAGCAGACACAGTCTCACACTGTTGATCAGGTCATCAAAATGCTCATTGAGTTAAACAGCTTTTTGGTTGCTGCATGCATGCCTTTAAACTTTGCACAATCCTGGGGCGTTGGGGGTAGTGCTGGCAGTCTCTTTATTTCGACATCATGCACAACGCCACCTGGAAGGCCTTGTTTAGAAAATTTCTTCAGCACTCCACTCGTGTCTGGTGCAGCTTCCAAGCTTTCCTTCCTCAGTTTACATTGACTGATACAATCTTGGCTTTTGCACAGATGGGGCCAGCAGGCAAAGCCAGCAAAGCAATCTTCTGTGCTTGCACCAGTCTCACCAGCGTCCTCCCTGTCATCACGCTCAACTCGCCGCACCTACTCATCAGACTCTCGCTCTAGCTCCCGGTCTCGCTCCCGTTCCCGCTCCCGCTCCCTCTCCTCCCGCTCCACATCAAGGTCACACTCCAGATCCTCTTCCAGATCGCCGTCCTCCCTCTACAGAGGCGGCAAAGGGGGCAACAATAGGAAGAGGCCCAACTCAATGAAGGGTTCCCCGGGGGGCTCTCAGGGTAAGGCCAAGAAGATGAAGCAGGCTGGGCCGCCAGAGACCAAGAAGCAGAGGTGAGCCTTGCAGCAAGGCTTGCTAGCATTGTGCCTTGTGCTTTTCCACAAACATGTTGTGAAAACAGTCTGTACCCTTTTGTGCTGCCTGCTGCCTGCACAATATGGACAAGATTTAGTGACAGCATGTCAAGTTTGTGCTGGCCGCTGTTTTGCCTTCCGTTGGTAGTAAACTAAAAGTTATGTTAGCGCCCTACCTTTTCTTTGCTGTTGTATGTGGGCTACCAATAATCACCTGAGGTCTTGCACCTGTGATTAGGCCTGTCTTAGCCTGTTCTGTCCTGTTTAATTTGCGTCTTTGTGCTTCCCTCAGGAAGCAGCGGATACAGGCAGAGCACAAAGCTGCCCAGCAGCGGCTACAGCAGGCAGCGGTGTCTGCAAAGAAGGCTAGGAAGCAGCAGCAAGCACAGCAGGATGCCGATGGTCCTGCACCAACACCTGAGGAGCTGCACAGGCGAAACATGCGTGCCGGCAGGTTTGGCAGCGGGGCTGTTGACCAGTCCGCACCTGTGCGACGTCATGCACCTGTCTATGCGGTAGGCTCCTGCTAGATAGTTGCCACCGCATTTGCTGGCTTGCAAGGCTTTGCACAGTGTACATACTGCGGTCCTTGCGTCAGTTGCGGTGCTATGTACCACCAGAATAGTCTAAGGGGGTAGTCACAGATACAGCCACATCAGGTTTGTACCGGAAATTGTTGCCACCATATTGAGGGTGCAGGAGCCTCATACAAGGCTCATCCATGCTCTGAGAGTTGATGTTGTCCAAGAGGTGCTATGTAAGGACCAGGAGAGGCAGTACCTTAGGGTGTCGAGATCAAGCCAATCTTTGGCAGGCTTGGTCTGGAAAAAGGCAAATGTGTCACCAAAGCCAAGGCTGTCCACCAGATACTGCCTCTCCTGGTCCATGCATAGCACCTTTCAAAAAGGAATTCCCTCAATGATGGGCCATAGGCCCTCCTGGATCTGCATGTAGGCTAGGGGGCTGGCTGTCATACATTTGTCATCAGATTCTGCCTCTGTACATGGCATGCACAAAATCGATCTCAGTAGCAGCAGGATATTGCATGTCAGAAATGAATATATTATTCATCACATTGCCCATGAAGTCAAGGTTTGCAGTCGACATCTTTCTGGACATGGTCTGACATTTTATCAATGCTCACCTTACCCTATGTGCTTGATGAGAAATCAAAGACTGCAAGCAGGTATCCTGGTTTGAATTGCATGGAAGAAAACACAGTCGTTTGTGCGGCAAAGCAGCAAGCAAAACGCTTTCCCCATGCCATTGCCTCAGTTGATTGCAGTGTAACCTGATGCTGCAGGCTGCATTGAGCAGGGAGAGGCACATGGAGCGGGCTGACTGCGAAGGCAATTGGGACCAGCAGGCAGTGCAGGGCACCTGCGGCAACCTGGAGAAGAAGTACTTCAGGCTGACAGGTCCCCCGGACCCCAGCGCAGTGCGCCCCCCCCATGTCCTCAAGGCCGCACTAGACAGAGTGGTCAGAATATACCGTGCAGGCCAGTGTGACATCCACTACGCAGAGGATCAGCTGAAGGCAATGCGGCAGGATGTGACGGTACAGCATGTAAGGGGTGCGCTACCCGTGCAGATCTATGAGGCCCATGCCCGGGCGTGTCTTGAGCACGGCAACGGGGGTGACTTCAATCAGTGCCAGGCTCAGCTGACGGTGCTGTATGAGGAGGGCTCCCCTGGCTGCCTGCATGAGTTTGTTGCTTACAGGGTGCTGTACCAGTCCATCCTCAGGAGCAAGGAGAGCGCTAGCCTGCTTGCAACACTAGAGCAGCTATCACCACAGGCAAGCCAACCTGCTGCTCATGGGCACATCACGCTGCTTCCAAAGCCATTAGTCTGCCATTGTCCGAATGTATAGGGGATGCAAGAGTGTACAGCTGAAGGGGCAGTTTCCAATCTATTGGCCTCAGCAAAACGTTTGACTTGAAAACCTGCCCTTCTTCTTGCAGCAAAACTGTCATTTCACCCTTTGCTGCATGCTGACTACGCAACGTGTGCATTGCCTCTATCACTCATAGATACAATGGCGTAGATATAATGATTAGATGGCATTCTGCCATCTGTTGTTGTTCAGCCTGCTGCTGACACACTGTCTGTCTGCAGGTATGTGCACATCCAGCAGTGGCGCATGCTCTCAAGGTTCGCCAGGCCCTGGTGTTCTCGCGCTTCACAGCCTTTTTCCACTTGTACGCCTCTGCACCCAACCTGGGCCGTGCACTCATGGACATGTGCTTCAGCCGGGTCCGCTTTGCAGCCCTTGAAACTCTTGTAGATGCATTCAAGAACACCAAGGTAACAGTACTGTATGTGGCAACTGTTCTGGGTTTCTTGGTCAATCTCCAAGCTCAGGCCAATGGTCAGGAACAGCAGAGTACACAGGCTGAGCATGACCTGGAGGTGCAACACAGCCAGGACGATGAGCAAGAAGGTGCTCTGAGCTTGCCAGGCTGTGCAAGACCCACCTATGTGGGAAAACACCCAGCTGAGGTGAGGAGTACTGATGATTGTACCCTGCATCACTCTCAAGAATGGCAGCAAAGTCTGTCATGATTTAAACAACACTAACAAGCATTTCTCACCTATGTTGAAATCGACAGTCGTAGTCTTGCTGCATTCAACCCACTTATCCTTGCTGGGTTGCCGAAGAAGTCCAGAATTTGCAGCTGCTTTGCATGCTGTGCATCCAAGTTGCGAAGCTGCAACCAAGCTGTGGTTCTCTTGAATGCAGGTAGATGGTGAGCGTGCGGCTGAAGCTGCTGTTCGATGGCTGCGCTCCTGCAATGCCATTGTAGTCCTGGAACAAGGTGGAGTATATGGTGCATGTTGCATGTTCTTTGATGCCATTGCAGCTGTGACATGGTTGATCATAACATAAGGAGTTTGATGTCAAAGCACTGCGCCTTTCCACGCTGTTGCAGCAAGCTGCATTGCTCTTCCCTGTTGCATGGCCTTGACGATGAATGTGTGACAGTTGCGTCACTGGGTCTAAATGTGCTTTTTGTACAGGTGCACAGCCCTCAACTGCATTGCTGGACTGCAAATCATCCATACGCCTTTCCATGCCTGAAGATGTTACTGCTGTTGCACATGGGGATGCCACTCTCAACCTGCACAGCTTCATGCATCCAGTGCGTGTCAATTAACTCCGCTGCCAACAATTCCATTGCACTCAGTCATCTATCATTTGCTGAAATCAACATATGATTCTAACTCCTGTGGAATGACCCAAGTCTGCTTTACTTCATCATCAGAGGGTGGCAGTGGAGAGGTTGAGTCATGGGGGCTTGTCAAGCATTTCTGCAAGGAAGTGCTGGCATTATGCCGTTATGAAGTGCTCTTCCGTGGTGTTTACAATGCACGGATCAGACACTCTTCGGTCAGCCAGTTGTGCATATCAGAGGCTTGTGGAGTGGAATGCAGCCACTTGCTTGCATGTTGGCGTGTATCAAGTCACAGCAAACAGGGCAGAATGCCTTAACATTTAGATTTAAATCTGCAATCATGTGCTTGATTGCTGTCGTGTGAGGCAACGTCCACAGGTGCATGCTGCAGCTGTGTGGTTAGCCTGTACTGTTCAGCTCCTGTGTGTTGTGTGGATGCTTTGTGAGAGATACTTCTCTATGCTGAAAGGAGCACCGCTTGCTTTGGTGTGAGGCAATGTCCACAGGTGCATGATGCAGCTGTGTGTTTAGCCTGTACTGTTCAGCCCCTGTGTTTTGTGTGGATGTTTTGTGTCAGCTCACTCGAGACGCTTGTTCATGCTGAAAGGGACACCGCAGGTACAAAGTTGTGTTTCCTATGCACGGCCGTCCTTGCCTGACCTGACTACTTGGTCTGTAAAAGAGTGCTCAACTCCACATAGATGGCTTAGATCGTGAATGCACATGAACAAATGTTCGATTGGCTCAGGTGCAAGTGCTCGTTGACATAGACATGTCATGATATGCACAAATGACAGACATAGTCTGGTGAAGCCTGTGGGAATCGTGCTATTGGCATGCACAACTGGCATGCTGTATGGGGTATGGCTGGAGTCAATAGCATGCCTGCAAGATTCTACAACCAGCTCAGTAGTATGTATTCAGGTCATGCAGCTGCGCATCATTGGCTGTGAGGTACAGTAGG
>JAABUP010003588.1_pt1 | contig 27180 bp, 26 predicted proteins | sample 5559201 | NCBI WGS metagenome assembly JAABUP01 (sample SAMN10711887, study PRJNA513373) | rock metagenome | isolation source: Antarctica rocks | place: Antarctica | reverse complement strand
AGTGGGGCGGGAAAGAGAGGAATGAGACACCAAATAGGGTTATAGGCTTGGTGCTTCATATCCGATCGGTTGAGTGGGTCTTAGGAAACAGACTCCTAGACAAACTGGAGAAAGTAGATCTTACGCTCGGAGATCCCTTCGAATATGTGGACGAATTCGTGCTCAACTCGATCTTCGAGACTGATTAACAAAACTGTCTCCAGTCCGGCTCAACAAAGGAATGATCGACATCTCACTCACCGAGAAGAGCACCGACCTGCGCGATGAAGCTCGGAACGGATGCAATGAGCGTGGCCCAGACCACCTGCGGATCGACTCGCTGATAGGCGTGCGCAATGAGGTTCCGCATGGCCTTGACCGTCCGGAACAGAATGTCGGGTTGGTCGATCACCAGCTCCTCGGGTAGCCGCGCAGCGGCTTCACCCAGTCGGGAGACAATTGCCTCACCCGCGAGCTGAAGCTGCCGGTCGTCGTCGTAGGCCGACTTGCCGCGACCCACCAATTCCGCGGCCAGCCCGCCGAATTCGACCAGGTCACTGAGAGCTCGTTCGGCGCGTGAGCCGTAGACATCCGCAACGCTCACAGCGGGACAGCTTCAGCCAGCAGGTGAGCGTCGCGATCCCCGAGCCCGGCCTCGGAGATCAGGTCGATCGGACATCCGAGCAACGCTTCGATCTCCGCGGTCATCTCGACGAGATCGAACAAGCTGGTTTCCGGACGCAGCTGGACCAGCAGATCGACATCGCTGTTAAAGCGGTCGTCACCGCGCGCCACCGAGCCGAACACCCGAACCCTGGTGACCCCGTGCCGAAGCGCGATCCGACGCACCTCGTCCGCGTGTTTCCACAGCGCCACGGACGGGCGAGGGCGGGCAGAGTGGATCAGTTTCTCGGCCACTTCCTCCGAGACCGCCCGGCGACCGGATTCGTACGCGGCAAGATTTGGCTGGGCAATTCCCGCACGGCCGGCCAGCTGCTTCTGGGTCAGTCCGCCGGCGAGTCGGGCGCGCCTGATCGTCGCTGATCGTTCTGTCGGTTCCACCCACTCACTATATCAATGATATAGCGCCCGTCGCCTCATCTCAGCAACTCCCGCAGCCCGTCGATGACGAACTGATCCGCCTGCTGGGCCACCGAGGGCTGGGCCGCCACCCCGCGCAGCGCCGGCAGGGTCAGCAGCAGGACCGGGATACGTTGCGCCGCAAGGCTTCGGCGAGTTGCTCGCCGCCGGCCACCACCTCGTCGAGCTCGGCCGTCACCAGCACAGTCGGCGGGAGCATCGACAGGTATTCGGCCATTACCGGCGACACCGTCGGCAGGGGTGCGGGCGGGACCGGCCAGGTAGCCGTCGAGTTGCCGGTCGCGGGCCGCCCGGCCCTCAGGGCCGGCATGGGCGGAGCCGTAGTGGGTCAGGTCCAGCGACGGCACCCACAGACCGAGCGCAGCAACCCGGCGATGGTGCCCGGATCGCCGCGCCCACCGCGGTATTCGCCCCGGACGACGCCGGCCAGCCCGACCCGACCGGGGTCGACACCGAGTTCGTCGGTATGGGCGAGCACCCAGCCCAGGGCGGCGAGCAGGTCGTCGATCGGCGGCGGGTACGGATGTTCGGGCGCCCAGCGCCACATCGACCTCGACGGTGACAGCCGGTAGCAGCCGGCTGACGGCGGTCAGCAGCGCGTCGCTGACCGGTCGCCACGGCTCGCCGCCGCCCATCCAGAATCCGCCGCCGTGGACGTACAGACGCACGGCAGTCCCGCGGTATTCGACCGGGGCCGGCGGACCACCAGTTCGACCGACTGACCGGCGGTGGCCGGAATCGTCAGACTCCGCCGTTCGGTGATCGCCGGCACCGTCGACGGAATCAGCGGCGTCGATCCGCCGGCCTCGGACTCACCGAGCAGCTCGACGGCCAACTCTCGGAACCGGCCCAGCTGGAACGCTCCGAATGCGTCGGTGGCCTGCCGGACGCCCGCCACCTCGGCCGCCCAGTCGGACCGGGACTGTCCCGGCGCCGGCGACCACGGCACCGGGCCGGGCAGTACTCCGCCGGTGGCCAGCCAGTCGGCGGCCCACAGCTCGGACCGGTGGTCGGCCGCGGCCAGCAGCCGGCCCAGCGGTGAACCGGGATCCGGCTGGTCAGCCATCGGTACGGCGAACGGCGGGCCGCAGATCCTCCACCGGCGGTGCCCACTCGGCGGCGTCGGCCTCGACCTGATCGCCGGACCGGATGTCCTTCACCTGATCGGCGTTCTCGCCGGGGAACCAGACGAACGGAATCCCGCGCCGCTCGGCGTAACGGATCTGCTTGCCGAACTTCGCCGCCGACGGCGCCACCTCGCAGGCGATCCCCCTGTCCCGCAACGACTTCGCCGCAGCGACCGACCGGCTGCGGTGTTCATCGGAGACCAACGCCACCAGCACACAGGCCGGCGTCGAGCGGCTCGCCGTCACCAGCCCCTTGCCCACCAGCAGTCCGATCAGCCGGGACACCCCGATCGAGATGCCGACCCCCGGGTAGGTGGTCCGGCCGTCGGAGGCGAGCGCGTCGTACCGACCGCCGGAGCAGAAGGAGCCCCACGATTCGTGCCCGACCAGCTGGGTCTCGTAGACCGTGCCGGTGTAGTAGTCCAGACCGCGGGCGATCCGCAGGTCCGCCACCAGCTTTCCCGGCGCAGTTGCCGCCCCTGCCTCGATCACCGCGGTGAGGGCGCCGAGTCCCTCGTCCAGCGTCGGGTGCCGCACCCCGAGCTCACGCACCCGGTCGACGAAAGAGGTGTCCGCGGTGCGGATGTCCGCCAGCGCCAGGCATTGGCTGGCCTGTTCATCGGTGGCACCGGCGGCCAGCAACATGGCCCGCACCGCCGCCGCCCCGACCTTGTCGAGCTTGTCGACGACGCGCAACGTCCCGGCCACATCGGACAGGCCGATTCCCAGATAGAAGCCTTCGGGGATCTTCCGGTTGTTCACCTGGATGAGGTACTCACCGATCGGCAGCCGGGAGAACACATCCGCTATCACCAGCGGGATCTCGGCCTCGAAGTGCGGCGACAGCTCCCCCACATCGACCACATCGATGTCGGCCTGGGTGAACTCGCGGTACCGGCCCTCCTGCGGACGTTCACCGCGCCATGCCTTCTGGATCTGGTAGCGGCGGAACGGAAAGTTCAGCTTGCCGGCGTTCTCCAGCACGTACCGGGCGAACGGCACCGTCATGTCGAAATGCAGGCCCAGCCTCGGTTCGCGGGAGGAGCCGGCGGCGTCGAGTTGCTGTCCGCTGGCCAGCCGGGAGAGGGCATAGATCTCCTTGTCGGTGTCCTCGCCCTGCGCCGACAACCTGTCGATCGGTTCCACCGACCGGGTCTCGATGGACGAGAACCCGTGCAGCTCAAAGACTTCCCGGATGATGTCGAGGAAGTGGAGTTCGACGATGCGGTCGGCGGGCAGGTACTCGGGGAAACCGCTGATCGGGTTGATCTTGCTCATCCGGCCATCCTCTCAGTGTCTGATTCAGTGCTCGGATCATTCGCGTGTTCTCGGCTCACCTTTCGGCCCGACTCAAGCGACCGCTCGCCCCAGCCTTCGGCCGAGACCCGCTGGGTCGCGAACGATCCTCTCAGGACGCCAGGAACGGATTGCCGATCCGTTCCGCTCCGATGGTGCTGCCGGGGCCGTGGCCCGGCAGGATCACCGCATCGTCCGGCCGGCTGAGCAACTTCGTGCGCAGCGACTGCACCAGCACCTCCCACGATCCGCCGGGCAGGTCGGTGCGGCCGACGGATCCGGCGAACAGGGTGTCGCCGGTGAGCAGCACCTCCGGCCGCGCGTCGTCGCCGTCCCCGACCGCCTGGAACCGGAAGACGACCGACCCGGGTGTGTGCCCGGGCGTGTGGTCCACGGCCAGGTGCAGGCCGGCGGTATGCAACTCGGTGCCGAGGGTGCGCACGTCGGGCGGCCGGAGATCATCCAACGGGATCCCCTGCAACATCTGGCGGAACATGTCGTTCAGCCCGGACAACGGGTCGTCGAGCAGGTGCTCGTCCCCGGCGTGGACATAAGCGGGAACCTGCGCCCCGCGACAGATCTCGGCGGCCGAGGCGATGTGGTCGAGGTGCCCGTGGGTGAGCAGCACCGCGGCCGGCGTCAGATCGTGGGTTCGGAGCACCTCGCGCAACGGATCGACGGCGTTCTCCCCGGGGTCGACCACCAGGCATTCGCTACCCCGGCCGACCGCCAGCACATAGCAGTTGGCCTGGAAGGAACCGGCCGGGAACCCCGCGATCAGCACCCGGTCACCCTAGCGTCGCGGCGCACGGCGCCCGGCGGCCGCGCGGCGGTCCCGGTCGAGCGCTGAGGGCCGGCCGAGCCCGTCACCTAGACTCGCCGCCGGGGCGCCATGCATCCGGTGCGGCGCCCGTGGACCTATCCATGGAGGACATCGGTGCCGAGCAACCAGCAGCGACGCGAGGCCGCGAAGCGGAAGCTGCAGCGCCAGCTCGTGCGTCGCGAGGAGATCCGGGCCAGGCGCCGGCGCACCACCGTGATCGCCGGTACCGCCGCGGTCATCCTGATCGTTGCCGGCGTCGTCTGGTTGGTCACCTCCAGCGGCAAGGGCACCCCGACAGCCGCGGGCACCGATACCGGCGCCTCCGGTACCAACGACACCGTTCCGTCTTCCAGCAGCCCCGCGACCCCGTGCACGTACACCGCCGGCGGAACCGCCGCCAAACCGGTGAAGGCTCCGGCGAACACCTCACCGGCAAAGACCGGCCAGGTGCAAGCGAAGATCTCCCTGAACGGCGAAACCGTCGACGTGACGCTGGACCGGAGCCTGGCGCCGTGCTCGGTGAACTCGTTCGTCTCACTGGCCTCCCAGGGCTTCTATGACGGGACCAACTGCCACCGCCTCACCAAGAGCGCCGGTCTGAACGTCCTGCAGTGCGGCGACCCGTCCGGTAAGGGCAACGGAGGGCCGGGCTACGAGTACGCGCCGCAGGCGCCCCAGAACGCCACCTACAAGGTCGGTGCGCTGGCCATGGCCAACACCGGCCCGACCGGTGAGGGCTCACAGTTCTTCATCGTCTACGGCCCCACCACCGTCAGCCCTTCGTACAGCATCATCGGCACCGTCTCGGAGGCCGGTATGAAGGTGGTCGACGCGATCACCAGCAAGGGAGTCAAGGACAACCAGCAGGAAGGCGCACCGGCGGCCGCGGCCAAGATCGACTCGGTAACCGTGCCCGGCGACGCAGTCACCGCCACCACCTCGTGGCCGCCGACCGCGAGTTCCCCGCCCGCTGGTCCGCCCGGCACGCAGGGCCCGGTCGCCGGCGAGTCCGGTGCTGCCCAGTCGTCGCCCGGTAGCGCTTCGCCCAGCGGTGCTCCGTCCAACCAGGCACCGGCATCCAAGACCAACAAGTAGCGCCCGCCGGTACCCCCTGGACGGGGCGATCTCAAGCGCTGGTCACGCGGTAGACGTCATACACGCCGTCGACGGCGCGGACCGCCCGCAGCAGGTGACCCAAGTGCTTCGGATCGGCCATCTCGAAGCTGAACCGGCTGATCGCCATCCGGTCCTTGGACATCGACAGGTTTGCCGACAGGATGTTGACCTTCTCGTCGGCCAGCATCTTGGTGATGTCGCTGAGCAGCCGGTGCCGGTCGAGCGCCTCCACCTGGATCGTCACCAGGAACACGGTGGCCGACGACGGATCCCAGGACACCGGGACCAGGCGCGCCTCCTCGGCCCGCAACGAATCCGCGTTCGTGCAGTCGGTGCGGTGCACGGAGATCGCGCCGCCCTTGGTGACGAAACCGAGGATGTCGTCGCCGGGAACCGGGGTGCAGCAGCGGGCCAGCTTCACCTGGACGTCGGCGTCGCCCTGCACCAGCACCCCGGACGATCCCTTGGGCCGGGGGCGGCGGGTGACGACCCCTGACGTCGACTTCTCGGCCAACTGTTCACCGACACCCTCGTCGCCGCCGAGGAAGCCGACCACCTTGCTGACCACAGTCCTGGCCGAGACGTGGTTCTCTCCGACCGCCGCGTACAGCGCCGCGATGTCCCGGTAACCCAGATCGTGCGCGGCTTCTGCCATCGCCTGGTGCGAGATCAGCCGTTGCACCGGAAGTCCTTCCCGCCGAACGGCTTTGGCGATCGCGTCCTTACCGAGTTCGATGGCCTCCTCGCGGCGCTCCTTGGCGAAGTACTGGCGGATCTTGGTCTTCGCCCGGGACGAGGCGACGAAACTCAGCCAGTCCCGGCTGGGACCGGCGCTCTGAGCCTTGGAGGTGAAGATCTCGACGATCTGACCGCTGGTCAAGGTGCGTTCCAGTGCCACCAGCCGGCCGTCCACCTTGGCGCCGATACATCGGTGCCCCACTTCGGTGTGCACCGAATAGGCGAAATCCACTGGGGTGGAACCCGCTGGCAGCGTGTGGATGTCGCCCTTCGGAGTGAACACGAAGATCTCGCTGGAGGCCATCTCGAAGCGCAGGTTGTCCAGGAACTCGCCTGGGTCGCCGGCCTCCCGCTGCCAGTCGAGCAGTTGCCGCATCCAGGCCATCTCGTCCACCGAGGCGGCGGATCCGGCGTGGGTGCCTCTGGTCTCCTTGTACCGCCAGTGCGCCGCGATGCCGAACTCTGCGGTGTGGTGCATGTCGCTGGTGCGGATCTGCACCTCCAGCGGTTTGCCCTCCGGTCCGATCACCGTGGTGTGAAGTGATTGGTACACACCGAATCTGGGCTGGGCGATGTAGTCCTTGAACCGGCCAGGCATGGGCGCCCACATGGCGTGCACCACGCCCATCGCGGCATAGCATTCCCGGACGGATCCGACGATGATCCGAATGGCGACCAGGTCGTGGATCTCGTCGAAGTCGCGACCGCGGACCTGCATCTTCTGGTAGATCGAGTAGTAGTGCTTGCCGCGGCCGACGACGTCCGCGGTGATCTTCGCCGCCGACAGCTCATGGTCGATCTGCTCTTTGACGGCCGCCAGATACGTGTCACGGGACGGCGCGCGATCGGCGACCAGCCGGACGATCTCGTCATACCGCTTGGAATGCAGGATCGCGAACGCCAGATCCTCCAGTTCCCACTTGATGGTCGACATCCCGAGCCGATGGGCAAGCGGCGCAAGGACTTCCAGTGTCTCCTTTGCCTTGTACGCCTGCTTGTCCGGGGGCAGGAAACGCATGGTCCGCATGTTGTGCAATCGATCCGCGAGCTTGATCACCAGCACCCGCGGGTCCTGCGCCATCGCGATGATCATCTTGCGGATCGTCTCGGCCTCGGTGGCGTCGCCGAACGTGACCTTGTCGAGTTTGGTCACGCCGTTGACCAGGTGCGCCACTTCGTCGCCGAAATCGCGCGCCACGTCGGCGGTGGTGTAAGCGGTGTCCTCGACGGTGTCGTGCAGGAGCGCCGCCACCAGTGTCGTGATGTCCATCCCGAGGTCGGCCAGGATGGTCGCGACCGACAGCGGATGGGTGATGTACGGATCGCCGGACTTGCGGTATTGGCCGCGGTGCGCGTTCTCTGCCACCTCGTAGGCCCGCTGCAGGTCCTTGAGGTCGGCTTTGGGGTGCAGGGCCTTGTGCGCCGCGAAGAGCGGCTCCAGCACAGTCCGGTAGGGCGCGCTCTGACGTTGCCCGCTCATCCTCCTGGCCAGCCTGGCGCGCACCCTGCGGGTGGCGGAGGGCGCTTCCGGGGCGGGGTCGGCGGCGCCGTCGGGTGGCGGCGCCGCGGCGTCGGCGGCTGGGTGGGTGTCGGCGGCGTGGTCGGGGCGCGCGGCAATGGCGGCGGTCAGACCGTCGACCTCGGGAATTGCCATCTCACCATCTCCACCGGCGACGTGATCGCTGTACCCGGACTCCAGGGCCCGGACTGGAACGGTCCAGAGTCACCAGCTTAGTCGGCAGGCGGGAGGGACCGATCCGAGCGATCAGCGCCCGCGCTTGCCGGTGGGGCGCGCCGTCTTGCCTGAAGGTCGCGGCTTCGACCTGGCGCCGGCCGGACGCGCCCCCGGACGCGGTGCGACACCGGGCTTCATGGCCGCATCGACCGGAGTCACAGCCTGGGTGACCGGTGTACTGGCGGGCTTGTTGAGGGTGGTGACGGCCGGCTGCGGCGGCACCGGCTGCGCCCTCGCCGAGCCGTGGTACGGAGCTCCGGGCTTCGCCGCCCTGGCTCGGCGGACCACCGGGTCGGTCACACCGATGGGGTCGCCCACCGCGTCGACGAGCAGCCCGTCCGCCGCCCGCTTGGCCAGCACCCGCTTGGTGTGCGCCCTGAAGGACGGCTCGCGCAGCCGCAGGTCGACGGCCAACGGCACAGCAACGAACAGCGAGGAGTAGACGCCGACCACCATGCCGACCAGCTGCACCAGAGCCAGGTCCTTGAGAGTGCCGGAGCCGAGCAGGGCGATTCCGGCGATCAGCAGGCCCGCGACCGGCAGCAGGGCGATCAGCGAGGTGTTGATGGAGCGCATCAGCGTTTGGTTGATCGCCAGGTTGGCGGCCTCCCCGTACGTCCGCCGGGTCAGCGACGTCAATCCCCTGGTGTTCTCCGACACCTTGTCGAACACCACCACGGTGTCGTACAGCGAGAACCCGAGGATGGTCAGCAGGCCGATCACGGTAGCCGGGCTCATCTCGAAACCGACGAGCGAGTAGATGCCCGCGGTGATCACCAGCACCTGGATCGTGGAGGCGACAGCGGCGATGGCCGCTCGCCGTTCGTAACGGATCCAGATGAACAGCCCGACAGCGATCAGGAAGACGATCACCGAGATGATCGCCTGTTTGGAAACCTCCTGGCCCCAGGTGCCGGACACCGCGGAGGTGGTCACTCCCCCCACCGGGTGGAATGCGTTGGTGAGAGCCGCGGCTGCCGCCGCGACTTTGGGCTTGTCCTCTGGCCTGCCGGCATCGAGGGACAGAGTGATCTGCAGGCTGTTACCGACTTTCTGCGGGGATGCCTCGCCGATGCCGGTCGCGTCCCGCACCACCGTGCTGACCTGTTCGCTGGACACGCTCTGGCCGGGCGCGAAGGTCAGCTTGGTGCCGCCGGCGAAGTCGATGCCGAGGTTGAAGCCCCGCAGCACGATCAGCAGGATCGACGCGACGACCAGGACCAGTCCGATCAGGTAGTACGCCCGTCGCGGGCGAAGCACGTCGAACGCGCCGGTGCCGGTGGAGAGCCGGCTGACGAAACGGTCCTTCTTGACGGCTGTCCCGGCCCCCGAAGGGCTGCCCGTCGAGCCGACGGTGTCGATGGCGTTGTCGGTCGAGGTCATCTCACGCCTCCTTGACGGCGAGGTGGGAAGCGGCGGCCCGGTGCCGGGCGCCGGCCGCGGCCACTGCACCCAGGCCGGAAAGCTTGGGTGAGCGGAACGCCCGCAGGTCGGCAGCCAACGACACCAGCGGGTGCGTGACCAGGAAGACCACCACCAGGTCGAGCACCGTCGACAAGCCCAGGGTGAACGCGAACCCCTTCACGTCGCCGACCGCCAGGATGTACAGGATGATCGCCGACAACAGCGTCACCGCGTCGGCGGACAGGATGGTGCGTTTGGCGCGTTCCCAGCCGCGGGGGACGGCGGAGCGGAACGTCCTGCCCTCCCGCACCTCGTCCTTGAGACGTTCGAAGTAGACGACGAATGAGTCCGCGGTGATGCCGATCGCGATGATCAGTCCAGCCACTCCGGACATGTCCAGCGACAGGTTGATCCAGCGGCCGAGCAGCACCATGACGGCATAGACCACCACCCCGGAGAGCACCAGCGACAGAATGGTGACTACACCGAGCAGCCGGTAGTAGAACAGGCAGTACAGGACCACCAGCAGCAGGCCGATGCCGCCGGCGATCAGACCTGCTCGCAGCGAGTCCGCACCGACCTCGGCGCTCACGTCGTCCGTCTTGTCCATGTTGAACTTCAGCGGCAGGGCGCCGAACTTGAGCGAGTTCGCCAGCGAGGTCGCGCTGGCCTGGTTGAACGAGCCGGACACCTCGGTGGTCGGTGTGTTGATCGGGCCGCTGATCGAGGGTGCGGACAGCACCTGACCGTCCAGCGTGAAGGCCGTCAGGGTCTTCACGTGGCCCGCGGTGTAGGAAGCCCAGGTGCCGAACCCGGTCTGGTTGAACTGCAGGTTGATCGCCCAGCCGCCGGTCTGACCGATCCCGGCGGTGGCCCCGGAAACCTGGCTGCCGGGGATCAACGTCGGCTCCAGGATGTACATCGCCGTGCCGGTTTCGTTGCAGGCCAGCAGGCCCCGCTTCGGATCGTCCAGACCCTGGAACTTGCCGAGATCGGCACAGGTGAGTTGGCCGCTAGTGATGCTGGCGGCGGCGGCCGTCTGCCAGGCGCTGACGGCAGCCGGATCGCTGCTCTGAGGCTGTGTCGGGTTCCGCGGATCACTGCCCTTGATCTTGGGGAACGCGCCGGACGCCGCCGCCGTCCCGGTTGCGCTGCCGGCTGCGCTGCCGGTTGCGCTGGTGGTCGCGGCGGACGGCGTCGTCGAGGCTGCCGCAGCGGACGGCGTGGAAGCCGCGGCCGCTCCGCCCCGCAGTCCCTGCGCCGATGTTGCGCCGCCCGATCCGGCCGGGGTGGTCGTCACCGGCCCGACGGACGCAGGTCGGGCCGCCGAGCTGCCGGACGCCGGGGCGCTGGTCAGCGTCTCGCCGATGGCCGGCAGGGTGCTGGGCTCGGCGGACGACGGTACCGGACTTCCCGAAACGCCGCTGCCTGACGCACCGCTGCCTGAGGCACCGCTGCCGGATGTGGTGGATCCGGATACGGCGCTGCCGGAGGTACGGCCGCCGGAGGTGCTACTGCCGGTGGTGGCAGTGGGCTCGGTGGGCGCTGCCATGGGGAACACCTGCGGGCTGGCAGCTCCACCGGCGACCGGGCGGATGTTCATGATGGCGCTACGGGCGAGGCCGCCCAAGTCCTCCGACTTACCGGGCACCGTCACCACCAGCTGGCTGGCGCCGTCCAGTTGCACCTGAGCGCCGACGACGCCCGAGCCATTCACCCGGGTCTCCATGATCGTACGGGCCTGCTGCATGGCTTCCCGGGTCGGCGTCGACCCGTCCAGGGTCTGCGCGGCCAGGGTGATCCGGGTCCCGCCCTGCAGGTCGATGCCGAGCTTGGGGGTCTTGGCTCCGGGCGCCAGTATCAGCCCGTACAGCAGAACGACCAGCCCGGCGAAGATGCCGAGGTGCAGAACGGGCCGGAACCTCCCGGCTTGCGGACTCGCCACTAATTCCTTCTCTTTTCAGACGCGAGGCACCCGGGCAGTTACCCCGATGACCCCGCCACCGGTCGGGCGATGAACGTCACCCCCGAGATGGAGCCCAGCGGCGGTGAACCTGGCCGCGCCGCCGGTGCGATCGAGCAGCCTACCCGATGTCCGGCGATCCGGACTGACGCTTGTCCAGGCTCACTTCGCCGGTAGGGGGCAGCCCGGTGCCATCGGTGTCACCCCGTGGGTCGTCGACGGCATCAGAGGCATTCGGCACCACTACCTCACGGACCGCCGCCCGCACCCAGGTGGTGCGGACGCCGGGGGCCACCTCCAGCTCGATGGTGTCATCGGCCACCGCGGTGACCTCTCCGTGCAGGCCCGAGGTGGTCATCACCCGGGTGCCCGGGACGAGTTGCTCCTGCATGCGCTGGGTCTGGGCGACCTGGCGCTTCTGTTTGCGCATGCCGAAATACATCATCGCGCCGAGCGCCGCGAGCATCAGGAGCGGCAACAGCATCTGTTCCATGGGATCGAATCTCCTCTGGCAGGCAACACTTCTGGCACGTCCCCCACGTCGAACACACACACCGGCAGGCGCCCTTCACCGACCGATGGTGCGCAGTACTGCCGTTCATCAGGCGACTCGGTGTTCGCGCAGGTCACCTCAGGCTACCGGAGCTGAAGCCGATCCCGGCATCCGCGCGGCCGCACTCCCGCCTACTCCTCGAACAGCACCGCGGTCCCGGAGGGTGCCGCCGGCTTAGGGACCAGACCCAGATGCTTCCAGGTGGCCGGCGTGGCCACCCGGCCGGACGACGTGCGGGCGAGCATGCCGATGCGTACCAGGAAGGGCTCGCACACCTCCTCGACCGTGCTCGGCTCCTCCCCGACGGCGACCGCCAGCGTCTTCAGCCCGACCGGGCCGCCGCCGAACGAACGGCACAACGCCCGCAACACCGCACGATCCAGGCGGTCCAGACCCAGATCGTCGACGTCGTAGACGGTCAGCGCCTGCCTGGCGACCGCCCTGGTGACGGTTCCTTCGGCCCGCACCTGGGCGAAGTCCCTGACCCGGCGCAGCAGCCTGTTGGCGATCCGCGGGGTGCCGCGGGATCGTCCGGCGATCTCGGTGATGCCATCGTCCCGTGCAAGGACGCCGAGAATCCTGGCGCTCCGGGTCAGCACCGTCGCGAGTTCTTCCGGTGAGTAGAACTCCATATGAGCGGTGAAGCCGAAGCGGTCTCGTAGCGGCGATGTGAGCTGACCGGACCGGGTGGTCGCGCCGACCAGGGTGAACGGAGCGATCTGCAGCGGGATCGAGGTGGCACCGGGCCCCTTGCCCACCACGACGTCGACCCGGAAGTCCTCCATCGCCAGGTACAGCAGTTCTTCGGCGGGCTTGGCGATCCGGTGGATCTCGTCGATGAACAGCACGTCGCCTTCCACCAGATTGCTCAGCATCGCCGCCAGATCACCCGCCCGTTCCAGGGCGGGACCGGAGGTAATCCGGATGGCGGAACCGAGCTCCGCCGCGATGATCATCGCCAGCGAGGTCTTACCCAGGCCAGGCGGGCCGGCCAGCAACACGTGATCCGGGACGGCGCCACGCAGCTTCGCCCCGGTCAGCACCAGCTCCAGTTGCTCGCGAACCCTGACCTGGCCGACGAACTCCTCGAGCGATCGGGGTCGCAGCGAGGCCTCGACGTCGTTCTCACCGCCGATCTGTTCTGGCGAAACCAGGTCGCCGGCGGCGCTGTCCGGGGGCTCGGCAGCACCGGTCCGGATTTCCGGTGGGTCCAGATCCGGGTTCACCGGGAACGCCCCAGTACCGCAAGGGCGCGGCGCAACAGCACCGCGACATCAGCCGAATTCGCGGACGGGTCGGCGGCATCGTTCATCTCGGCGGCTACCCGGTCGACCGCATCGGTGGCCTGTTTGGCAGCGAAGCCCAAGCCGCCCAACGCATCCACCAGCTGATCCCGCCACCCGGTGGGCTCCGCGGAGGTGCTGCCGGCGCCGGCCGGAACCCCCACGGCGCCCACCTTGTCCTTGAGTTCCAGCACCAGGCGTTCGGCGCCCTTCCGGCCGATACCCGGGGCCCTGGTGAGCGCCGAGGTGTCCCCGGATGCGAGCGCTCGGCGCAGCTCGTCGGGATCGAGCACCGCCAACAGCGCAAGGGCGGTCCGCGGGCCGACACCGGATACCGACTGGACCAGTTCGAACAGCTTCCTGGCGTCGTCGCCGGCGAAGCCGAACAGCGTGAGGGAGTCCTCCCTGACCACCAGAGTCGTTGCCAGCCGAGCGGTTTCGCCGCGGCGCAGACCGGCCAGGGTGGCCGGCGTGGTGCGGATGGCCAGGCCGATGCCGCCCACATCGATCACCGCGTGGTCGAGGTCGATCGAGAGCACCGTCCCGTGGACGGACGCGATCATCGGCGCCCGCTCACGGAGCCTGTGCCGCCGGCCGCCCCGACGCCCGCGGTGGACGCCACGGCGGCGGCAATTTTCGCGGCCATCGGTGAGCGCCACAGATGGCAGATGGCCAGAGCCAGCGCATCCGCCGCATCCGCAGGCTTCGGCATGGCATCCAGCCGCAGCAGGCGAGTGACCATCGCACCCACCTGGGCCTTGTCGGCGGTCCCGCTGCCCGAGACGGCGGCCTTCACCTCTGTCGGCGTGTGCCAGGCGACCGGGATGCCGCGGCGCGCAGCGGCGACCGCCACCGCTCCGGACGCCTGCGCGGTGCCCATAATGGTGGAGACGTTGTGCCGGTTGAACATCCGCTCGAGCGCCACCCTGTCCGGCCGGTGGGCGTCCATCAGCGCCTCGACGTGCTCGAAGATCGCCAGCAGCCGAGTCGCCACCTGGTCTCCGGCCGGGGTGCGGATCACGCCGACGTGCACCAGTGTCAACCGGCTCCCGGCGCCGCCGTCGACGACTCCCACCCCGCACCGGGTGAGGCCAGGGTCCACTCCCAGCACCCGCACCTGCATCCCTCCACACGAATGAGTTTCCCGCTCGTCCGGTCGTCTGATGCGCGCAGACCCGAACACCTGTACGTTCTGCACGGTACCTGGCCAAGGGCACACAGCAGTGCATCGACTCACCGGCAGCGGACCCCTGGCAGGTGCCCCCGACTGCACACCGCGGTGAGCATGAATCTGGGATACATGGTGTCCGCCAGGCTCAACGACCGCCGGGCAAGCTGCATCGACACCGCGGCCTGGCGCCTACCACTGTCCGTCCAGCTGCGCCATCACCGATTCGGAGATGTCGGCGTTGGAATAGACATTCTGCACGTCGTCCAGATCCTCGATGACATCGATCAGGTTGAGGACCTTGCGGGCACCCTCCGCCTGCAGCGGCACCGGAACGGATCCGACGAAGCTCTGTTCGGCCGAGTCGTAATCCAGGCCGGCGCCCACCACGGCGGTTCGGACGGCCACCAGGTCGGTCGGTTCGGCGACCACCTCGAAGGCGTCGCCGAGATCGTTGACCTCTTCGGCGCCGGCGTCCAGCACCGCCAGCAACAGGTCGTCCTCGGACAGCCCGGCGTTCTTCGGCACCACCACTACGCCCTTGCGGGAGAACATGTACGCGACGCTTCCCGGGTCCGCCATGTTGCCGCCGTTGCGGGTGACGGCCACCCGCACGTCGGTGGCCGCGCGGTTCCGGTTGTCGGTGAGGCACTCGATCAGCAGCGCGACACCGCTGGGGCCGTACGCCTCGTACGTGATCGACTGGTAGTCCGCTCCCCCGCCCTCGGTGCCGCTGCCGCGCTTGAGCGCCCGCTCGATGTTGTCGTTGGGAACCGATGCCTTCTTCGCCTTCTGCACGGCGTCGTACAGGGTGGGGTTTCCGGCCAGGTCCCCGCCACCGGTGCGGGCTGCCACCTCGAGGTTCTTGATCATCTTGGCGAAGAGCTTGCCGCGCTTGGCGTCGATCGCCGCCTTCTTGTGCTTGGTCGTCGCCCACTTGGAGTGCCCACTCATGATGGCGATCCTACGGTCCGGCGGCTTCGGTGCGGACAGATCGATGGCCCGCTGGCAGTCAGGCCGGCGGACCGGGATCGGCCGGCGGCGGCACTGGTGGGGTCGGTCGCTCGGTGCGGGTACGCACATCCAGGCGCGGCAGCAGCACGTGCAACAACGGTCCGATGCTGATCGCGTAGATCACCGTGCCGGCCCCGACGTTGCCGCCGAGGAGCCAGCCGATCAGCAGCACGGTCGCTTCGATGCCGGTGCGCACCCAGCGGATCGAGCCGATGCCCCTGGCCACCAGGCCCGTCATCAGCCCGTCGCGCGGGCCAGGCCCAAGACCAGCCCCGATGTAGAGGGCGCCGGCCACCGCATTGCCCACGATGCCGGCCGCGAGCAGCGCGATCCGTACCGCCATGTTCTCCACCGGCCGGAGCACCGCAAGAGTGGCGTCGGTGGTCCAGCCGACGATCAGGGCGTTGGCGATGGTGCCGAAACCCGGTCGCTGCCTCAGCGGTATCCACAGCAGCAGCACCACCACCGACATGCCGGTGACAACGGTGCCGAACGACAGCGGCAGGATCGCGGTGAGTCCCTGGTGGAATACGTCCCACGGGTCCAGGCCGAGCACTGCGCGAATCATCAGGCCCATGGTGATGCCGTACAGGAACAGACCTGCGAACAGCTGGCCGAACCTGCGTGGCCGCCGGTCGACGGGAATCGGCGCCAGCCACCGCAACGGAGAAAGCCCCCGTCGACGGACGACCACGGCGGGAGCGGGAACGGCCTTGCCTCTGGACACACTGGCATCCTGCGCGCCATCCGGCCTGGACTTCCATAGCCAGTTGGGACAAAGTGGCACCTATGCCGCCGGGTGCCCGCCTTTCGGCCGACGGTCTCGGCCGCCGGCTGGGCGCCGATGTCGGGGCAAGTCACCGCCCGGGCTATCGACGCCTCGCCGACCGGATCAGAACCGCTGCGCTGGACGGCCGGCTGCCGGTGGACATAGGACTGCCCAGCGAACGCGACCTGGCTCGCGTCCTGCAGGTGTCTCGGACCACGGTGGCGGCTGCCTATCAGGCGTTGCGGGATGACGGCTGGCTGGTTTCCCGTCGCGGCTCGGGAAGCCGACTGGCGCTGCCTCGCGATCAGTCCCCCTGGCGCTCTGGCATCTTCGGCTGGCCGGACGCGGATAGCCGGTCTTCACTGATCGACCTGACGATCGCCAGCCTGCCGGCGCCGGCCGAACCGGTACAACGGGCCGTCCGTTCGGCGATGGCGGAGTTGGGTCGTTACCTGGACGGCGACGGCTACTTCCCGTTCGGCCTGCCGGTGTTGCGGGACATGATCGCCCAGCGGTACACCGAGGCCGGGGCGCCGACATCGGCCGAGCAGATCCTGGTGACCAACGGTGCTCAGCACGCCCTCAGTCTGGCCCTCGGTGCGTTGTCCTCACCCGGCGATCGCATCCTGCTGGAATGTCCGACCTACCCGGTGGCACTGGACGCCGTCCGAGCCGCACATCGGGTGGCGGCACCGCTGCCACTCGGCGAGAACGCCGGCGCCACATGGGATCTGGAGCTGATGTCAGCCATCCTGCGGCAGTCCGCACCCAGGCTGGCCTACCTGATCCCGGACTTCCAGAACCCCACCGGTGCGCTGATGTCGGAGCAGGACCGGCAACGGGTGGTCGGGCTGGCCCAGCGTTCCGGAACCACCCTGCTGGTCGACGAGTCGTTTCGGGAGGTGCCGTTCCCCGTCGACGGCGGCCCGGTCCAGCTGCCTGCTCTGGTTTCGTCCTTCGGTAATGCCGCGACCGTCATCTCGATCGGTTCGGTGTCCAAGGCCTTCTGGGGCGGCCTGCGGGTGGGCTGGGCCCGGGCGGCTCCGGCGATCGTCGAACGGCTGGCAGTGGGCCGCTCGCTGGCGGACATGGCCGGGCCGGTCCTGGATCAGCTGACTGTTGCCCACTTGCTGGCGGATCCGGCGGAGGCCCTCGGCCAGCAGGCTGCACGACTGGCCTCGGGGGCGGAAGCCGTGCGGCGGGCGCTGGCTGAATGCCTGCCGCGATGGTCGGCCACCGACCCGGCCGGCGGCGCGTCGCTGTGGGTGCGGCTGCCGGGTCCCTATGCCACCGAGCTGGCGCGGATAGCCCCAGCTGCCGGCGTGCGGATCGTCCCCGGGCCGCGATTCGGGCCCGACGGCACCATGGAGTCCTTCCTCCGGCTGCCGTTCACCGCGCCGCCCGGCGACCTGGAGCGAGCCGTCCAACGGCTGGCCGCCATCGACGACCGAGCGGCCCGCGCGGCAGCGACGTCGCTTCCCGGCTGGCTGGCCTGAGCCGGCTCAGGAGACGGCGACGACGGCGTGCTCGGGTGCCAGCAGCACCCAGGTCTTCCCGGGCTTGAAGAGCACCGGGGCACCGCTGGCATCGGAGTAGCTGGTCGGCCCGGTGGCCGATGTCCGCTTCCAGCTGCCGGCGATGGACTTGCCGTCCCGATAGAGGGTGAAGCCTCCGCTGCCGACACTGTGCGAGATGTAGGACGGTGACCCCACCGAGTCGACGGTGCCGTCCGGCTCGTCGCGGACCCTCTGCACCAGCACGTTGTCGGTCCTGACGGCTGCGCCGTCGTGGTCGATGTACGGGGTGTCCCGGTGGCTCACCGTGTACCGGCCCGATTCGAAGACGAACCGCGTACGGCCGGCCTGCATGGTGACGTCGATGGACCGGACGGCCGCTGCCTTGGACAGCCGTCCGTCCGCCGCGGCGAACTGGAATCCTGGCGATTTCGGCTCGGCCAGATCCTTCCGGTCGGCCGCCAGACGGCGCAGATCGACGTGGAGGTTGTGCGTCCCGTCACCGAACTGTGAGCGCCAGTAGGCACCACCGCTGCGATCCGGTGACAGATCGATCACCGCGGTGGCGGCGAGCATGCTCAGCGGACCGCCGGCCCCACCGGAGAACGCCAGGCCCGGCTTGCCGTACATGCTCAACAGTTCCGAGTCGGTCGACCTCACGCTCCGGATCGGGCCGACCTCGTCCGGCAGTACGGAGTGGAACAGCGCCACCAGCCTGGTCAGACCGCCCTCGACCTGCTCCACGTAGACGATGTCCGCCTGGGCGACGCCGAACTGCGGGAAGCCCGCACTGGTGTTGTCGATCTTGGCGGCGATCAGCGGACCGGCCGTCACTGTTCCTCCGGTCAGCACGTCGTGGGTAGGCGGCGCCTGCGGCCTGACGGTGACCGGCTTCGGGCGGGTGGTGGCGGTGACAGTCGCTTCGACCGCCCTGCTGACCACGGCCGGGGCCTTCGTCCGATGTGGGGCGCCGGCCGACGGGGTGGGGCTGGATGAGGCGGCCGGGCTCGGCTGGGCGGCGGCCGTGTGAAGGGCCGCCGTCGGCTTCGGAGTCGGGCTGCAGCCGCACAGCATCAGCACACAGGTCACGGCGGCAACAGTGGTCACGAGCCGGACGAATCTCTTCGCTAGCACGGTGTCACCGTAAGACACGTGGGCCGGGAGCCAGTCAGCGGACCCGGCGCGGCGCTGGGCACCGGGTTATGACGCGGAGATCTGCGCGGTCTGTGGAGCCAGCATCACCCAGGTGCGTCCCCGATCGAACAACACCGGTTTGCCCGTCGCGTCCAGGAACTTCGTCGGAGAGTCGAGCCGGAACCGGAACCACCGGCCGGTGATCTCCCGCCCGTTGCGGAACAGGGAGAAATCTCCCTTGCCGGTCGTCCTGGACAGCAGCGACGGCTGTCCGTTGGTGTCGACGGTGCCGTCCGGCGTGTCGACGACACGCTGCACCAAGACGTTCTTGGTCACCAGCGGGCGGCCGGCTGCGTCCGTCGACGGAACGCCGGAGTGGTTCACCCGATAGGCCCCGGCTGCGGCGTCGTACCGGAATCCGGTGTGCCCGGAGCCCATCGTCACCGAAATGTCGGTGCGCCCGGGTGCGTTGGCAGCTGCCGGGTAGGCGGTGCCGAAGGTGAAACCGGGTGAGCGCGCCTGCTGTTTACCGACGATGCTGTCGGCCAGCCGGGTGAGGTCGACGTGCAGGTTGTACGGCGCGTGCTTGGCGCCGGAGCGCCAGTAGCCGGACGCGCCGGACGCGTCCATCAGCGGTGAGGAGGCCAGCATCGCCAACGGACCGCCGGCACCGCCGGAGAACGCCAGCAACGGCCGGCCGTAGGACTGCAGCAGATCCACATCGGTGCTCCGCACGCTGCGGACCGGGCCGACCTCGGCGGGCAGCACGCTGTGGAATATTCCGATCAGCCGGGTGAGGCCACCCTCGACCTGTTCCACGTACACCACGTCGGCATCGGCCAAGCCGAACTGCGGCCGGCCGGCCGAAGTGTTGTCGATCTTGACGGCGACAACCGGGTTGGTGCTGCGGATGCCGCCGTTGAGCGGATCGAACCTAAGGAGCGCCGCCTTCGCTTCCGCGGCGGCCCTGGCCGCTGCCTTGGCCCGCTCGGCCTCGGCGCGCTCCGCCTTGGCTTTGGCCGCCTGCGCTGCCCTCGCCTTCGCGGCCGCCTGCGCTGCCCTCGCCTTCGCGGCCGCCTTCGCCCTGGCTGCCTCGGTCGCCTTCGCCTTCGCCGCCGCGGCCGCCTTCGCCTTCAGTTGATCTTCCTTCACCCTGGACCGGTCGGCCGCCAGTCGCTCGGCGTTCGCCCGGGCCTGCTGCTCGGCCGCTCTGGCCGCGGACTCTGCAGCTGCCGAGGAGGACGCCGCGGCTGCTGCTGACGATGCGGCAGCCGCATCAGAAGCGGCAGCAGCATCAGAAGCAGAAGCCGCATCAGAAGCGCCGGAAGGCAAGGCATCTGCCGAGCTGGAGACAGGAGCCGGGGAACCCTGCTGCCCGGCTCCGGAGGACCCCGATGTGCAGCCGGACATCACGAGTGCGGCCGCGATCAGAGCAAGGGTGCGGCGAGCTGACATGGCTGGAACGACCCCCAAATCTCTGCTGGCTGCCGGGAGCGGCCACGACCGGTGGCGGCGCCAGCCCAACCTATATCCGTCAGGTGATCGGGACCGGGTCGGACGGTCGGCTGTCCGCCAGCGTGTCGATCACCTCGCCGAGTCGCGCGGCCAATTCCACCGGATACACCAGCTCATCGGTAGCGGCGAGATCGCCGGCCGACCACCACCGGTGACCGTCGATTGTGTCCCGCTCCAAGGCGGTGAACCCGGTCACGTCGACGGCTACCCCGGGCTGTCCGTGCACCTGCAGGGCGAAGAACGTCTCCTCCGACGTCAGCGACTCCCCCATGAACTCGAAATCGACTGTGCGCACCCACACCGGGCCGAGCAGTTGTGCGGGTTCGACGATCAGGCCGGTTTCCTCCCGCAACTCGCGGACGGCGCATGCCGCCTCGTCCTCCCCTGGTTCGACGCCGCCACCTGGGGTGAACCAGAATCCCGGTAGGTCAGCACGAGAAGGATCGGTGCCGTGGAACAGCAGGACCCGATGCTGGTCGTCGAGCACGACCACCCGGCCGGACCGGCGAGTTCCCACTGTGAGTGGCGTGGGTGGCACCGGGCCGACGGCGACCGGGTGCACGTCGGCGATCTCGAAGTAGTCCGGGATCACCGCGCTGCCGGCCAGGCGGAAGAACCGGGTGAACCCGGCCTGGCGCAGAGCCAGGGTGTCCCGCACCGCGTCGTTGTAGAACCGGCGGGCGAGTGTCAGGCGTTCCTGGGCGTCGGCGAGTTCGCCGTGCAGCTCGGGCGGCACCGTGTGCGGCAGGGCGCCCAGGGCCCTGGACAGCTCGTTCTCGGCAGCGGCCCGCCGGCCGCGTTCGGCGGAGTCTGCCTGTCTGGCCACGCCGCGCAGCAGCGCCGCCCGCTCAGGTGCCAGACCGCCGGCCGCAGCCACGGCGCGGGCCGCCACCACCCGACGCGACAGCGCTCCCTCCAGGGCGACCCAGGCAGCTTCGGTCCTGACGTGCAAACGATCGAGACGATTGGCCGTCAGCCACAGACGCAGCGCCGCCAGCAACAGTACGACGATGACGATGACGATGACGGTCGTCGTCATATGCGCCTCCGCTCTGTCCGCTGCTCTGGCGGCTGCCCTGACCCGGCGTCCGCCCGATTCTTCCCTCCGCGCACCGAGCGCCTCCGGTCAGGATCCCACGTGCCCCTCACGGTGAGCGCCGATCAGTCCGCCTCCACGACGTGACGCGGATCCGCAGCGATCACCGTCTCATAGACCTTGACCACCGTTCGGGCAACCGTCGCCCAGTCGTAGCCGGCTACCAGCTCGCGGCCGCACGCTGCCAGCGCCCGCCCCTTCTCGGGGTGGTCCAGCAGGTCCGACAGGGCGGCCGCCAGCGCCGGTGCGTCCTCGACCGGGCTCAGGACGCCGGCCCGTCCGCCGTCGAGCACCGCGGAGAAGGCCTCGATGTCGCTGGCAACCACCGGCGTCCCGGCGCTCAGCGCCTCGGTCAGGACGATCCCGAAACTCTCACCGCCGGTGTTCGGGGCGCAGTAGACGTCGACCGAGCGCAGCAGTCTGGCCTTGTCCCGGTCACTGACCCTGCCGAGGTTCACCAGATGGCCGGCCAGTGCCGGGCCGGCGTCCTTGATCAGATCGTCGTGGTCGCCGCTGCCGGCCACCAGCAGCTGCAGGCGCGGGTGCCTGGCCAGCATCAGCCTGGCCGCCGCGAGCAGCACCGCCATCCCCTTGCGGGACTCGTCGAAACGGCCGATGAAGCCCACTGTGCCGCCCGGCCGGGGATAGCCGGGCAGCGGCGGCGCACCGGCGAAGAACTCCACGTCCACCCCGTTGGGTATCACCACGGCGTCACCGTCCAGGTGTTCGACCTGGACCTGCCGGGCCAGTTCGCTCACTGCGATCCGGCCGGTGATCTTCTCCAGGAAGGGCTGCAGCACCGGTTGGAAGGCCGTGAGCATGCGGGAGCGCGGATTCGAGGTGTGGAAGGTGGCCACGATCGGGCCGTCGGCGACCATCGTCGCCAGCAACGACAAGCTCGGCGCGACCGGTTCGTGCACGTGCAGCACATCGAAGTCGCCGGCCCTGATCCAGCGCCGCACCCTGGTGTAGGAAACCGGCCCGAACGCCAGCCTGGCCACCGAGCCGTTGTAGGGGATGCCGACGCTGCGGCCCGCCGGCACTACGTAGGGCGGATGGTCCGCGTCGTCATCGCCCGGAGCCAGCAGCGAGACCTGGTGGCCCATCCCGATCAGCACCCGGGCGAGGTCGGAGACGTGCGCCTGGACCCCGCCGGGGATGTCCAGCGAATAGGGACAGACAAGGCCGACCTTCATCCAGTGCCACGGTGCATCGGGCCGGCGGACAGTTCCCGGCGCTCCGCGGCGGGCAGGTCGGCGATCCAGAACGGCTGCATCATGTGCCAGTCGGCGGGATGCCGGGCGATGTGCACGGCGAACTGATCGGCCATCGTCTGAGTCGCCCGGGACACGGTGTCCCGCAAGCGGTCGCCGGTCAGCTCGATGGCCGGCCCGATGATGTGCCGCCAGCCCGGCGGGGTCGACCCGTCCCGCTCGGTGTAACTGAGGTGGACCGCTCGAAGTTCGGCGCCGGTGCGGGCGGCCAGCATGGCGGGGCCGGCCGGCATTCTGGTCTCTTCCCCGAAGAAGCTGACCGGAACGCCGCTGCGGGTGAGGTCTCGGTCGGCGATCAGGCAGACGATACCGCCGGCCCGCAAGCGGTCCACGAGGATGCCGGAAACCGGAGCCTCGCCGCCGGTGAGCGGCAATACCTCCATTCCCAGCGACTCCCGGTGCGCCAGGAACCGGTGGTACATCGCGTCCGGTTGCAGTCGCTCGGCCACCGTGGTGATACCGCCCAGATGCCGGCTGACCATCAGGCCGGCGATGTCCCAGTTGCCAGAGTGCGGCAGCGCCACGATCATTCCCCGGCCCTCTGCGTGGGCCCGCTCGACCGCCTCCATACCGGTGGTCCCGGACAACGCCCTGCGATATACCGCATCGATGTCCATGCCTTCGAGCCGGCAGGTTTCTTTCCAATATCTGGCGTAGGACCGCAACCCCGCCTGCACCGTCGCCGCCAGCGTCTGTGGGGTCGCGGTATCTGCGAGCACCCGCCTCAGGTTCTTCGCCAGCTGGATGACGGCGCTCCCCCGCCGCCGGTAGAGCGCGGTGGCGGCGAGCTGGAAGATCCGGTCCGCGATCGCCGCCGGAAGCTTCCCGGCGACGCTCCATCCGGCCGTCATCGCCGTACCGAAGTAATCCTCACGACGGCTCATTGAGCCTGGTCCACCGGGTCGTTGGTGACTCTGGCGAGGTAGGCCTGCCGTACTTGGAGCATCCGCTGCACGACGGTGATGACGCTGGCCGCCGCCAGCACCCACAGCAGCACTGCCAGCGCGTGCGGAACTCCCAGACCAGCCAACCCGGTGCCGACCAGGCCGAGCAGGTTCCGCTCGGCGCGTTCGGCGAGAGCACCGCCGATCGGAAGGTTCACCGAGTCTGCGCGCGCCTTGATGTAGGAGATCACCTGCGCCGTGACCAGGCACACCAAGGCCGCCACCCCGATGTCCGGGGAGCCTGCCCGGGTGAAGCAGTAGTAGGCGATCGCGCCGAACACCGCGCCGTCGGCCACCCGGTCGCATCCGGCGTCGAGGACCACGCCGAAGTCGGTGCTGTAGCCCCGGGCTCTGGCCATCGCGCCGTCGACCAGATCCATCAGCACGAAAGCGGTGATCACCAGTGTTCCGGCGAACAGTTCGCCAAGCCCGAACAGGACCACTGCGCCGGCGACCACTCCGGCGGTCCCGATCAGGGTGACCGCGTCCGGCGACAGGCCGACGCGCAGCAGCGACCTGCCGACGGGGTCCGCCACTTTCGACACCGCGGATCGCGCGAATGTGTTCAGCATGCGGGTCTTTTCGGCTTCCTGGCTGTGGCGGGTCGGCGGCCGGTTGGGCGGGGCCCTGGGGCCGGCGGGACAGGTGACTACGATAGCGGCCCGGGCGTTGGCCCCCGACCGGGACCAGTCGATCAGCCGGGTGCCTGCCCCCAGGCGTCGGCGAGCAACCGGCGTGTGGTGCCCAGCAGCTGTGGGAGCACCTTGGTCTGTGCGACTACCGGCATGAAGTTCGCATCGCCACCCCAGCGCGGCACCACGTGCTGATGCAGGTGCGGCGCGATCCCGGCGCCGGCCGCAGTCCCCGCGTTGATGCCGATGTTGAAGCCGTGCGGATTCGCGGTAGCCCGGATGACCACGAGCGCGTGAAGGGTGAAGTCGGTGAATTCCGCGAGTTCGGCGGCGTCCAGGTCGGTGTAGTCGGCGATGTGTCGATTCGGGACCACCATCAGATGCCCGGGGTTGTACGGGTAGAGGTTGAGCACCGCGTAGACCAACGCGCCGCGGGCGACGATCAGGCCCTGCTCGTCCTCGAGCGTGAGGATCCGGCAGAACGGGCACACCGGCGCTTGGCCCATCGGTGAAGGCTCAGCGCCCTCGATGTAGGCCATTCGGTGCGGCGTCCAGAGCCGGGCGAAGCCGTCCGCATCCCCGACCCCGTGCTGCGCCTGGAGTTCGGGTTCGGGTGGCTGGGGTGTCACCGCAGGGCCGTCATTGCTGAGCCGTCATTGCTGAGCCGTCAGGCCAGAGCCGGGAAGGCGTCTGCCGTCGGCTCCCTGTTCTCCCGGCGGCCGACCCAGTCGGTGATCGCTGCCACCGCGGCATCCACCTGGACACCGTTGATCTGACTGCCGTCGCGGAATCGGAAGGACACCGCTCCGGCGGCGGCATCGTTCGCCCCCGCCAGCAGCAGGAACGGCACCTTGCCGGTGGTGTGGGTGCGGATCTTCTTCTGCATGCGCTCGTCGGAGTGATCGACGTCAACGCGAATGCCGTTGGCGCGCAACGATTCCGATACTCTGTTTAGGTAGGGCCCGAATTCGGCGGCTACCGGAACTCCGACCACTTGCACCGGGGCGAGCCACGCCGGGAAGGCGCCGGCGTAGTGCTCGGTGAGTACGCCGAAGAATCTCTCTATGGAGCCGAACAGCGCCCGGTGGATCATGTACGGCTGACGGCGTCCACCGTCGGCCGCGGTGTACTGCAGATCGAACCGCTCCGGAAGTTGGAAATCCACTTGAATGGTGGACATCTGCCAGGTTCGGCCGAGCGCATCCCTGGCCTGCACGGAGATCTTCGGCGCGTAGAAGGCGGCGCCGCCGACATCCAACACCAGATCCAGGCCGGACTCCTCGGCCGCAACCTGTAGAGCCTTGGTGGCCTCCTCCCACTGCTCGTCGGTGCCGACGTACTTCTCGTCGTTGCGGGTCGACAGTTCCAGGTAGAAGTCGTCCAAGCCGAAGTCCCGCAACAGGTCCAGCACGAACGTCAGCAGCGACTTGATCTCGTCCTGCAACTGTTCGGGGGTGCAGTAGATGTGGGCGTCGTCCTGCGTCATCCCACGTACCCGGGTGAGCCCATGGATCACACCGGACTTCTCATAGCGGTACACCGAACCGAATTCGAACAACCGGAGCGGAAGTTCCCGGTACGAGCGGCTCCTGGAACGGTAGATCAGGTTGTGGAACGGGCAGTTCATCGGTTTGAGGTAGTAGTCCTGGCCCGGTTTGCGGACACTTCCGTCGTCGTTGTGTTCGGCGTCCAGGTGCATGGCGGGAAACATGCTCTCGCTGTACCACTGCAGATGTCCGGAGGTCTCGAACAGCGCAGCCTTGCTGATGTGCGGGCTGTAGACGAACTCGTAGCCCGCCTGCTCGTGCTTGGCCCTGGAGTAGTCCTCCATCGCGCGCCGGACAATGCCGCCACGCGGATGAAAGACCGCGAGACCGGAACCGATCTCGTCCGGGAACGAGAAAAGATCCAGCTCGCTTCCCAGTTTGCGGTGGTCGCGCTTCTCCGCCTCTGCCAGCAGTTCGAGGTACGAGTCCATGGCCTCCTGGGATTCCCAGGCTGTGCCGTATATCCGTTGCAGCGCAGCGTTGTTCTGGTCCCCGCGCCAGTACGCCGCGGACGAGCGGGTGAGCTTGAATGCCGGGATGTATCGGGTATTCGGCACGTGCGGGCCGCGGCACAGATCACCCCAGATGCGTTCGCCGGTGTGGGCGTGCAGATTGTCGTAGAAGGTCAGCTCGTTGCCGCCGACCTCCACCGCGCTGTGGTCATCGGCCGGTCCGGCTGCGCCGCCCTTCAGGTCGACCAGTTCGAGTTTGTACGGCTCACCCGCCAGTTCGCGCTTGGCTTCGTCACGGTCGGCGATCACCCGCCGGGAGAATCGCTGACCGGACTTGACGATCTTGTGCATCCGCTTCACGAGCGCGGCGAGATCCTCTGGGGTGAAAGGGGTAGTGACATCGAAGTCGTAGTAGAAGCCGTCAGCGACGGGCGGACCGATACCGAGCTTGGCCCGTGGGAACTGCTGCTGGACAGCCTGCGCCAGTACGTGCGCTGCGGAATGCCGGATCACAGCGCGACCGTCCTCGGAATTGGCCGGAACGGGCTCCACCTCGACGTCGGAATCCGGGACCCAGGCCAGGTCACGCAGAGTGCCGCCGGTGTCACGGACCACCACGATGGCGTTCGGACCGGATCGCGGCAGGCCGGCCCGCTCGATCGCCTGCGAAGCGGTGTTCCCCGCCGGAACCCTCACCTTTGCGGGCGCGCCGGGCTGGGCGGCTGACACGGACACGGCGATCCTCCTGAGTCGTCTGCCCGGTGGCCGGGCGCAGACCAAGACTATCGACGCGGCCCCGGCGATTTCCCCCCGGTTGAACTCGCCGGGTGGCCCGATGGCATGGCCGACTCGCTCATGTCCGAAGAAGATGACTACCGGTGCGAGCATCAACACCCGCTTGGCATACCAGCAAGCGAATGCCCGTGAGTTCTGGAAGAGGTGCTGCCCGTGCTCTCGGGGTGCCACACTGCACCGTGGCCGTGATCGACCTGCTCGCCGACGG
>JAABUP010003587.1_pt1 | contig 27182 bp, 30 predicted proteins | sample 5559201 | NCBI WGS metagenome assembly JAABUP01 (sample SAMN10711887, study PRJNA513373) | rock metagenome | isolation source: Antarctica rocks | place: Antarctica | reverse complement strand
TTCAAGCACCGGAGGTGAAAACGCTTTGGCGTGCTTCGTTGAGCTAAGGTTTTGAGGCGCTGACACATTGTCAAGCACCGATGAAGAAGACGCTGTGGCATGCTTCGTTGAGCTAAGGTTTTGAGGCGCTGACACATTGTCAAGCACCGGAGTATCGACCTCCATGGGAGTCAATTTTGGTTTGGAAGGCGCTGACACATTGTCAAGCACCGATGAAGAAGACGCTGTGGCGTGCTTTGTTGAGCTAAGGTTTGAGGCGCTGACACATTGTCAAGCACCGGAGTATCGAGCTCCATGCTTCGTTGAGCTAAGGTTTGGAAGGCACTGACACATTGTCAAGCGCCGATGAAGAAGACGCTGTGGCGTGCTTCGTTGAGCTAAGGTTTTGAGGCGCTGACACATTGTCAAGCACCGGAGTATCGAGCTCCATGGGAGTCGATTTTGGTTTGGAAGGCGCTGACACATTGTCAAGCACCGGTTTCTCTGCTTTGCCCTCGTTAGAAGACATCGCAGAGGAGTTCAGTTTAAAGGCGCTGACACATTGTCAAGCACCGGTGGTCCTGCTTCGCCTTCGTTGGAAGACATTGCAGAGAGGTTCAGAGTTCAAAGGCGCCGACAATATGTCAAGCACCAAAATTCAACAATGGAATGTGCTATTCTGAGGACAGTCACTGAAAGAGGGGAGCGTAAAGAATCAACGTTGATCGGTGGATCAAGGTCGAAGGAAGTGGGTTAAGGAAGTGGGTTGTTGAGGAAGGAAGAAGTTGAAAGCGCGACAGAGGTTTTGTGCGCGTGAATGTCGCTAAGCAAACTCATCACTTGAGCGTGATGATGAAAGTAATCGAGGTGGTTGGTAAGTATCGTGAACTAGGGCTTAGCCTAATTTCCAAGCAGGACGCGACATTACCAACCACCAACCACCAACCACCAGAAGTTACGACCGTATTTCTTGGAGGTCTTTGCTATTCTCTCTAAATACATCTACAAGCTTTTGTTTGCTACGAATGCAGCATCTAATCCTTGAGCTCCACCTGGTCTCATAGCTGGGCGCGATTTAGCAGATGTCTTGTCCCACTTCCCATACTTTTTACTTAGGTCGCCGGATTCAGTTCATTAGCTGAGCTTCTTTGTAGTATTAACGCGGAGTCCTGACATTTGAATGTGGTGAGGCAATTCCTTTGTTCTTCGCTTTGACATACACAGATGAAAGACGATATTTGATCGCTAATACGTCTCAGACAATGCTTCACCCATTTTCCAGCTCTCTCTACCGCTTTACGAGGCCTTACAAAGATGAAGTCGAGGAAATCCCAAGAGAAGAGAAGATCACCACCAGACACATCTTCATTCTATAACGAACTGTGGGAAGAAGTAAGAGCACACAAAGGACTTCAATCCAAGATGACCAACGAAAATCGCCATTACAGCATTCACTTCTCCCAAATGCCAACACATACGACTGGGTCATCCCTAGGCTGGAAATGGCGTGGACTTGAACTCTTTCTTCAGCGAACGTACAACATCACATTGCATCTGGAGCCAAGTGATCATGTTCTGCCCGAGACCTCAGTCCAAAATCCATCATCAGATCAGATGTATCTCAGCAAGAGTGATGCGGAATGTGTGACGATCGCGGCTCAGATAATGAGAATCAGGCAACTTGAGGAAAACGAGTCCACCCTGCTCGGCTTCCTCAATTCCAACATATTACCCTGGCCACTTGTGCATCGCAACACCAAGCTGAGACGGATTCAAGAGAAGCCAATTATGCAAGCATCGACACTAGAAGAACCTCCAATCAACGTCAACATTCAAAGCAGCGACGAGCGAAGCCTCTCATGGAACCTTACTCCAGACACTCTTTTTCTCTACAACCCAACAAGCGTTCTCACGTTGGAAGATATTGAACAGCTCAATGAGCTTGGTCTGTCTCGGGATATCATTGCTCTGAACGGGGAATTCAAATCCGCAAGTGGTTCGGCACTCGAGGTCAGATTGAAAGTGGTCTGTGCTGGTGTTCCTATTCTCCTTCAACGCATCAAGATCCGAAAGGCCGCAGGCGGCGTCGACTTCTCCGATCTCAGCCATTACTGCTTTTCAATCTGCGCAGGCGACTTTGAGATTTGGCGTCTGGAACATGTCAACGATAAATCTCATGCCTGGCAAGAATCCTGCGGCACTCTCACCCCTGGTGATGGAGTCCACAAATTCATCAACGTCTGGAATTGCCTGATCGACTACGTGGTAGGTCCAAAACAGGAGTCTCTCGGCGCAGATATCAGGCAAAGTGCAATCATTCGGGCATCGGTGCCAACGAACTCAAAGGCGGATAAGGCATCGGAGAGGAGAAATTGGCGCAAGAGGTTGAGACCGCGAGTGAGATAATCGAGTCGACAACAAAGTGCGTATTGACGTTTACTCCGCCGGAGGGTGGAGAATTACGAGCATCCACTGACAAGTACCGCGCAGAGGTACACCTCAATGCCTTCACACCTTGCTTATCTGGGTTCGCCAGCCTGACCTCTTCTATCGGTCTATCCTCGGGGCGGCTTTGCCATCGTCGTCTTCGAGGACTCTACACACATTTCGAACCTCTTAACCAGCTTTGAAGTTCTCTTTGTCTGTCAGTGTGATTATCTCGTGAACGACACATCCTTCCGGTGCCCTCTTCCACGAGCTATATCAACAATCAATCAACATCAAAGAAGAAAGCAAAAGCACTCCTGACAAAAAAGACAAAGGAAAAGCTGGCACGGAGCACTATACTACAGGTTACGGCGTGGTGTGAAGGGCGGGGCATCCAGGACATGCACTCGCTGCTGTTCCTGGCCCGCAGTCAGAGGGCATCTCTGGCCTTGAGCATCGATGAAAAGCGGGGATGGTGGAGATCATGGTGAAGTCATGAGCAGAGGCCGATACGTCCTGAAGATACAGCTTACCAAACATCGCGAGCCACATCGTTGCTATATTACGCCGTGGCATACTTTATATCTAGCATCAATACCATGGAAGCTTTATGTACGTGCTAAGAATCTACAGAAGTGTAGCACTAGTGGACTGTGTGGCTAGACAACCATACTATCAATCTACGTGATCTGAAGTACTGCAGAGCAATTTGCGGAAAAAAGGTAACACCCGTGGTATCCAGCATTTATTTTGCAACTCCAAAATTTCAGCATATTCCTTCGTACGCTGCGTGATAAGATAGACCAGTATGTAAGCCTCGCAGACTGGTGAGATCCAAAAATTTGCACATCCAGAACGCTTAGACCGCTCCGATATACCAGTCGTCTGTAAAATCGTTAAGACAAAGAATGGCTTGGACCATGTGAAGAGAACTGTGAAGGTTCGGTGTCCATAAGCTCAGGGATCGTTGGACCTGAATACGGTGTATCTGAAGTCGTCTGACCTTGACGTCCACTGGCAGGAGAAAAAGGCTGCCCATATTCTGACGGCGCAGTTGAGGTGCGGTCCACGGTTGACAGCGATTTTGGTCTGGTGTGAAAGTACCCAGCTGGCGACATCGGCCAAGAATATTGACCTTGCTCCGGTTTTTGGCCGGTGCTATAGCTCATCTCATCTGGATCAGAAGTCCGATAAGGTAGAGTCGATTGACGGAGCTTGCGGTCTCTTCGCCTTCTCCTAAAGAGACACCAGGCCAATGCAAGCAGAAGGGCTATCGCCACGGCTCCGCCAGCAACTATCCCACCGATTGCGCCTGCACTCAGGGACGATTGCGAAGATGCCGTCACTGGCGAGGAGCTCACACTAGCTGGTGAGGAATGGCTCGGGTTGGGAATAGTGGCTGACGCCGATGTGGTTGCTGAGGTGGTTGCGGAGCTGGATGCGGTAGTGGACATCGATGTTGACATGGATGTCGTACTTCCACCGAAAGGATCATGATTTACACCCGATTTCGTAGTGGTGAGAACCGATTTAGTATAACCCGGTAGCGCTGCACACCCATATCCCATTGACCCAGACGCATAAAGATATCTCGCGCAATAAGGTATACGACCGTCGCTATTGAAACGTCAGTCTGAACGTAGCAATCCAGGCAGTCAACAATCTAACCATATTAATGCGGCGCTGTTGGCAGAGCAAGCCGCATCACAGGTCGGACCGGTTCCATCGTAACATGTAGTATAGAGAGCGGCGCAGCCCGGGCCACCTGTCGAGCAACAGCCAACGAAGGTCGAGGTCGCGGCACAGGTGTAGCCGGAATTGCAGGAAACTGTATTATCTCGAGGGAAATCAGTTCACGATCACTCCGCCTGCTGCGACTTTGTGCTCACTAGGATCACCCTCTACCCATCCACATATCGCAGGATTTCCATTGAGTCGTTTGAATAATTCAGAAGGACTCCATGGATTCGAGGTTGGCAGAATCTCGATTTCGCCGAACCGTGCGTCCTCGAATCCTGCGACCGTGGGCGTTGGTCTGAACCCAGGAGACGCTCTCCCAACATTGGCGAAGAGTAAGCCGGCTATCACAAGACACCTGGTCGTCATAGCCCGCCAAAAAGAATCATCAAGAATGTAGTAAAGAGTCAGTCGTCAAGAAGAGGATACGGCTGCGTGGGTAGCTCATATGCCTCTCGAATACTGTGACACTACCTGAACGTTTGGCTGGGTTCGATCTGATTTGGAGAAAAGCACCTTCTCTCGTCAACTCGGTCTATCCATGAAAGTCTCACCACCATCGATTCAAGGATGCAGCTGCTATGACGTGTGCGCATTAACGCAATCTCTTTCCCCTTCCACCCGTGTGGCCCGTGTGTGTTAAAGTCAATCCATGCTCCTTTGGACATGGCTAGTTATGGTTAATAACGATCGCGTGGCCTATTTTTGGTCTCTACAGCCTCTCGAAGATCCAGAGGCGACTTTGACACGACTGGATCGAATCCCATAACATCCTGGGGTGCCGGAATAAAGAAGCAATGAACAGCCGACGACAAAGGTTCTCACCAGGGTTAATTGGAGACTTCAGTCCAGGTGATCGTGTCTGCTTGCCACTTCGCTCACAATCTTTCCCGTATAGAGGATGTCGTTATATCCTTTGCGACCAGGATCAATGCCTTGGCGCAAGATTATCAACAAATTAGACTTGCGAATGTCATAAGCCTTAATTACTGCAGAGTACGCGTACGGTAGATGAGACTCTTACTGAGAATTATTATAGGACATCGGTACTTCCTATAACCACCGTCGACCTTGCAACTACAGTCGTATACTAAGTACCAACTACATCATTAATTACAAGCTACCTACTTAGGTACCGCTACCTACTCAGTCCGCACAAGTCCCTGCGCCACTTGCGTGGCATAGCCAGGACTGCCCTGCAACCTCAGGAATGGATCGACGGCTTTCCGAGCAGACCCTGGCCGGAACGCATTACAAGTATTGCCAAAAGCTTAGGACATTTGCCATGCTTCGCCTGCCAATCCTTTCTGTTATTAAGTGTTGACGCGACTTCACGTTGCGAGCGTTAGTTGAAGAAGCAGAAGCTTGCCAACATTTTCGTTGCATGTACGATCAATTTCAAAATGAAGCTTTCAGCTCTGCTTCGGCTCTTCGGAACGTCGGTCGTTAGTGCGCAATCCTTCCTGAGCGCAACAGGAGCATATCCGCAGCTCTCTCAGTTTCGCCAGCTGCTCATCAATCAACCTAACATAGCGGGACTCCTCCTTGCTACCACGAACGGTACCAACGATAACCAGACGACCGTGCTCGTACCAAACAACAATGCATTCGACAATTATCACCGGAACACGGGACAATATGTGGAGGGTCTTCAATCATCTGACTTGACGGATCTGGTGCACTATCATTCCCTTAACGGCGCACTCTCGTCTTCAGATCTGCAGAAACCAACCGGTCTGGTCGCCTCGACCTCCCTCACAGATCCTAGGTACGATAATCGAGGGCTTGGATCCAATGGAGCGATGCAGTCCCAGGTGGTTTACGTCGGTTCTAACAGTGCAAATCAACCTCGACAAAACATGAATTCATCAGGCTTATACGTTCAATCTGGGCTTGTCTCAAACTCCCCGTTGAATACTATTGATGGCACGTGGGATGGAGGTTTATTTCACATAGTTGATGAGTAAGTCCAGGTCCATATTTCCACCCTATCAAATCCCCACGGATGATTTGCTCCGGCAGGATCACATCGCTTACATTCTCATCTACCTCACAGCTTCTTTGTGCTTCCTCAAGTGCAAACAAATACCATGACGGCTTTCGGTGTGTTGGCTTTCGTGGAAGCACTCAATCGGACGAATACAACAAGCACCATTAATAGCGCTAGAGGATTTACGGCCCTCTGTCCTAGTGACCAGGCTTTTGCTTCCTTGAGCAACCTGAACGGTGATATCGGCTCCCTTCTCGCGATACTCACGCGTCATTTCCTCAACAGCTCGTACTATTCGACTGATTTCCGTGATGGGGATCTGTTCTACTCCGAAAGCGGCTATCCAATCCTCGTCTCAGTGAAGAATGGTTCAATCTACTTGAACGATGCGAAAGTGATCGCATCGAATTTCATTACCCAAAACGGCGCAATGCATGCGTTAGATCGGGTAGGGCCCCTATTTGATCCCGTCTGAGCCCTTTCCAACAGACTAATTGAGTTGCGCAGATCATGGGCGCCCTTAATACCACCACGAACGTGACGACTCCAGCCAATAGTACCCAATATCCAAGCAGCTCAGCGATCCCGAGTCTGCCGCCTGTGTCAGTGTCAGTCCCCTCAGTGCCATCGGTAACAGCTATTCCCACTGCTACTGCTACGTCCTCCAAGCCCGCGACCGTCACGACGAACGCAGGGACGTTAGCGCAAGTGCCTCGATATCCTCTCTCGTTCACCGGCATGGTCTTAGTAGCTTTGGGTGGCATTCTCCTCTAGATCAACCGGGAGGCGCTGGTTTTCTTGCGCATACATCAGATTAGATCGATTCTACCTCACAGTAAAACGAGGGACGTCTTCAAGCGTCGACTTGGCCGCTTTCGCAACACAATGGTGTAATTGTAAACCTTGGATACATATCGAAATGGGCTTGAACAGTGTTAGTACCAGTACATAGCTCGGGAAGCCAATATTATGTCATGGTGGGCTCCGTCAAGATCCGCTCTCTTAGCTTCACGCTACTTTTCTGCTGTAGCCGCTTGCAAAGCTCAAGTATCATTTTTTCCCGATACCTACTCATGGGGCATCCACTTCTACACAGATTTAGTACGGGCTCGAAGCATACTGGTCCGGTGGTGGAATGGTGTAGACGCTAAAGCGCATCTAAGGTTTCTGTACTTGTGGTAGAGATCGGATATAAAGAAAATCTTCAATTCAATGCCTATTTCCTACAATGCTGCTCTTTCTATACTCCAAGATCTAGCAAGGAAGCGTTCGAGTTATTTCTTTCACCATGAAGAGCTCGTTCCAATCACAGCGGCCGTTGGCCGGATATGCAAAATCGACTACACAAGCACCCATCCAACACCGGCGTTTGATACCTCTGCTATGGATGGATTCGCCGTGAGCTCGAAATTGACGGAAGAAGCTTCGACATCAAATCCGATCAAGTTGCGCATCAACGGTATCATCGCGGCCGGGGACCAACCGATTTCGACGTCCACCGATTGGGAGAGTGGCTATCTGCCATGTGTGGAGATCATGACTGGCGCCCCTTTCCCGATTTCCATGTCCGCTTCGCCATTTGACGCTTGCATCCGAATCGAGGACACGACGCCCGTAAGAGATTCCGGAGGAGAAGTTCAACTGGTGAAAATTGTCAAACCTGCCCTGCCAAATCAGAACAGGCGCTTCGCGGGCGCCGACTTCCAAGAGAACGATCTGGTCATCTCCAAAGGATCAACGATAAGAGCGCAACATGTCATGGCGTTAGCTTCGTTGGGAATCAACCAGATCTCCGTATCTAGAAGATTACGAATAGCGATCTTCTCCACCGGCTCAGAATTGCTGAGCTTCGAAAGCAACCAAGACGACAAGAGCCGAACAAGGGACAGCAACGGACCGTATATTCAAGCGACCCTGCGCGAGCTCGGTGTGGATGCCACGTACTTTGGCATAATCAGAGACGATAGGCGAACGTTTGAAGATACCGTCCGATCGACTCTAGCTGAGAGCGAGTACGATGCCGTCATCACTACGGGAGCGGTGTCGATGGGGAAGTTCGACTTTGTCCGCAGCGGGCTTGCTGGTCTTGGAGCTGACGTGCGGTTTCACAAGGTGGCCATCAGACCGGGGCATCCTGTTCTCTTTGCCATGGTACCGTCGCAGCGAGAAGGCCTCCCTAACGACAATGATACATCTACAGCACAGCCCAGTGAGGCGCCAATGTACACAGGAAGAAGACACGAGGTTCCTTTCTTTGGCTTACCTGGAAATCCACTGGCAACGGTCGTCTGTTTTCGTTTCCTGGTTATTCCCTATCTTCGATTCCTCCACGGACAAGCAGCAGAGCGACCAACACCGGTGCGCTTAAATACCAATGAAAACCCCTCTTCGCAGATCAATGAGTCGAAGACTACTGCAAAGTTACTCCAGAAACCAGAGCAACTACGTGTGTTCTGGCATGGCAAGGCCAGGTCCATGCCTTCAGGGTCGGAATTCGAAGTCCATCAGGACCAAGGGTCTAGCAAGATCAAGACACTTCTCAACGCTAACGGCTGGGTTGTTGCGCATGAAGGGGTTGGGCAGGTAAATCACGGAGATGTGATGGATTCGTTTCCGTTGATACCATCATCGCTGGGTAATGATAGTGGATAGAGTTGGATTTCGTGTATGTGGCATGTAGATTGGATACATCTCATTGTGTACATATCAGGGATCCTTCTCGATTGGATGAGATCTTTTTAGATATACCACATGATCGAGGTCATTGATTGCTTTGGTGGCCGGTGATTGAGAAGATTAAGAACGGTCAAGATCGAGTACTATCCGGACCGAGGCCTAGATTCTATGAGTATCGAGAGCATCCTTCATGCGTGCTCCTTCACTAATCACGATTGTTGTTGCTTGCATCATTACGGGAGTTGGCACGTCTTCCGCGCCTTAGCCGTCTCCATCGCCTTATCCCACTCCGCCCTTGTATTTGCGCCTAGAACCCAACTCTCATCCTTCGGTCTAACGACCTTCCCTCCAATATTTCGAATCACAGTACTTGGTCCCAGCCTTCCTTGTATAACGTTATCTTTCAAGTGCTTCAGCGCTACAGGGCTCCAGATCGCCAAAAGCGGCTCACACCATCCCTCCGCGTTGGAAAAACATGTTACTGGCGGAGCATATTCCTGGATCAATTGTTGAAGAGCAGAGGTTGTGAGAAGTGGGTAGTCGCACCCAGCGACGACCCAGGTGGTCGTGGGCGAGAAAGCGTAAGCAGCGAGAAGCCCGGCTGCAGGTCCCGCGGAGACGGTACTGGAGCTGCCGGCATGACTGATGTCGCTGGCCGAGTCGTAGAGAGGTTGAATGCGCGCTGACGCCAAGATGAGATTGTCGAGTGCTAGCGATGGCAGTTGAGATTCATCACGCAGTGACATGTAAAGTGTCCCTACAGAAGGACATGCGCCGTGGAGATGTTCTAACGTATGTTGATACAGGGGTCTGCCATCTATGCATGGCAAAAGGTGTTTAGCGGTTCCCATTCGCGAGGAGAGGCCTCCAGCAATCAGAAGTGGCCTGATATCATCTGGGGCAGACACTGCGGGTGTTCCGAACATCGTGGCATAAGCTTCCGCGGGCTCCCATTATCGGCTCGTTGAGTCCGACGATGCCATGCAGCAGTAGCAAGATAGCTGGTGGTGTTCTGGTATCCAATTAATTTTGACATCGTGAGAACAGTCTTTGACTTCGAGAAGGGGAACAAATTATGTAATTTAGCTCACGGATACCGGCCCAGTTTGCGTGAATGTTTCCCCACCCAGAATAGTACAACGTTAATACCAGGTCCGTGACCGTCCGTCATAAGGCCGGGGCGGAAGCCCAGGAACGCGAATGTCTCTCCACGCAAACCAACCTGTATATTGCTTTGCTGTGTCCGTAACCCCATCTCTTGGCTCTTGGAACTGTTCGAATTCAGGTCGCCAAGATGTCTACCGAAGTATATCAAACTCGCGACTCCATCCAAGATATATGGGGCGAGAGGACCCCGTATAAACATGAATGGCCGACAAGGGTGGATGAGAGGTATACCGAGGAGCCAGATAAATGGGTGCAAAGTGCATGCGTGCTATGCAGGTACGTAATGCTACATTCCCCTTGTTGCGAAGCCTTCAATCGGAGTGTTGGACAGCAGAATAGCTGACGCGAAGTTTGTATGGTATAGCAATGGCTGTGGTATGGATATTGGCGTCAAGGACGGTAAGGTTGTTGGGGTGAGAGGTCGAGCTGTGGATAGAGTGAATAAGGGTCGCCTGGGTCCAAAAGGATTGTATGGGTACGTCGCTGTGGATCTCCAGCGACACCAAGATGCATTGATTGACATATAGTCCTCCAGCTGGGTCTCCATCGCCAGTGAAGATCGTCTGAAGTATCCGTTAATTCGCAAAAATGGGAAACTCGAACGTGCATCGTGGGAGGAAGCCATGTCTTTGATTGTGGAAAAGACCAAAGATGTTCAAAAGCGATTGACGAACCATGGCATTGCTTTGTACACTTCTGGACAATTATTTCTGGAGGAGTATTACGCTCTCGCGATGGTGGGGAAGGGCGGGTTAAATACTTTGCATATGTAGGATTTTCAGAATCTCTGACGACAGCGGGCATTAACCCGCATGCAGGGACGGAAACACTCGCCTCTGTACCGCTACCGCTGCCGCGTCCATGCGCGAGTCTTTTGGATGTGACGGTCAACCTGGATCATACACAGATGTCGATTATACTGATTGTCTGTTTATGGTGGGACACAACGTCTCGGCCACTCAGACTGTGCTTTGGGCGAGGATGCTCGATCGATTGGAGGGCTCTGATCCGCCAAAACTCATCGTCATCGATCCCCGGGTGTCCAATACGGCGAAGAAAGCCACCGTTCATCTGGCACCTAAGATAGGGACGAACATGGCGGTCCTAAACGGTATTCAACACTTACTGTTTGAGAATGGCTGGATCGATGAGGAGTACATTGCCAAACATGTGATCGGTTTGGAGGATCTACGCTCAAAGGTTAAGCCATACACGCCCGAACATGTAGAAGGCATTACAGGTATTCCAGCGGACCAGCTCAGGAAAGCTGCCGAAATCATTGGTACTACCAAGACTCTGTTGTCAACTGCTCTACAGGGAGTCTACCAGTCAAACCAAGCTACCGCAAGTGCATGCCAGATCAACAATATAAACCTTCTCCGTGGTCTTCTTGGAAAACCTGGCTGTGGGATATTCCAAATGAACGGCCAGCCTACCGCACAGAACAATCGAGAAGCTGGCTGTGATGGAGAATATCCAGGCTTCAGGAACCATCTCAACCCCAAGCATATGCAAGAGATCGCTGACATTTGGAACATCCCGTTTCACAAAATCCCACACTGGAACCTGCCAACGCATATTGAGTCCATGCTGAATTACATTGCCGCTGGTACTATCGAGATGTTCTGGATCAGCGGAACGAATCCTCTAGTCAGTCTGCCAAACCTTCCCCGAGTCAGGGATCTTCTTACAAAGCCGGAGCTTTTCGTCATCTGTCAGGACATCTTCATGACAGAGACTGCAGCGATTGCGGATGTTGTCCTGCCAGCGGCACAATGGGGAGAGAAGACTGGCTGTTTCACAAATGTCGATCGTACAGTGCACCTCTCACACAAGGCTGTCGATCCGCCTGGCGAAGCAAGGTCTGATTTTGAAATCTTCGTTGATTACTCTAAAAGGATGGATTTCAAGGACAAAGATGGGAATCCTCTCATTCCATGGTCTGAACCGGAGGAAGCTTTCAATGCTTGGAAAAAGCTCTCCAAAGGCCGACCTTGCGATTACAGTGAGATGACTTACAAAAAGCTGACTGGCGGCTCCGGTATCCAGTGGCCTTGTACCAAAGATCACCCCCAAGGAAAGGAGAGATTATTCGACGATGGTGTCTTCTTCACAGATATCGACTACTGTGAGAGTTACGGACACGACCTAGAAACTGGCGCGACAATCTCACTGGATCAATATAGAGCAATGAACCCAGCCGGAAGAGCTATCTTCAAAGCTGCCGATTATCTACCTGGTCTTGATATGCCAGACGAGGAATTTCCATTGCAACTCTCCACTGGTCGACAAGTTTACCACTTCCACACGAGGACAAAGACAGGAAGATCGAAGCACTTAGAACAGGCAAGTCCAGCACCGCAGATGGAGATATCAGCGGAAGATGCTGCTGCGGCCAACGTGAAGGACGGGGAAAATGTCGTGGTAAGGTCCCGTAGAGGTATGGTTGAGATGCCTGTTACCATCGGCAAGATAGCGAAAGGACAGGTTTTCATACCTTTCCACTACGGTTATTGGGATGCGCCAGATGATAGAGCAAGAGCCGCAAATGAGTTGACTCCAGGTACGTCTGCTCACGAAGTTAACCCCAGCGCTTTAACCTTTCTATACAGAGCAATGGGATCCAATCTCCAAGCAACCAATGTTCAAGTCCGGCGCCGTCAGGATCGAGAAATGCAAAGACGAATCCGGCAACGTCAAGATCCACGCCAAGGAACAACAAACGCACGCCATCCACTCAGTCGAGCACAAAAAACTCTCAGCTCACTCCATCGGCGACACCTCCCCTCGAGAGCGGCATCTCGAGTTCTGGATGGGCGCAACGTACGAATCGATCAACGTGCTCCTCGAAATCTGCGACAGACTCCTCCCCCAACTCGTTCACGATCTCGAAATCAACGCTGGGGTTAAGAATATCCGCCGCATTACCGAACAGATGCGCGAGGCAATGGAACCACACGTGAACAATTACGGCGAGAATAAGGAGTTTGGCCAGGGCGTGTCCACCGCTCTTCGCGACGCGCTCTTCCCCAAGAACGAGAGAGGTGCAGGTGCGTATGAGGCTCTCGTCGCGCTGCAGGGCTTGTACATGTATCTTTCGCATCTGGAAAGCCACATGACAGCGCTCACTCCGGCGAGTCAGGCGTTGTGGGATAAGGATTTCAGCGACGCGGTGGCGTTTTCGCACAAACAGATATCGAGACAGCAGGCTTGGGTCAGTCTGCAGATCAAAACCAGAAGTCCGCAGACGCTTTTGGTGCCAGCTGCGCCTTTGCCGGAGAGATTTCTCAAAGAAGAAACGACTGGTTGAAAAGCTTGATCCTGTATCGAAAGAAGATGTTGTCATGTATATACAGAGACTAAATATTGATTATTTATTAACTGTACAATTCGTAAGCCCCAACGACGGCGTAGATTTGACAAAGAAGAAGTCGAACTCGCTATGCGCAGTCTGAAGGGCGCTTGGTGAATATATACGTGAAAAGTTCTGACGGATAAAAAATGACGATTTCAATCGTGTAATCCAAAGGCCTTGCGCAACGTAGGAAATCTCTTCTTCTTCCCACTCTTACCCAGAACGACGCCATTTTGGCCATCCGCCTTCACACCAAGGCTTTCCGCGGTGGAGCTCCTGACCCCAAGATCTGGTCTTGCCGCACGCACGACACCGTCAGCAGTATTCGGTCGGTCACTAGCTGCTCCAGGTGTTGGGGGCAGTGGCCACGAATTCGAGTCAAGTCTCATTGGAGTATTCCTCCGTTGCAATTTGGGACTTCGTGGAGACGTAGGCGAAGTAGGTCCCAGGACACGCTCCGCTTTGCTCCTTTCCAGAGGCGTATCTCGTCTTGCGGCACTCTCTACATCCACCTTCCTGACTTTCGAATCATCCCTCTTTCTGCCAAGGCCAAAGAATGATCTTCGCTTTGGGTCCTTCTCCGCAGCTTTCTTCGCTTCTAAACCTGTACCCATCTCGTTGAACTTAGACAGATCGCGCCCAGAACCGCTGGGACGTAGAGAACCGGTTGCTAGAGCGGAACCCTCCACCTTGGTAGTCCTAGGCATGTTTCTCTGCTTCGGGAGCTTCTTTTCGTTCTCAGAGCTGTCATCTAGATCTGTAGAGTCGGCCTCGTCTGCTCTTCTGGGAATACCACGGACCGGTGTCAAGTTGGCAGGCCGTTTTGATGGCTCGCCCTCATCGCTAGAGTCTCCAAAGCGGCTGCGGAAAGTGCTTGGGCCACCTTCATCATCACTTGAGTCACCGAACTTACTTGAGAAGCGCGATTTCGAGGGTGCAGCGGAGCTTTTAGCTTTCGAGCCTCTGCCTAATCCGAAAGAGCGTGTAGGTGACTTGGTCCGATCAGGTCGAAGACTTGGTGCACTAGAGTCCATGGAACTTCGCATTGCAGATCTCATCCCATGTCCCCCGGAACTAAATGGTTTTCTCGCTGTAGATCCAGTCGGCGAGAGTGATCGGATGCTAAAGCCACTAGGTTTCCCAGCATTTGGTGATAACGGACGCTCGGCTGAAGGACCTCTCATACTCTTCTTCATGTTGTATCGCCCTCCATCGGAACTTGCTGGTCGGAGCTTCCTAAAGCTGCTTGAGGAATCACTATCATTAGACTTAGTTCGCCGTAGATTGGCGCTAACGCCCACTTTTTTCTTTGCTGACTTCGGCGTTAGCGGGGTGGCGGGTGTGGGAGCAACACCTCCTGAAGCAGTGCGAAAATAAGAAGCAGTGCCGCCAACCGAGGGAGTATTGTAGTTTACGAGCGGTACTGCAGACACGGCAGACACTGGACGATACTTCTTCTGCAAAGCACCCCTTGGCTCTTGAGGCTTTCTCATCTCCATAGCCTGAGGTGGAGGGCCTTGACGCATCGAAGACTTCATTGTACCTCCCGTCCGCATGGACTTACGCATGTGAGGCTCTTCTGCTGTTGTGGCGGCTCCAGCTCGAATAGACTGCTTCATTTCCGGCATCCGCGGTGATGTAGATCTGGCAGTTTCCTCGATATACTGCTTATCTGGCCATGGCGGCAAAGGTGGTTGGTTTACTCCTGCGGTTCGCGGAGCTTTCTTTGCTACCATTTTCTTTTTCTTCGGCTTAGCTTCCTCGGCGATTGGAGCCTCATAAACGGCTTCTTGCGCAGCGGCGCGTTCAAGTTGTTTTTTGCGGCTTTCACTGAGTCCACTCCAGTATGCTTGAGCCTTGTCCCAACCTTCATCAGCACCTGGCTCCGGTTCGTTACTTGCTTGTGTGGACAGCTTGCTTTTCTTGGCTTGCACCGGAGCTGGGAGTCGTCCTGTTGGACTGTCTGGTGGTGTTGTAATCGCTAGACCAAAAGTATCCATGACTGGGCTTTCGACGATAGCATTGATTGAGCCGAACCCATCACCTTCTAAATCAGATAGATCTTCTGCCGCGTCACTGTAGATACTGTCTCCCGTATCCTCCGAGTCGTTCTCATGCTCTGTCTGCAAACGGAACGCATCTGCTACCTCTCCAACCACCGGAGTTGCCGACTCTCGACTAACCATCACACCTTCAGGCTCAGGTTCGGCGATACCAATTGATGCAGGAGTCGGATCTGTGGGATGATGCTGGACAATCTCGAGATTCTCATCCTTCATATCGCGGGATTCCGTCGACATAGGGTAGTCTTTAGGCATACCGACCCACTCTGATCCTCGAAGTGTGTCCTCAGCGGGTGTGGCTGGCTGGACAGCGATAAATGGCACCGCTTCGTCACTTTGAACGACGTCGTACTCGTGAGCTTCCTGACTATCTAGTGGTGGACTAGCAAGCTCGCGATACGGCGCTGCATGAGCCTCAGAAGTATTGTGATTGGCTCCTGAACCTGCGCCGACCTTGTTGTCAGTACTATATACACTGCCATCTGAATCTGACCCATAGCCCGTGCCTTCAACAGAGGTCACCTCGGGAGGTAGGGGTTCGTGTGAAGGCGTGGTGGGTTTTGTCACAAAGTCTTGTGACAGGATGCCGCCTAAAGCTTGATCGCTAGACATGTTGATACGAGCAAGTGTATCTTGAGCCCAAGACGTCGGAGCATGATGCGGTTCGATGCTAGCTGAAGGATTTTCATCAGGCAAGCCAACATCTTCCCTCTCGTTCCGTCCGCGAATGCTACCAAATGATGGTAGTGTTGGCGTAGGCTTCATTACATCATCTTCATCTTGGCCTTGGCTTGCTGACGGAGAATCAACTTGTTTCTTCCCATGACCAAGTCCAAACCATCCACGATTAGGGGTATCTTTGCTTTGCGCGCCCATCACCACCGGTGAATCAGAGCTTGTAGGTGGGCTAACGCCACGGCCAGGCACAACAACAGCGTCATCGTCAAAACTAACCCGAACGTTTTTCTTTCTCCTCGGGCCCGACCTGATACCATCCTCTGAGAGCATCGACGTCGTATCTGAGGCTTCGCTCGGAGCGTGTCCATGATCCCTAGCCCTGCTTCCTGGCATACCATCGAAAGGTGACAATGCTCTCGGGGATGGGGAATGTTTCAGCGCAGACTTGGCTGGAGATACCGATCGTGGTGGGGGTTGATGCTTCGTTCCGTTTGGAGTCTCGAAGATTGGTTGCGCAGAGAAGTGCGCAGCTCTTGCAGGACTAAGTGACTGATGCCTCCCGCCGCGGATGCTGCCGTTGCCTCTGCCTTCACTAGCATCGCTTCCAGAAGTTTCTCGGCTTGCTGGTGTGGTAAGCATTGGTGCAGGCTGGCTTGATGATCTGCTATGCTGTTGGCTGTCCGTGTACTGCTGCGACAATGTCGCGGGCAAAGGATTTCTCTTCCCACTTGATTTCGGATTCACATTCATTGGGAAGCCAGGTCCAGCCCTGCTCACATCAACACCACTTCGTTCCTCTCGCTCTTCAGCCTCTCGGTCTTCCCGGACAACGGACGGCTGCTTTGACAATAGACCTGCCGCTCTCGTATTGAATGTAGTAGCGCGTTCAGCCGTAGAATCCGAATCGGAGGCATAGGATGCATTGGTACCAGCACGCTGGCTTTCATCGTCCGAATTTGTCCCCGATACAATTTTCTTCTTCTTTTTCTTCGGCGCTGGAGCTCCGACACCGTTGTTCGTGGACTGTATCTGACTGACTTGCGCGGGTGAGTTTTGTGACTCAGAATTGTGATCCATAGCACTTCCGACTGGTCCTGTGTTTGCGACCCCGCTTGTAACATGGCTTCCTTCACCCTTATAAACCACCTTTTTCTTGACGGGTCGGTTTGCCGCCTCCTGCAGTGTCTGCTGTATATTCTTCGCTTCACCTGGCGCCAGTTCCCGGTTTGTAGGTCGAGCCACCGCAAGAGGTGATGCAGATGATGGTTGACCGCTTGACAGCGAAGTTGGCCGCCTTTCGCTCAATGGCGAAGTAGGAGGCGAGTTTTGTGCAGACATGGGTCTAGAAAAGTTGACCGACCCCTTGCTTCCTGTGCGCTCTAGTTCTGCTACGCTACCAAGGCTCGTGACTCGCTGTGCTGATTGTCCACTTCGTCGGGTCGTCATGACACCTGGCCCTCTGTCTAGGCTAACACCACGTCCTCCTGTCTTCTTTGGCGGTGGAGAGCTGACCCGAAGCGGTGGCTCCATACTGGAAGCTCGTCGATGCGACTTCTGGGGTACTGGAGGCACAGGGGATGAATATCCTTTTGGCAGTGCCGGAACGGGTGGTGCATAGTTCGCATTACCCCTAGGAGAAGGCCCACGGTTTGGTGACGGGTCTCGAAAAGTTCTTTCTGTCATCGATCCAGAGCTGTTCTGCCTTTGTAACCCTCCGCCAGGACGAGCGTTGCCGCCAGCGGAACCCATGGATGATGTTGATCCATTTCGTTGGATCATCCGCTTCGTCTGGATCTGTCCGACGGGCGTGGGAGTGGTAGTATGAGAGCGTAAGGCTGCTGCCGCAGCGGCGGAGGATATATTGACATTGGGACCGCGGCTAGCTAGGAAGGCCTGGGTAGCTGCTGTCTGAGCAGACGCCGACGGAGTTGTTTTGACTGCCTTAATAACGAAATAAGTCAGCCGCAATCTGGACGTGGTAAGGGAGCTTTGAATTGACGACGAAGGCAACTACAGGGAAAGTAAACTTACCGGGTTCGAATGCGCTCTTCTCCGATGGAACATGCTGCCTCTGGCAAGGAGCTCAGATCTCCTTCAAGGCGAAGTGACTTCTGCGACCGAATCTGTATCTAACAGCTTCAAGTTGCCTGTTAAGAACACTATCCTCCCATATGTTACCGGACCTGCTTGCTCTGATATGATGACATGAGGTTGGTATGCCAATGCACTAGGCAAGGCAAGCTTCAGAGCGTTGAACGCCTGAGAGTAGATCACTGCGCCGACACACGTGGTGACACGTAAAGAATAACTGGCGTAACCCGAGGGAGCGGTTAGATGATGAAGAAAAGTGTGATGATGAGGTTCAGAATGTCTCAGTAGGTACAGGGAAGGGAAACAGTTGTAAGTGAGCGCGAAAGTTGGTATGCTTTCGCTTGCTTTTTGCTTTGGCTCCAATTGCGGCGACAGGGGCTACGCTCACGTCAGTGCACCATCATCGTCATCGCGAATTGGGGACCGAATCTTATTTACTATTGTCAATGTAATCTTCCAATTCTAAATCAGTAGCATTGTCAACTCACAGTGTGTGATCTACCGGCGCTTGCTTTAAGCACGACAATCGTTGATTGCAACCATGGCATGGAATAGCTTCCGCGGCTAAGAATCAATCATCTAGTATTGATGCCTTTGCTCCATGATCTTGGTTTATCCTCGCTCTATACTATCGCTCACGGTAGTTACTGCCGATCAAGCAGTTAATTCACCTCTTAGAAGTGATCCCGGCGCCAGGTTCGAATCCTGAGGACTATACTGCGATTATGGTCATGGACTCCTCCTTACCTCCATTGCCCTTACCATCGATTATTACGGAACGGCAAGTTCAGAGCGATGCTTCCGAGCTCTCGTATCACATCCTAGAGGCAGGCAGCACGCCTGCACGAAATCGGCCCCTTCTTCTTCTCCTCCATGGTTTTCCGGAGATCGCTTACTCATGGCGCAAAGTGATGCCTCAACTAGCGGACGCCGGCTATTACGTGGTTGCCTTTGATCAGCGAGGCTTCGGGAGGACCACCGGGTGGGATACTACTGAGTTCGGGAAGGCAGATCTGCGGACATTCTCGATGACAAGTTTGGTGAGGGATGTTATTGTGCTGGTGTATGCTCTGGGCTACAAGCACGTCAAGTGTGTAGTTGGGCATGACTATGGAGCGGTAACGGCTTCAATGTGTGCCTTGGCAAGACCGGACTTCTTTCAAGGCGTCGTTCTGATGAGCCACCCTTTCAAGGGATCACCTTCTCTACCGTTCAACATCGCAAATGAGAATTCGCAGGACAATGACGGAAGCAAGCCCGATATACACAAGGACCTTGCGAATCTCTCGGAACCGCGGAAACACTATAAATGGTACTACTCGACATTATCTGCGAACGAAGAAATGACGAATCCTGGTGAAGGCCTACATGATTTCCTCCGAGGTTATTTTCACCTCAAGAGCGCGGACTGGAAGGGCAACAAGCCACACCCCTTGACCGCATGGACAGCAACAGAACTTGCCAAGATGCCATACTACTACATCATGCCTTTGAATACTGGCATGCGTGCGGTAGTCGCAAACGACATGGCCCACGAAGATCACCGGGAGGTCGAGGAAAAAAACTCGCGGTGGCTTCCAGACGCTGACTTGAGAGTGTATGCACAGGAGTACGGGCGGACGGGGTTCCAAGGCGGATTGAACTGGTATCGGGTGCAGACAGATCCAGGCAAACTAAAAGAGCTTGACATGTTCGCTGGGAAGAAGATCGAGATACCTTGTTTGTTTATATCGGGTACGAAGGATTGGGGTATCTATCAAGAGCCAGGTGTTGTTGAGCGAATGTCTGAAGTCTGCTCAGACTTCAGAGGAGTTAGTATGATTGAGCATGCTGGCCATTGGGTCCAGCAAGAACAACCGCAGAGAGTTGTAGAGGAGGTACTGGGACTTCTCCGAAGTCTTTAGAATTTTCTAGCATGAGAATACCTTGAAAGGCTTTTTTATCAGGTCATATCTATGCGTTCAGTGAATGGTGAACTTCATTCCGTCTTTGATTAACCTGAACATGTCAGCGCCGCGATATTAATCATATTTTCTGTTGAGCTGAGAAAACAAAAGGTGAATTTCTACCTTTGCCCTACGCCAAGAACGCGCTAAAATGCTTCACTGAAACGTTTCTCCTTGACCTCACACCAACTTTTCTGTCTTCGTCACACTCATCCGCTCGCAACACATTGACTAAACACTGACAGCAGCATGGGATTTCGACTCTGCTGCGATCAGATTCAAACATGGCGGTCGTCAAAGCTTTTCATCATGATGACTATCACACTTGGTCTCTTTGCTGGTGAGTCCACCAACAGCTTCACTATCATTTGCGTTTTTGCCTAGAAGATCCAGCTAGGAATCGAGGTTCACCCGCTGACTCCTGTTCAATCTACAGAGCTCTTTCTCTATGGCTTTATTGTCCCGATCCTACCTTATATGCTCCAACAACGCATTGGTGTTGACCGGACGGAAACGCAAAGCATTACCTCGAACCTTCTCGGTATCTTTGCAGGTATCCAGATACTCATGGGTCCAGTTATAGGCATCTTAGCAGACAAATCCTCGCGTCGACAAAGCCCTCTCTTGGTCGGTTTGTTCGTTGCTTTGGCTGGGACAATACTTATGGCGGCGACTCTCCGAGGTAGGCACCAGTCTGTTGTTCGAACGGGTTTGATCTGCCTTTGCTGATCTTACTTGCTACAGTGCCTATGCTCTATGTTGCCCGTGTTGCTCAAGGACTTTCTGCCTCCATCATCTGGATTGTCGGTTCCGCCACCTTGGCAGACACAGTTGGAGGAAACAACATGGGGAAGACTTTGGGTACAATCTCAATCTTCACGACTGCTGGGTCCTTCTCTGGACCAATGATTGGTGGTCTGCTCCTGGAGACCGCTGGATACTGGATTGCATGGTCCACTGCTATTGGCATAGTAAGTCCTCACTGAACTAGGATCCTGCCTTTTGCTTACCGCTTAAAACCTTAGCTCGTCGTCGACATTCTGATGCGTGTTACCATGCTTGAGCGCCCGAGGAAGGCCAGCGCCTCACACAATGACACTGGTTACGGCAACTACACCGCCTGCATTGCCGAGCAACCCTCACAATTCCCGATCATACCATTCCCGGATCTCTCGTCAAGCGCACCAAGGTCGTACAGATCTAGTTCCGTCGTCTCGACGTCTTCTTCATCAGGTGTCACCGTTACTCGAAGTGTATCAGTTACCTCCGAACCAGCCAGTCCACTTTTGAAGGATTCCCCATCATCCACTCCAGCGACAGAGCATTCGCCACTCATATCCCCCTCTAGCAACGCCCAAAAGCAAATCAGTGAAATCTCTTCCTTTGACTTTTACCTGTTACTATTCCGGCAGAGACGCATCGTTGCCGCTACATTCTGTAGCCTCACCTTTGCTATCATTGTGACTTCTTTCGACGCGACTATACCTCTGCACGTACAAGGAGTCTTCGGCTGGGGTAGCTTTGCTGCCGGGATGATGTTTGTGGCTCTCCAAGCACCAGGTGCTGTATTTGGGCCCTTGTGTGGCTGGCTACGAGATCAGTAAGTTGATGCACCTTCGTCTTTTTATCTCTGAATTATGAGCTGAGGATATCTAGTGTCGGCGTTCGTTATCCCACCACCGTTGGCTATCTCCTGATGGCTCCGCTGCTCTTTGCACTCGGTCTACCAGGTGAAGCAGCTGCGGACTGGGCGTCTGGAGTTTCGGGGAAGGCGTTATACATCACGACACTGGTCTGTATTGGCGTGGTCAACAATTTGGTGAACGCAACAGGAGCTGTGGAATGTACCTGTAAGTCTTCCCTAGCTTTCCAACTTCTAGACCCAAGAGAACTTGACGAATAGCACTTACAATAATAGTGGTCGTCGAGGCCCTAGAGAAAGAGGATCCAGGAATCTTCGGACCGAACGGTGGATACTCGCGTCTATACTCCATCCAAGGAGTGGCGTATACAATTGGCATGCTCGTCGGACCCGAACTTGCCGGTTTACTGACCAACAGAGCAGGATACAACGTCATGACCATGGTTCTAGGTACGTCAGAGACGGGGTTGAGGCATGAAGTGGATTAAGGTGCTGACTATGTCGAAGCCGCCCAAGCTTTAGCTGCTTCGATGGTTGCCTTTGCTTTCCTAGGTCCCCGACCACGCAAGTCGAGATCATCCTCGATCAATCGAGAAAACCGCCGCGACGAAGGATGAAGGACCCACCTAAGGAGCCATAGTGAAGTTAACTTGCAGGCGTTTCGGAAAGGTCTACGGCGTAAGGGGCGGTGCATTGCATGGCATAGCGTGAAATCGCAGTATAAACACAGGTTGCGATCAGGCTCAAGTCCACAACTATTGCATGGCACAGAATGGAGGCACTTTGTCAACTACAGTCAAAAGTTTAGCTCGTGCTCACTAGATTTCTCATCGTCCAAGATGCTTGTAGATGGCTTTTCAGTGCTGATCATAGAGATGAGATGAACCAGTTGAAAGAATGGAATCCATGAACTTCTACTCCAAACGCCTGAGATACACAAGAGGAACTGCCAGAGAAGCATGATCCTGACCCCATCTCAAGATCCCAATCCCAATCCCGATGACGATGATGCTTTATACAGAGGAGATGACAGTAGATATCGAATACCACAAAAGCTCGGCACCAACCCCGCCTCCACTACGCACCCACGAACGAACAAACAACAAAACCCGTCGCGCTATCCGCATACCCTATACCAGCAGGCCGACGATTCCCAGCAACAGCAGTGGAAGGAAAGCAAGATACGACGATACGGCAATTAACGACGGGGAGGCGGCCGATAGACTGGTGGTGGTGAAGACGAGTTGGAAACTGAGGTCGGAGGAGTTGAAGCAGTTTGAAGAATTGACTTCCGCGACCTGGTGGGGTTCCGCGAATGTGATGTCGACGCACTATCCCAACATTCCAGATCAGTCGGAGCATTTTGACAGGTGAGGAAGGGCATAACATACGTTATAAAGACTGGCACCGTGGATAGCCGTCTCGATGATCTGAATGGTGGCATTATCGCCGACCTTGACGCTCGCATTGACGGGCAGCGGGACCTGGGGCAGACAGAAGGTGCCGGGGTAGGTGCTTGCGCTGGGGCCGTGCATCTGGAAGACGGGGACCATGGGGTTGGACATGTTGACGGGGATGGTGCCGAAGCCGAGGTTGATGTAGAAGAAGGCGGTCAGGTGGCCGGTGTTCCAGCCCGGTTGGATGGCGATGGCGCCGCCGGTTACGGGCCAGAGGGTGCGGTTCGTGGAGGTCGGCATGCCGCCGCCTGGACGAGGACGGTATCGTCGTCAGCGCGGGGACTGTGGGGTAGATGTCTATGGGGTTTGAGAGGGAGGGTGGGAGTGGACTTACATGGGTACATCCATTGCATGCCGTACGGGTAGGTAGCGTTGTCGAATGCCGCACCCAGTCCGTTCGTGTCGTACACTGTTCCATTGAAGTGGAGATTGTCTCCTCTGTATCCTGGGTATGTGATGACTGTGTGGGCGGCAACGAGAGAAGTGAAAGTTGAGAGAAGCGTCGCGATTGCGATAAGCGACGGTGATGTTCTCGACCACATCCTGAATCGGTGCCTCTCCCTCTTTTACTCGGCCAAATCTCCCTCTCTGTCTCTGGGACTGGGCCTAATCGACGTCTTCGGTCCTCGTTTGACGAAATAATGAACAGAGCTGTCGTTGCCGGTGTCGTCGTCGGTCGTGATAAGAATCAAAGTCGAGTCGTAAAAAGCGGAGTACATCTTTTCAGCCGGGCAATACGGCACTTAAGGGACGGACCCCAAGCGCCAGAGACATGCAGTGGAACCCGACAGGGCTGTTGCTTGACAATGCTTGACAATGCTTGCCAGCACTATTGGACTGCAGGTGCGTCGGCCAGTGCAGGTCAACCGCCCGTTGAGGGAGTCGAGTGGTGCTGGGCGGCTGTAAGCACTCGATCGATACTCTGCACACGGACCAATGAGAAGGGCGCAGATGTGAGAAGGGGTGATGGATGGGTGAGTAAGACGGATGTGCCATGTTCGGAGTGGTAAAGAGGCTTCGGCGAGGGCGCGTCGAACATTGGTCGTGCAGGCCATGTGTCGATGAATCCCGCCCGTAGCGTGCAGGCGAGCCATGTCAGTGGTCGGGCTGCTTTGGACCCTGCACTCGTGCGTCCAATTAAGCTTCGACCTGAATGGTCCAGAGGCTGTTACGCGCTGAGAATGATCAAAGGTTTTGATCTAGCTTTCAAGGATTGGAGGATAAGATGATGGTAAAGACGGTGGTCGGAGTCTACAATTGTGGGCGAATGTGAATATTATCAGATAAAGTACGAGGCTCTCCCGCCACGCCGTAAGCCCACGGCGTGCCGTCAAGGTACCCGCACGGGTCCAGCCATCATCAGCACTACCCCACAATCACAACCATCTACGGATTACGCTGGAATTTGATATCAACCCTAGAGTCACAGCCAACTGCTATCGGTCCGGGTTTCACGTACGAATCTCAATGTCAGGAAGTCTCGGCATCCTTCGAGACGGAAAGTCATTCGTAGATCATTGCGGCTCGGCATCTTCAGGCGGGCTCGCATAGAGATAGAGACTGGACAAGCTTCCACGAGTGTTTCATGCGCCTGCAGTAACATGTCCCAAGCGCTTGAATATCATCTCCGGGCGCTTGGCGGTACGGTGATCTAGCAGTTGTGACCTCTCTGACAGAAACGTGCTTTGTAGACGCTCATGAGATAATCCCTGCTACATCTTCGTGCTCTCGAGGGAGTTGACTTCATCAGAGTCCGAACTTTTGCTTGGTTTGATGATGTATTGGTGTTGATTGTCAATAACATGGGCATTGCCGTTGACCGCAATCAGACTTGTACCTCAACAGACAGTAATATGGAAGCAGCAATTGACTTCCACTCAGCCATTAATCTCATCCGATAGCAGTCTCTACCCTTTCCTGCACATCCGTTATTCTGATTAACAAGATCAGCTTCACGGAATGCCACATACATCTCACAGGAAGAAAGCAACCCAGCAAAAGCGCATCAAAGTGACCGACGACGAGGGCTGGACTGTTGTAAAGCAACGACCCAAGCTCTCTCCCCACTCCCAACTTCAACGACACAATGGCGAGACAGAAGGCGAGATAGACGTGGATTCTAACGACCCAATTTCGAATAACATCGATGACTTGAGCGAGAGATACGGAAAGCACAAGCAGACTTGGGAAGGATCCGCATGCAACAGGAGCCTGCAGGCTATACTCCGTCGACGTCTGGCGACGGATGAGATCACGGCGTTGGACAAGTGTGTATGCTTAGGTCTGGGGAGTGTGGACGCGGGACTGTCGACGAAATCGCTCTATCAATTCGCAGCTTTGGAATCTATGCTGACTACGTTGAGTACGACGTGGTTCATCTCCTCTCTCGGGGCAGAAATTGACCGTATCCTCTTCCAGGATCAAGGTTCCCACATATTGATATCTTCGCCCAAGATCCTGCGTTCACTAAGATCGACCGGCGCTTTCTGGCATCGCGCGATATAACAGTACTCCAAACTCCTTCAGCCCTGTCACATGTTGGCCCTACAACGTTCATCTACGCTCCCCATTGTAGCAGAACGGCATTTCTGTCACATCTGGAAGGGAAAGAGCCCGCCTTGGTCGTTGGGAATGATGTAGGGAAGTTGATATTTGGGTAAGACTCCCCATGTCCTAACGACATAGAACGAGCTTACGCGGTGGTATACAGGCCTTTGGATACTCCTCAACCAATGATTGAATCCGCCGAGGCGTTCCTTGAGAGTCGAAGCTCGAATGCGTTTCCCGATTTCGAGCCGTACGGTACTGCCTTCTACGACATGCGGATTTACTGGAAGTGTGGAGTCGAAGACGACAGATGATCTCAGTATCTACGCTCTAATTACAAGGTCTCCATAAAGAACCCAGTCCGATTCTACAGATAGCCGGTCTTGCCCAATCATTCTTCATGTACAATAATCGGTAAATGCTACCAGAAACCCTATCCACCCCATCTAGACGTTCACGGATCTATTTAATACTGCTACTCTTCACCACCGTCCCAAACGCATCATTCAATTCCAACAACGCAATCTAACACCCCACCATCAGCACCCTCCCACATCACATCACAAATCAAACCACACCAAATCATCTACATACCTTGGTAACCTCCTCACCACTAACGCCCGGAATATCCCTATCGCCAATGGCATCCTCGGCGAGGATAACATCATAGCCCAACTCCGCCGCCTGCCGCGCAGTCGTCGAGACGCAAACATGAGCCTACGCCCCCTCACACCACCATCATCAGCAGCCAGAACTCCCTCCCCAACCGACCCATCGACCGACCGACCGACACGAGCTCGCCATGACGAAAAACTCCGTAGAGTGAAAAGAAGACGTACCATGTACCCGGTCAAGACGATCTTCTTCTTCCCCGACTTCTGCAGATATTCGTGTAGATCCGTCTGCGCGAACGAGCTCGGATGCTGCTTTTCGACGACCTACACGCCCCCGCTCCCGCGAAAGATCATCAGCCGCGTCGCCTTGTCCCATCGTCCCGTCCCGTCATTCTCTCCATCTATCTATCCTCTCCTCTCCTCTCCTCTCCTCTCCTCTCCACCCCCCTTCCACCCGCCCCCCCCACACACACACACGCACGCACGCAAAAACCAACCGACAAGAAAAACTCATATACGTCCGACTAACCTTCTCCCCCTCGCCAGCCTCCAACCCGCGCATCTCGCCCTCCAACGCCGTGCCCATGGTGAAGACGGGCGCCTCGCCACTGGTGCGGTGGACGACATGCACGACCTCGCCGCCGGCGTCCCTGTACTTGCCCAACAGGCCCTCGATGGCGGCGCGGGTGTGGTCGACGTTGACGGTCTTGAGGAGGCCGGTGGCGTATTCGTTCTGGGCGTCGATGATGATGAGCGTTGAGTCGGTGGGGGTGGCGGAAGAGGGGGCCGCGCCGATCAGGGTGCGGAAGGATT
>JAABUP010003586.1_pt1 | contig 27186 bp, 28 predicted proteins | sample 5559201 | NCBI WGS metagenome assembly JAABUP01 (sample SAMN10711887, study PRJNA513373) | rock metagenome | isolation source: Antarctica rocks | place: Antarctica | reverse complement strand
TGAGCTTTTACTAGTAAGCCTTAAAGGCCTCATGAGGCTTTTGAAAATGCTTAGTATACTGAGCATTTTCAAACGCCTGATGAGGCCTTTAAGGCTTTGATCAAATCCAAGTTGCAGCAGGCTGCTTGGCAGCGTGGGAGCAAGTAACACTGCAGAAGGAAGGAAGCCACATTGAGCACTACTGCAAGCTGGTGTGTCAGCAGTGCCAGCAAAGCGCTTTTTGGCTTGGTAAAGCTTGGTAAATGCATATGAGCGGGTTTGGTTTGGAACCAGTCAGCAGGCAGCAGTTACGGATGCACATCCAGGCATGACCAGTCCAGCCGAGGCATCAAACAGTGCCACCCAACAAAACATCGATGGGAGTGTTTTGTTAGGTGGCACTGTTTGATGCCTCGGCGGAATTGGTCATGCCTGGTGGGATATCCCTAAGGAGCCCTGCCACAGCATCGATGATATCACAGCAAGCGCCGTGCAGCAAAGTGACTGTAGAAGTGAGAACCAGGGACTTGGCAGGCGCTTGCCGAGTTCTTGATTCTTGCTTTTGCAGTCACTGCTAGCAATCAACTGTTGGCAGGTTGTGTTATGATCCCATATACAGCTGTGGATATGTGGGGATATGAGTGTGTGTGGGACACAATTGAGCCTTTCAGGCATGACCGCAAGCTGTTGAGCGAAAAACCCAGCAGGAAAGTTGCAACATGCAGTTTGCAGTCAGAATACATTCTTTCAACAGCTCAGCTGGGCAAGCGCATATTGCTGAATCACTGTATTGTAAAAGGCAATTGCAAAGCCATTCCCATGGCTGCATTATGCAGGCCACTCAGGGGCTGTGAGTAAATTACAAACTGCGTTCCAGGCTGAAGCGCCACTCAGCAGAATTGGCATTTCATCAGCCTTGCATCCTAGGCTTGCCTCACTGGGGGATGGCCTGCCAAGCAGAGCCGGCTCCGTGAGGCGCATACCTAAGAGGCAGGCTTCAAAGGTGAATTCGAATTTGGACATGCAATGAACTCAGGACCTTTGCCTGAATCCCAGGCTGGATCTCAGGCCAATTTCATGTCCACGATCACATGTTCAGTGCTTTTGCCTGGGTGCAAGACAGCAAGATAGGCAGACCTGCTGAACATGTTCATGGAATGCAAGCAACGCTAGTCCCAGTCCCACAGGCAGGAGATATGCAACACTAATACTTTGTTGCATGTGATACGCTCCATGTTGCAACCCTACTACAACAATCTATGTCACAATCCAAGTCTGGCAGGGCAAATGCCACTTTCGCCTCGAGCACATAGCCTCAACCAAATACAATTCATGAACCTGGGCAGCCCGGTATAATATTTGGCTTCTCATTAAATTGACGCCGAAAGGCGTAGTCTTTTCTTTTCTTTTCTTTTCTTTACAATTCATGAGAGAGGTTGAGCAGATATTTCTGCGATGAAACAGTCACCAGTGTCTAGCAGGCAATTCATGACTTGCTCGTTCAAACAAATTTGCTGTCTTACTGCATACCTTGAGCAGAGTATCCTTGCATGCGGACTCCACCTGCCCGCTGATACCATATGGACTGTTTTTCTACCCTCCCCACAGTGGGGTGGCAAGATCCAGATGCAGTGACTGCATCTGGATCTTGCCCAAGGCCCCGCTTGACCCCCTCACCCTAACAGCACAGCCTGCCATCGCATTGACGTTACACCCAGCAGCCACCTACGTTCAACACGCAGCGTGTCAAGTGCCATGCCTGCATGATATGATGATACTTGCTTGGGGCTGAAGTGTGCAAAAGTCTCATCTGTGCCAAAGCATGCATCACACACTTGCATGTTCAGCCTTAAGAGGGACAGAGAAGTGCACCACGCCTCGAAGCTGGGCAGCAGACCTTCCAGCTAATCAAAGCACCACACCCAAAAGCTGATCAGAGTGGCGGTGTAAGTATCCTGACATAGTCACACTGAGTCTTACACCATAAGACACCAGGTTTCAGCACTCCTGGCATGCAATGAGTAACGTCTGTCTGATGTGTGTGTCAGCGGGCCAGCTGGTGAATATAGATTCCTGGATGCTGGTTCAGTTCCTGCTGTGACCTGTGAACAATGACTTGTGTTTATCTGACACAGCTATCTCACTGGTCGACAGCTGAACGCTACATTTGGTTCTTGAAAGCCTTTTCTCCTAAGATTACAGCGGAGAAGGCTTTCAAGAACCAGATGTAGCGTTCAGCTGTAGACCAGTGAGGTAGCTGTGTCAGAGGTACCCCCCAATGCCCACAGGGCAGCACAGACTTGAGCTCATGCCCTCTCATGAAAACGTCACGGGTGTCTCAGTTGAGCTAGCATTTAAACAGCCCCCTTAGACACGCGTCAAGAAGACTGCAGCTTGTGTTTGACCTGTGCTGACTCAAGTGACAGACTTGAGAAGCACATGACGACCATATAGCTGACTGGTGGACACATCACAAGCCAACATTGCATTGCAGCTGCCCCCTGCCCCCCCATTAGTGGAGTCTTACGGCGCTAGCTATGACTGGTGCAAGGCCAACACAGCTTGATGCACATTGCAGGCAAAGCTATGCTGCGAGTGAATGCTCTTGCAACAAATGCAGGCCCAATTCAGCACAGCATGCACAGCGCTGTCAGCCAAAATGGCTACAGACAGGATCTGAAATGACTTAATGTGAGGTAAACAACAGCAGTGTGTCAATGTGTAAATGGTAGCTGAATGCTGTTACAGGGCTCTCAACAACACTCAGCTACCATTGTTGAGTGCTGCTGAGAGCCCTGCAACAGCATGAATTGCACATCAAGTTGCAGCAGGCTACTTGACAGCAAGGCAGCAAGCAACACTGCCATAAAGAAGGTGGGAAGATGGCACTTTTGACAACACTGCACCCTGGTGTCTGTACAGTGTCAGCCAAGCGCTTGATGTCTTGGCAGTGATTGATGATCAAACAGGTTGAGACATGTCTGCAAGGCGCCCAGCAGGCATTTTGCAGTTTAGGCCTGTCTAAACTTGCTGAGTTGTCAACTATGGCCAACTGACAAAGCAGACCCCAAGGGGCACTGCCATAAGATGAGGGCAAGCGCTGTGAAGCACACGGGTTGCAAAATCTCCAAAAAAGCTTTGGGCAGGGAACTTGATCACATATTGCCGAATGCACTCTCATCGCTGCACAATGCATCCACACTTGTGGCTCAGGGCAAAATGCATGTTCAGTTCAAGACTCAAGCACCACTCAGCAATCACTGCAGTGACCCAACAACATGGGCTTGCCCAGCTGAGATGTTGAAGGAAGCTGATATGCAAGCAAAGTCTTGTTTTGCTTGCACATCCGCTTCCTCAAACATATCAGCTGGGCAAGCCTGTGTTGTTGGGTCACTGCAGTGGGTTCCATAGCAGCACAGTGAAGGCCAATCTAGAGCTGTGAGCAAATCACAAACTAGGCTCAAGCGCCACTTGGCAACATTAGCATATGCATCTGATTAGCCTTGCATCCTAGCCTTGCGTCACCAAGAGATGGCCTGCCAAGCAGAGCCGGCTCACAGTCGTGCTCAGCTAAGAGGCAGGCTTGAGACTTGACAGCAATTTGAATCTAGGACCTAGGTCTGAGCCAAGCCCTTGACAAAGCTGGGTAGTGGTTGTTGGTCAGCTGGATACTCAACAAATTCAGAGCTTGAAGCTAGTCTTACCCAGTCCCACAAGCAAGACACTTTGCTAAGTGTAATGTGCATTGTGGTGCAAACCTACTACAGCAGCTGCAGTCTATTCTACAGCATCTTTTTGGCGGGAACTCTGCATCAGGGGTTAGCATGTAGGATGACTGTCATCCTGTCCTTGTGTGCATACCTTCAGCGCAACAGACTTGCATGGGAACTCCTCAGCTGTGCAGCACCATCTGCCACTGCCGATACCACATGCGCTTCTGACACTCCACTCCACTGCGCTGCATGTGAATCTTGTTGAAGGCCCTGCCAGACCACCTCATCTCAACTGCGTACCCTGCCAACACGCTGCCGCCACACCCAGCAGCCACCTACAAGCACCACGCAGCATGTCAGGAGATGTGCTTGCATGATATGATGGTATGATGATATTGCTTGAGGCTGATGCATGCAAAGGTCACATCCATCCTGAAGCGCACATTCATCACTTGCATGTGTAGCTTCACAACTGGGTCGTGCCTGCCTGCCTGGATCACATGCACCACACCACATGAGTGCATTGCCACTGCATAAAGCATCATGGCTAATTGCCCTGAGGGGGGGGGGGGCAGCACCAGGGCAGGATTTTTAGCGCCTTTCCTGCTGCTTCAGCGTTGACTGCAAGGTGGCTTTTGCAGAGGCTTGCCAGATGCGCCATTGTGGAAGTGGGAGCGCATCAACAACTCACAACACTATTAATACACCAAGCCTCTGTAACTTTTTGCCAACACAGTAGTCAAATTGCGCATTGGCATGTCGAGGCATGACCTGACTGTGGTGAGATGGCTTGTAACCTGTCAGATGAGCTGTGCCTTCATGATCATGCCTGACAGGCCTTAAGCTGTCCCGACACAGTCAGGGGTCATGTCTCACGCAAAAACACAAACATGCTTCAGGCAGACCAAGGCGCATATGCAGCAGTGACAGGATGCCAGCTGTGATGCAGGTGCATCATCCAGATGTATGTATGTCAGGCAGCAGAACAAAGCTTGCCTGAGACCACCCAGCCTGGCTGATGACGCTGCGGTACAGCGTCTTCCAGGTGTAAAAGTAGAGTCAGCAGCTGTGTTTGCTGCTGACGAGTCATGTAACGACTGTTCAGTCACATGCTCAAGGCCGCAGGGACACTACAGGCTTGTGGCTATCGTAGTATGCCAATGTCTCTGCTTTGTTGCACAGTGTACATATGTACGTAGAGCTTGACTTAGCATATGGTGAGTAATTGTGGTGGTTGAGCAACATTCATGTCAGGCAGCACATCATAGTCTGAGAGCATCCAGCCTCTGCAGGACAGCATCTACCCAGCCTCAAGTGCAATACAAGCAGCTGTGTGTGCTGCAATCTACTCAGATGAGTTGTTCAGCCATAGGCTCACAGCCACAGGAAGGTGCTATGGCTGGATCACTGCCTTTTGCATGTCGCTGTACTTTCTGCATCCTTGGAGGACACAGCTTTGCATCATGGCATGTAAAGCCTATGCAAAGAGCTATTCTCCAACAATACAGGTTGGAAAGTGGATGCAGAATATTGTGGCCACATTCAGAAGTCCACTTCAGTCTGACATCCAGACTCCAAGCAGTCCATAGCATGACAGGCAGAGCGGCCAGCTTGTGTGTGTCCAAGAGCAGTGTAAAGACTCAAGACTTGTGCGATCACTGGACACTGATTGTGCACAGCAACAACTCAGCCCGAGAATTGGGCAGCAATTTTAAGCTTGCTCTGCTTGAGCTATGGTGACATCCTCAACATGTGTTGCTGTGTAGGCTCAAGGTCTGCCTGTCTAGCATCCAACTTGTCTTAGCATGCTCAAGGCAGCTCAAGACAAGTCAGGTGGTTGACAGGCAGACCTTGAGCCTACACAACACACACGCTTGTGGGGATGTACTTTGACAAATTCAGGGGCCAACATGATGAGAGCTACATGCCCCATCAAAGCTGCGGTATGTAATTTGTGCTGATCACATGTGGCGTGATCATGGTGGCACATGCTAGCTGGTAAGCAGGACTTGCATCAGTGCATGCCTGGCAGGACTTGCATGAGTTGCATGCCTGGCATCGGCTGCAAGAATGCAGCACATAGACAGCAAATTTGGCTGTGTACTAGTACTGCAGAACTGCTTCCGTAGCGAGGCACAGCCTGAAGCTGAAGAAGCACCATATATGTACATACCCTGAAGCTAGGCAGCACTCCCTGAGGGTGAAGAATTGTCACGCAATGAGGCTGAAGAAGTGTACATGTCACGTGACACTTCTTCAGCCTCATTGCGTGACAACGCTTCAGCACGCTGCACGCTCTAAAGCCGAGCAGCACACCCTAAGGCTCAAGAACAGTCACGCCCTGAAGCCGAGCAGCACACCCTAAGGCTGAAGAAGTATCACGCCCTGAAGTTGGGAGGCATGATTCTTAAGCTGGAGCTGCAGCACAGGCTTTCAGGCTATGCCCTCTGCATGCAACTGAGAGCCCTGAGAGAGCACAGCAGCTCCAGGCCACAGCCTTAGCAGGCTCCCATTATGATCTCTGAAACGCATCAACTTTTCTTTTCTTTTCTAGACAGCACAGGCTTGTGGTAGGCTACAGGGAAGCAAGCCACATTCCCGTTCAGAGGCAGGAAGAAAGCTGAAAGTGAGGCTTTCAGCCGTTTCTGCGTGCTAATGGGTGAAGAGTGCCAGCAAGGCGTCTTTTGGTTTGGCATTGTCTGATGAATATGTGCTTCTAAAGAGGATTACAGTAATGGGTGCAACTCAGGCCTGTCCAGATCCGCTTAGTCATCAAACATTGCCAATCAACAACACACAACCACCCATGAGGTCAACACCATGCTTCCCGCCCAAACTGTGGTGTTTGCTTTTGCAGTCTGTCTTGTTGCACAGCACTTACGCTATTGCGGTAGCAGGGCTCCTTATAGCAGATATGTTGCGCAACAAGACAGACGGCAAAAGCAAACACCACGGTTTGGGCAGGAAGCATGATGTTGGCGGGTATTAAGTTACACATATACTGAAAATTTCATGATCACACAGACATACTGCGGAAGCACAGACGCTGTGCAGTTGCGCAGGGTCACAATCAGTCACACCAGAGCAACACCAGGCTGATGAGCCCAAAAAAAGACAAAAAACTTGCACATTGCCAATTTGCACTTATAACGGATTTTTTCATATTCAAGAAGGCATGCTTGTGTTGCTGTTGTGAGGGAGACAGTGTTGACAAAGCTGGTCCCACAGCTGCATGACATAGGCCACTCTATGGGTGTGGGCAACCTACAAGTTCAGCTCAAAGCTATAATGCACAGCTCAGCAAAAATGGGATCCAACTTGCATGCTAGCCTTGCCTCAATTTGAGCAGGCATGCTAAGCAGTGCCATCTAAGCAGGCCTGCTAAGCAATGCCAGCTCCCAGCGAGATGAAGTTAAGCAGCAAACTCCAGCATTCAGCAGGACTTGAACCCAAGACCCAACAGAGTCAACTCCTGGTCAAAGCCGAGTTGAAGATGTCATCTCAGGCAACAAACCCAAATATATACATACAAGCACCCAGCAATAATGCCAGTCCCACAGGCCAGTGATCATGCCATGCACTGTCAAGTGTAGTGTAGTCAAGCGCTTTTTGTTGCGGCCTTGCTGCAACAGTCTGTATAGCAGCCCCAATTTGGGCGGGAAACGTCATTTTTGGCAGGGAACTGCGAAGCGGAAAACTTTGCCACAACCGACTCCCCAAGAAACTCTCTGAGGCTGAGCAAACGGGTTCTGTTCTGCAGTAGTCATCAGTGTTGCAGAGTGACATGCATGCTGCCATAGCGTACCTACAACAAATCTGTCTTGCATGATAACTCCTCAGGTGTTATAGTAGCAGCACCTGCCTGCTAGCAGCACCTGCCTGCTTATACCACATCTGCTCCTGCTACTCCACTCCACTGGGCATCTGGACATGGCCCAGACCCCTGCCTGCCCCCGCTTCACCCCAGCTGCATAGCCTGCCAACATGCTGCCACTGCACCCTGCAGTCACCTACAAGCAGCATGTAGCATGTCAAGGGCCATGCTTGCATGATATGATGATATATTGCTTGAGGCTGAAGCATGAAGTCGTCACATGCATCCTGAAGCAAGCGTCCCCTGCACAATGTGTCAACAACTAGCTATGACCAGGGCAGTAACCACGCACTTTGAAGCAAACTGAAGGCTATGCTGTGATTGCGTGCTTCTACGGCAGATGGAGATGCAAACACAGCAAAGCTTGCACAGCGCTGTCAGCCAGAATGGCTGCAGATGGTCGGCAGCTGTGAATGTTCCATTTTGTAAACCCGGGCAGAGTGTGCCCGATGTGTGAACAGAACCAACGCCCCCTTACTGGGTGGGGCTTTAGCCATGGCAGGAATACCTGTCACTGCCAACAACCATTGGGTTATGCCTTGTAAGGGCTAAGCAAGCTAGCACCAATTTTGGAGAAACTGCATAGTAGTGGGTGGACAGTGTCATGATCAGCAAAGCGTGTTGGCTTGGCATCACTTATTTGATGACTGAGCAGGTCTCAACAATCCAAAATTGCACCCAGCAGCAGTGGGTGCCAATTCGGTCTGTGCAAACTTACCCAGTCAGCAAACAGCCCAGTCAGCAAACTCGCCCAGTCACCAAACAGCCCAGTCATTGAACAGCGCCAACCAGCAGAGCAACCCCCAAAGAGCCCTGCCACCAAGTGACAGCAAGTGTTGTGCAGCAGGCAGACCGCAAAAGCAAAATCAAAGGTTTTATGGGTAACATTGCTGTTGCGAGACTTTGATTTATATTCCCACACACACTCACATCATGCACACACACACTCACATGCACTTTGGCAACAGCATGCTATGCGGCAGCACAGGCACACAAAGCTTTAAAGAAATTTCTTAAGAGTCTCACCGGCATGACAGCCACAGGAATGATGCTATCAGCGGAGTCTAATTCCAAGAGACAGGGCATAGGCTGCATTCAGTGCATCTACATCTAGATGCGCTGAGTGCAGCTTACGCTCTGTCTCTGGGAACTCTAGAGCAAGAAGTCTAGGCATGAGGTCTGCTTTTTCAAGCGGAAAAAGCATGAAAGTTGACACGAGTGTAGATCCCCTGGTGGTGGCAGCCTGTCACTTAGTAAGCATTCGTGATTATGTTATTATAACTTCAAAGAAAATGTTTGCATGCAATCTCTGGAGCAGTGTTGTGTCACCAAGCAAGACTTCTCCCTTGGAATCTGGTTCTTGTCAGGAGGAAGGTCAAAGACAATTGGACTGAACAGCACGCTATCAGCAGCTCATTGTCAATTAGCTTAGTGTTCGCTGAGCAGAAAGGAATGAAACAGATCTCTAATGTAACACATGTCTTACTTCAAGAACTTGTGCCATTCCTTTCTGCTCAGTTCCTGTAGCTAGCTATGCATGAAGTTGTCTGCTGTGTCATCAGCATATCACCTTGAAAGATTTTGTTCGTGTGTCATGCTGACTTGAGACATAGTGTGTGATCATGGTTTACGGTTGGGCAAGTTTTCATGTCAGGCAGCATATATATTGTAGGTGGCCTGAGACCACTCAGCCTGATTGGCGACTTTGCATGTACCGAGCCTCAAGTGCATCACAAGCAGGTGTGTGTGCTGCAACCTGATCATATAATTTGTTCAGCAGTTGTAGGCTTAAAGCCACAGGAAGGTGCTTTGGCTAGATCACTCCCTTTTGCATGTAGCTGCAATTTCGTATTCTTGGAGGATACATCTGTACAGCTTTGCATTGTGGCACATATAGCCTATGCGAGACTTCGTCCTGCAACAACTCAGCCTGGAAAGTTGGATGCAGAGTGTTGTGGCCACATCCAGAAATCCCCTTCAATCTGACATTCAGTACCCAAGCAGTCCATAGCATGACAGGCAGTGCGGCCAGCTTGTGTACGTCCAAGAGCAGTGTAAAGACTCAAGACTTGTGCGATCACTGGACACTGAATGTGCACAGCAACAACCCAGCCCGACAATTGGGCAGCAATGTTAAGCTTGCTCTACTTGAGCTATGGTGACATGCTCAACATATGCCGCTGTGTAGGCTCAAGGCCTGCCTATCTAGCATCTGAGCTGCCTTAAACATGCTCAAGGCAGCTCAAGGTAGACCAGGTAGTAGACAGGCAGACCTTGAGCCTACACAGCACACACGCTTTTGGAAATGTGCTTTAACAAATTGAGGGGCCAACATGAGAGCTACATGCCCCATCAAAGCTGCAGCATGTAATTCGGGCTGATCACATGCGGCATAATCATGATGACACATGCTAGTTGGTAAGCATGACTTACATGAATGCATGCCTGCTGGTGAATGCCTGGGATCGGCTGCGAGGATGCAGCACATAGACAACAAGTTTGGCTGTGTACTGCATTACTTCTTCCAGAGCGAGGCACACCCTGACGGTGAAAAAGCACCGTACCCTATCGCTAGGCAGCACTCTCAAAGGTTGAAGAAATGTCACACCCTGAGGCTGAAAGGAGTGTCACGCCCTAAAGCTGGGCAGCACACCCTAACGTTAAAGATGTGTTGCACCCTAAAGTTGGGAGGCATGTCCTTATGCTGAAGCTGCAGCGCAGGCTACAGGCTATGCCCTCTGCATGCAATTGAGAGCCCTCTAGAGAGCACAGGAGCTTCAGGCCGTTGCCTTAGCAGAACTTTTCTTCTCTTTTCTAGAGAGCACAGGCTTGCGGTAGGCTACCTGGCAGCAGGGAAGCAAGCCACATTGCCGTACAGAAGAAGAAAGGAAGCTGCCAGTAACAATTTCAGCAATACTGCAGGGTAGTGGATGGAGAGTGTCAGCAAGGCATATTTTGTCTTGGCATTGTTTGATGAATATGCGCACCTGGAGAGGTCTACAGTAGTGGGTGCAAATCAGCTTGTCTGACTGAACAGCTTGGGACAGGCTTGATTTGCACCCATCACTGCATTTCTCTCCGGGACATTCATTAAATCATGTTCAGTCGTCAAACATTGCCAATCTGTAACACAGCCATCAGGCCTGTCCAAATCCGCTCAATCATCAAACGTTGCCAATCAACAACACAACCACCGCGGAGGTCAACACTACACTTCCCGCCCAAACCGTGGTGTCTGCTTTGCAGTCTGTGTGTTGCACAGCAGTTGCGCTATAAGGAGCTCTGCTACAGCAACAGCGCAACTGCTACACAACAGAAAGACTGCAAAAGCAAACACCACGGTGTGGGCGGGAAGCATGGTATTGGCGAGTTGTATTTGTAGTCACACATACAGTGACACTGTCAAGAACACACAGACATACTGCTGAGGCACAGATGCTATAGAGCCGCACAGGGTCACAATTAGTCTTGCCAGCATGACTGCAGGCTGATGAGCCAAAAAAAGGCGGGGAAAATGCAAAACAGCAGTTTGCAATCATGAAGGATTCTTTCAAGCTCAGCTAGGCATGTATGTGTTGCTGCTGTGTGGGAAACAGTACTGACACAGCTGGTCACATAGCCTCACATTGTAGGCCAATCTCTGGCTGTGAGCAACCTTCAAGTTCGGCTCAAAGCTAATGCACAGCAGCTCAACAAAAGCAAAATCAAACTTGAATCCTAGCCTTGCCTCACTGGGAGATGGCCTGCCAGGCAGAGCCGGCTCCCAGCGAGATGAAGCTAAGGAGCAAGCTCCAGACTTGACCAGGACATGAACCCAAGACCTGGGAGTGTCATCTCCTGGTCAAAGCTGAATGGAAGATGTCAGCTCCGGCAATACACTCATATCAATTCATACAAGCACCCAGCAACAACCTCAGTCACACAGGCCAGACATGACGCTAGGCACTGTCAAGTGTAATGTAGTCAACTGCTTTTTGTTGCGACCTTACTGCAACAGTCTATGTAGCAGCCCCAATTTGGCGGGAAACGTTGTATTTGGCAGGGAACTTGGGAAGCGGAAAAGGTGCCACAAGAGAGGCTGAGCACAAGGGTTCTGTTCTGCAGCAGTTATCAGTGTTGCAGAGGGACTTCCATGCTGTCATAGAGCATACCTCCAACAGAGCTGTCTTGCATGACGACTCCTCAGCTGTGGCACCGCCTGTCAGCTTATTGCACATCAACTCCTGCCACTCCACTCCACTGGGCATGTGGACGTGGTCCAGACTCCCGCCTGCCCCCCAAACCCCAACTGCATACCCTGCCATCCACTTGCTGCTACAACCAGCAGCCACCTGCAAGCAGCTTGCAACAGATCAAGAGCTATGCCTGTATGATACAATGATATTCCTGCTGCATGGGCCCCAGGCAGACTGCAAAAGCAAAAGAACAGGTTTTGGTGGGAACCCTGCTGTTACCATACTTCATTTATATTCCCACACTCGTACACTGTACGTACACACGCACTCACATGCACCTTGACAACAGTATGCCATGCAGCCGCACCGACACCTAATAAAGCACACTGCATGACCGCAGGCTGATGAGTGAAATAAAGGCGGGAAAGTTGCAGCTTTTTCCCTGCAAGCAGAATAACCTCCTTTAGCAGCTCAGGTTCAGGCAAGCGTATGTTGCTGGATCACTGTAAGGTCACAGGTAATGGCAAACTCAGTCACATACTATGCAATTAGCTGCACAATGCAGCCAAACCTGTGGCTATGGTTAAGCAAAAAACTGAGTTCAAGGTAGAAGCGCTGCTCAGCAAAATGTGGTTGGACATGCATCCTAGCCTTGCCTAACTGGGAGATGGCCTGCCAGGCAGAGCCGGCTCCCAGCGAGATGAAGCTAAGAGACAGGCTTCAGCCTTGGCAGTGACTTGAACCAAGAACCTAAACCAGAATTCAAGTCAATGTCAAAGCTGAATTATAGATGGTAAGCACATAAATAAGCAGGGATATCAACAGCTCCAGCTTTAGTCTTACACACCCCGCAAGCTTGATACTATGCCAGACTCTGCTGAATGCGTTGAGTGTTGTTGTGTTGCGTTCCAGCAGTCTATGTCACAGTCCCAATTTGGCGGGAAACGTTGTTTTGGCGGGAAAGGCAACTGGAACACATAGCTCCCATTGTCCATGTGAAAGGCTGAGCAGATGGCGGCTTTGACAGTTGTCAATGTAGAGAATCTAGAGAATGGTCTGCTTGTCTGCCAGTACAGTGCATACCTTAAGCAGAGCTGTCTAGCATTGGGACCCCTCAGCTGTAGCAGTATCTGCTGGGTAGTACACTCCCACTCCACTCCGCTGCACCCCACCGCACTCCATTTTACTCTACTCTGCTCCATCTGGAAGTGGTTCAAGGATGTGCCAGACTACCCCACCACATGTGGGTGTACATCCGCCCTGCCCTCAACTTTTCAATACCCAGCAGCTTCAGTGCAGCACACACCACAGTGTCAAATGCCATGGTCGCATGATGTCATGCATACTGCTTGTGGCTGAGGCTTAAGCTTGCAGCGCAACATCTGTGCTGAGTTGTGCGCTTGTACCATCTGAGGCTGAAGCATGCACATGCACTTGCATGCTTAGCCCAAAATACACAAGGTGATGACAGACTGCTTGAAGCACCGCCACACACCGCTTTGAGAGCAGTTGCTACTGCTTAACCATCATGCAAAAGTCAGCACACTGGTTTGGCTTGACATCAAACATGATCATGCGAATGACACTCAGCTGTATGATGCAACAGCTTGGTGCAAAACTGCTGAGTATACTCATGAGTATACTCATGAGCGCTGCACCAAGCCATTGTATCATACTGCTGAATGTCATCAACCTGATACTGACCTTGCGTGCTGTGTTCAGGCGTTGAAGAAGCTACGCCTGTTTGCTGATTCCTGATTTCTTTACTTTGACTGGCAAGCAGAAACCAGCCTCGGCTCTCACCACAACACTCACCAGCTGAGGTCAAATTGTTTTGTGATGGGTTTTGGGCACACTCGGCGAAAACCAATCAACTTCAAGTCGTAAGGAAGAAGAACAAAAGTCTTGGAAATTCCATTCAATGTTGTCTCAGAGTCTGGCAAGATTCTCCTGCTGATCTTTACATGAGCTGGTGGAACCCAAGAGGAGGAGCACTGCGGACTTGCAGGCGAGCAGCAGTTCCATGTATTTGCTGTTGTTGTGGGTTGTATGTGTGATCATTAGGGGCAGATACTGCAAAAGCCGCTGTTGCGCCTGTCTTTTCTGCTGATACGACTCTGCCTAGTGGCTTTGAGTGAGCAGGCCTTGTGAGGGAATGCAGCAATGGTGCTCAGCCAGTATCACTCCACATTCGCTGTTTGGGTGTTGCAGCTGTAGCAGGGATATGGAAAGTCATAGCATGCTTGGTCTCAGATCGCTTCTGAGCTCCTGTAAAAGCAGTATGTGTTTTCCAGTTGTAGAAGCTTATACATTGTCTGACGGGCCATGAGCAATCTGTGACAAAGTAGATAGGTTGCTCATGGTGGCAAGGCATACCCAGGCATGCACATGTGCTGTTGTCAGCAGAAGCGAAGGAAACATAGGAACATGCCTGGATAGCTTGTGGGTTTTTGTATTGAGACAGTGACCAGACTGGACGTCAAGACGGTTGAAGGAGCACAGCATCTGTGTAGCAGCTTATTGTGGGAAGACGACCTGCATGCATGACAGGTGACCGTTGCAGCTATTCTAACAGCAAGCTCTCGCGTGTCTCCGCGGTGTCTAGCTCACTTTTTGTTCTCATTGTATCATTCAAGAAGTGATAATCAATGCCGTACACGTCAGAGCATACAGTAAACTGACCTGTTGTTGTCGCTGACCGAGCTCGCGAGGACTGTGTCTGCGCTTGAATAACATGAGCGTCTAGGAAACAACGGACGCTGCAGTGCATGTTGGAGAAAGTGTCAGAAGCTCGACATGATGTGAGCTTGACGACGGTGCACTGCAGCATGCAGCGCAGCTCTGCAATATTGCAGGGACGCTCGTGTTACTGTAACACTTTGCTGGCGGAGGTGTCAGCTGGGCAACAGTCACTGTGTCTATCTTCAGAAAACGCGCTTGTATCGCCTGCAATATTGACAAGCGGGTACCTGGCGAAGTCCAACAACGTCTCCGTTTCACAAAGCGAGCGTTACGCCGTGACATTGTTACATACCGTACTTACCATCAGGCAGCTACTGCCCTGCAAACTGAAGAAAATTTACATCTCTAAAGGGATGTCTGGCTTGATCTGAGCATGCAGCATACTGGACCAACTAGTGTCACGTGCGACTTGACAACCACTGGCTCCATCATTGCAGGACAAGTCCTTTCTGCCTTGCTATACCAGCACCATGATGCCGTTTCAAGCAAACAACACAACACTACAACCAGTGTTGCATCGCTCAGCAACTTGTGCCTGCAGCCCTTTCACAGCATTGCCCCATCAGTTCACCAAGAGTTGCCACAATGACACGCATGTTGGGTGGTGACCACACCAGGCAGCACATCAGGACAATTGTGACTGTCACGAGGCATTGCAAAGCCAAAGCATGACGTTGTCATGTGCATGCGTAGTACACATTGCACTCTCATAGCTACACGTCTGTACACCTGAAATGGCTACACCCATTGCATTTCTAATAACAAGGACACTTCAAGGAGAAGTACAAGCTGTACATATGTATAACATGTCCTCGGCACGTTGTAAGTCTGGACACTGTTTTGTGAATACAAGGTTGACCCACGGGCGGCAAAACTGCTGCAGCGTTACTTCATAGAGACGTTTCATTGTGCTGGTCATTCAAGCTAAGATGTCATGCATTTCCTGTACATGAGGCTACGTTCATTGCTGTCTCAACACCCTGTGCCAGTCTGGGTCTGCACCAACATTGCACTCAGGCGCCTGATCACGATGCTACTACTAATCTCCTGGTACCAGCAATATGTGTACAGCAGCAAGGCATTCATTTGAGCATCCTCATACACATGGATGGTGCTGTTGCGCTTGGGCATGTGACTGGCCCCTTCTTCAAATTTCAAACTTGTGTGAAGTAAATGCTGCTGCAGTTGGGCATGTAACTGGCCCCTTCTTTAAACTTCAAACTCTTGTGAAGTAACTGTGGGAAAAGAGCCAGCATTGTCGCTAGCCTCAAGAGCTATTGTGCTCCACCATCCAGCGTTGCAATGCAGTGCCTACTACATCTTCTAGTCGCTGCAAATTCTTGATGTACACATTGCACGCGATGAAGGCCCCCTGCAACAATTCAACTCAGAGTCCTGACCCTGACAGTATCTTGCTCTGCCTTACTGGCCTTCCAGCATTAGGAACTTTTGATGAAAATCACACCCAGAACCACTCTAGAAACATCAGGTGCTATTTTGGTAGCCAGCAAGGCACAGTGCACATGATCCTGAATGCATCTGTTGCTGATGCGCAGACAGCTTCACAGCTGGCGCTAGCGCTGCCATGCACACATGCTGTCAATCATCTCTTCTTAATACATACATGACTAACATTGCAAGCACTGTCTGCAGGCTTGAACAAGCATCATTTATCTGCCTAATACAGCTGTACACATAGAAAGCCGCACAGCAGAGCATAGCCAAAACAGAAATCACAAAGCAGGGGCAGGAAACCCACAATTTGACCCAGGATTTTGAGCATTTCAAGTTATCACAAAGATGCAACTGCCAATGGAGGGTGACAGCAAACGGATCACAGCATATAAGACCAGACTGTCAATGTAGTATAACTGTATATGATACATTATAACACTAAGATTTGTATAAGTGCAGGCAAAGGTGCAGGCCTCACCTGACCCTCCAGAAAGGGATCATCAGGCCCCTTCTCACATTTGGGGCGGTCTGTAGTCAGCTCATAGTCCTCAGCCAGCACAGGGAAGAACTGGATGTCCAGGTACTCCAGATTCCAGTAGTAGTTGCGCTCCATCTGGACGATGGTCTGAAGGGTGGTGTGCCAATAGTTCATGACAATGGCTGTTGCACCAACAGGCAGGAAGGTCAGCACTGTCCCCACCCCGCCACAGGGAGTGATCAGGATGTCTGTCCGTGACATGGCCTCCAACTGCAGCAAGCATGATGTAGGTTCTGGTAGGTTAGTAAGGTTTGACCAGAATGTCTGTCCGAGACATGGCCTCCAACCGCAACAATTACAATGTGGATTATCAAGGTGTGATCAGGATGTGTGTGTGTGACATGGCCTTTAGCTGAACAAGCTTGGTGCAAGTTAGTACGGTGTGTGTTAGACAGTCTGTCTGTGACATGGTCTTCAGCTGAATTGGCTGTTTGCAAGCTGTGATCAAGACGGCTCAGTGGCTGTCAATGACGTGGCCTGCGCATGCAGTCAGCATGACACAAACTTGCAATAAAAGTCCATTTTGTAACTATATTTCTTAGTATGAATCAAGCGTGAGTGCTAGAAATTGTTGCAGCATGACAAATTGGCATGCTTTGTGCAGGATTATCAATGCCATGCATGCATCATTTGTGAAATACAAGTTTGATGACACTGCATCGGCAAAGCACCAATGAGAAAACCAACCTGCTGCTTGACACTCATGGTGGCTATTGTCTCGCCCTGCAAAGTCTCGAAGTCAGCGGTTGGGAATTTGGCTTTCAGGTGCGTCATGATGCTGTCAGCGTTCTCCAGCACCCGCTTTCCCTTCTTCTTCAGCATGGTGATGCGAGGAGTGCTGCGTTGCCTGTCCTCCACAATGCCCAGGTTGGCAAATGCAGCTTCCCTGCAGCCACAACACCACTTGATGCTGCAAACCCAGAAGAAGAAGAGTCTGCTACTTGCAGCCAGCACGCCATCTGGCCTGTTTATAGGCTTGCCTTGTATTTCCAACGCAAACACATTGCTGAATGGGCAAAAGGAGAAATGCTGCCCAATGAGCAGCTGGTGCACATAGCTGAGGTGAAGGGTTCAGGGTTTTACCAAACCATACTTGGGTGTATAGCTGGTGCGTACCTGAAAGGCAAGGCCCGAGTGCGCTGCAGAGAAGTATGCAAGCTACCACTACCAGCCACAAAACTGGAGAAGCATGTGAGCCCGCCATTGTCCTGCCCGCTTGACCCTGCCTGTGTTGTTTGTGCCGCCAACGAATCAAGTGTGAGGACAGAGCGGCGGCTGATCATTGGTAGCATGCTGCGATCTGTCTCAGCCGGGTCAATGAACAGCTCAATCAGATGGGGGCTGTTGCCCTGCAGCCCACATGGCCCCCCAGCTTACTCATTCAGTCAATTAATCACTGTATTGATCAAGACAATATTGCTGTGCTGAACTGCTTCAGCACTGACAACGTGAGTCTGTATGTATGATATGACATGCATACGTCTTTGATCAGTAGTTGACAAAGGTTAGTCATGCTGCATCACAGTCAAGATCAATGCATGAAAAAGGAGTCATGATCATGGCAAAGCATTCAGAGCAAGCTACTGCAGGGCGTGCACCAGGCAGGGCAGTTAGGGCAGGGCAATTAGGGCAGGCAGGGCAGTTGGGTCAGTGCATAGCAAGTTTATTTATATTCACCTGGTGCTTGGCAAGCAGCAGCTGGAAGTCTGGATGGTACACATCTAGCAGCTGCAGCGTGTTGAACACTGGAAACAGGAAGTCAAAACAGGGCATGGCCAAAGTTGAAGACGGCATCGTTGAGAGAGACATATGCCACGACTGGCGCGTCACTGAATGTTGCACCCCCTGGAATAGAGCCTGCTACTGCCTTGGGAGCCCAATCCATTGGGCTTGGGGACATGGAAAGGTGTCCTGAACATTACCAAGATGAGCAGGCAGCCATCATTGTACAGACAGACGCCCACAAGTTTGGAATAAAGTGCAGACTTGGTTGCCGTGCACATGTGCACATGAGCACTGCTTCACAACAGCTGCACATCTGCACTTTGTCTTGTTGATCTAGATTGTCTGTGCGCTGTGTAGCAAGCATTGTTTCAACTTTTGCCATGTGAAGAGCTTGAGCATTCAGACACAGGAAACACAGTATAGCTGTGCTTCAAGCAGATACATGAAGTCTTTCTGCAGCTGCACATATTGCCAGGAACAACAGGTAGGATAGCAGTTTCAGCTCATGTTGAACGCACACGCTTTTTGTGCCTCCTATCAGCTGGGCTTGAGAATCACGCTTCAGTAACTGGTAGACTCAACTACGTTCAATGTTATCAAAATGAGCAAGCACTGTAACATGTTGACCAAGTCTGTCACTGCAAGGCTGAGCACAACAACTGCGCACCTGTGTTGATGAAATCTGGTGGGAACTCGTAGTGAGGCTGTCCATTGGCGGCGTCATAGAACAAGGGCAATTGTGCATCAACCACGTAGAATTGTACGTCTTGGGAAGAGTGGTTGAAGCAGACATTGTCAAAGCGGCAGGTGCGGCACAGCGGGCAGCCATACATATTGTCCTCGCCCCATTTTAACCCTGTCATTAGATTTCATAGTGAGAAACATTCAACAGCATGATGTTGTTAACGCAGATCTGGATTCTGGAATGCTTCAAAGCGCAATACAACCATCAATAAAAATGCATCAGTATTTGAGCTGAAGCTGAACATGAAGGCGTGAGCCATGGCTTGTCAAACAATGATCAGCTGCCATCAGGGTTGTGACAGCCCGTGGCGTGTCAGCAGGGTTTGTAAGATAATGTTAGGGCAAAAGCAGCAGGCAGGTATGGGACACACCTGTGCAAGTGAAGGAGGAGTAGTTTGGGGCCCCTGAGTGAGGGGCAGCTTGTTGTGCACGCAAGCTCTTCAGCCTGATTCCATGATGCTGATGCTGATGGTGGTGCTGCTCTGCTTGCTCTACTGGGTCCCAAAGTTCAAACCCTTGCTGGCCTGCACACTGCCCAATAAACACCCCTGCAGCAGCACGTATATCATAATGACATGGCAAAATACAACACGGAGGGAGAAAACAGAAGCGAGAACAAGTTGCAACAGCACCCCAACCTGTTCAGATTATGAGTTCTGAACACATGTCATAATCTGAACAAATTGGGGCGCAGACAATCTTCCATGTACCATTTGTATGGGAAGGCTTGGTATGCCCATGCAGGAAGAAATTTGCACCTCTTGTGTTGGGCATAGTGCAGCCAGCATGGTGCAGCAACTGTTGCTGTGTCACACAAGTTGCATTATGACTTGATCAACAATGGGCAGAACTCATACGATTTTGTGTGCGGGACGTCGTGCCACAGCCATCAAGCCAGCTGCAACAAACAAGGCTGATTCTGGTTATGACTGTTCTAGTTCTAGATCTAGCACATCAGGTTCATACATTAACAAACCTTGTAAGTGAAGTTAAGGTCTCCAGTATGTGTGAGCGTTCAGCCTTGAAGACAAACAGGCATTGAGTGTGCTTGCCTGCAATCATCATGATCACCAGCAATAGCGCCATGTCTTTTCGTCTGCTTTGTTCGAATCCGTGTTCAGGTAGAACTTCTTTTAACAAACCACTGCCAATGTGGTCCACTCCTGCAGCACATTTTCCACCCATGCATATACAGGGAACTTTTTCAGGCTCATGAGCTACAGCATCATGACACAAATGCACTCACTATGCATGTATGTTGTATTTGTGTGCAACCTGGGCAGATGTTATGATTACTGTCCTATTTTGAGACTTCAGTGCAAACTCACAAGGCACTGCCACCGCGATGAACGAAAAAGAATTGACAAAGCTCCTTGTCGCAAATCTTCACGCCAACCTGCGGCCAGCCTTCAAAGTCAAAGACTTCGACGCACTCATACGCAACGCACTTGGCTAAATATTTTTTCTGTAGGCGCAGAACGAGACTTGCGTAGCTCAACACACCAACAAAGTTGTGAAGCGCGATCGTGGTGCTTGCTCCCACGTCAGCTTCTTCGCAGAGCGGGCTCAAAGGGCAGCTCTGCAACTTTTCAGCAGCGCTGGCATGGCGACGAGCACGGACCGCCGTGCAGACCTTTTTGCTGAGGTGTTTTCGGGGCACACCACTCCTGCAATCTCTCCCCGGGAACGAACACTTCACAAACAGCTCTAAGCCCGCGCGGAAATGCAGCGAAGATGCACTATATACAGTAGCTAGTTTGAATATGAGTGTGCCTGCGGCTGACTTGGGCTCATTTCCGGCGCCGGCGAAGAGTGGGGGTCATACTGTAGACAGGTATCTTACACATTACCGGGGTGTGACTTGCCGATCGCAAAAGACAGCGACGCTGCAGGTTCGGCGTTGTCGGTGCAACTGAAAGCTAGCACGAGGAATCTGGCACACCAGTGCGTGATTTTAAAATTGGGGCACAAATGGAAGCTCGCAGATGACTACACCTTGCGCTGCTAAGGCAGTTGCTGAAAACAGCATGCTTCAGTAGATAGCTTTATGTGCGATGAAGGACCACAGAAACAGGTAACGGGAAGCTCTGATGCTAATATTATGGTGGTAAACGAAAATTGGGCAGGCATTTTTTTTGAAGTTTCGTATTTTGGACAAATTCGGCCATGTTTTTCAGGCTGTGGAACAAAACCGGTTGTAAGAAAAATCCAGGAAGTAATCAAGAAATTAGGATATTTCTTGTTGCACTGCGTGCCTCAATGCAATCTGTATGGCACTGCTGTTTAGCATCCTCCACATGTGCCAGGTGGTAGCTAGCTATAGATGTAGCTGTGCTTCTTGCTGCAAACTTCAGGTGCACCTATGTGGTGAAGAGCCATACCACACATTCAAACAGTCAACAATCCGTCAACGTGTGGACGGTAAGTGGAAAGTCATCCATCGTCTTGACAAGCAACTTGCATTGGAAGTATGCAACAAGTATCATAGTATGTCAAACATTGCAGCAATACCAAACGTCTGGCAGCGCTACTCCCAGCCTCCACCCCTACAAGGTACATTACATATGTCTGAAGACAGGAACAAGCTTGTTCCTGGACCAAGATTTTCCTCAGCAAGGCAATACAAAAGTTTATGCCAAACAGACAAAAACATAAAGCTGCAGTGGCACAGCGCACTCAATAAATTGAGGCATTGAGATGGTGGTGCCACATATGACAGCAGGCGTTCCCAGGCATTTTCTTCATAAAATAACGAGAAAAAAAATGGGAAGCTTGGTATTGCAAGTGGCCAAGCAGCAACGGAAGCAAAAGAGAAGTACAGGAAGCAAGACGAGTAGATGGCCAGTTGAAAAGCAAAAGGGAAAAGGTACAGCTTGAGCATGCAAAACAACTTTAAAATTCTACAGGGAAAAAAGCAGCTGCAGGTCATGCTGAGCTGCCATGAAAAAGAAGTCACCATATACTGAGCACAGTAGGCAGAAAGAAAGGAAACAGAAGTTTACGCTTTTCAGCGATCACATCGGGAGCCTCCTGAGGCAGCAGCCCAGAGCACAGTAAGCAGATTTGGCGTTGACTGCCAATCACGATGTCAGAAACTTCATGAGTTAGGAAGAGCTCAGCGCTGCAATTCTGCGCTGATGACGACTCAATATCAGCCTTGTGCACCTGAGTGCAACTGCATATGTCACAGCACATGACACATTGATGGCATAAGCCTTGTATCGGTACCCGAATGGCAGGTCATAGAAGGATCCATGCCCTTGAAACATGTAGAAGGGGCCCAACATACACCCAATCGAGACAATTGTCACATACACAGTTATCACAATCAAATCAGGCCGGCTTTCTGACTTGCAGAAGAGAGCACAATCCGCGGAGAAGCTGAACATTGGAGCGATGATTTGACAGCAGGCCACAAGCCAGAGGGCGGTGGTCACTGGGTTCTGCACATTGCAAATGAAACAGTCAGCATCATCTTTACCTCGGAAAAAGAAAAGAAAAGGAAAAAATATGCTTTTCAGCGATCATAACGGCAGCCTCCTAAGGCCAGCCCAGAGCTTCTCACCTTGAACATGAGCGCAGCCAGAATGCTCTATAACAGCATTGACAAAAGACTCTGGCAAAAGACTAAGCTCAAGTCACAACAGTGGCTATGCATCACAAGTAGTGACATGGAGCGGTGCTCAAATCCTGTGCAGGCTGTGTTAGACAGAGAACACTTAACATAAAGCATGATAAGTCTGGCCTTGGTGGGATGTATGTGCACATGCCTCTGCTGTCCTGCATATTCAGATGCTATACTCCAGCCTATGTGACATACATGGACTCACAAGTTGCAACTGCTGGAGCGTTGAAGATAAGAGAGTATGCATGACCATGGTGGTATGCAGCAAAACATCAGTGCACTCACAAACTGCTGGAGTGTTGAAACAAGAGGATGTGCATGATGTAATGCAGAAAGACAGCAGCAAAGCCACCCACATGATCAGACTGTCCATTGCCGCCTGAGTACCACGGCTGAGACAGGAGCAGCCTGACACACCCAAAGACAAAGATACACGCAATCAGCACCGTCTCGCATATCAGCACGTAGTTCTTCAGTGTGCAAAGGGTTGATGGTGGCTTGACTGGCTGCAGCAGAGTGGCTCCTGGTCGGACACCGGCAACAATGCCCATGGAGATTGCCATGAAGTCCAGAATGCGAGTCTGCAACACGCAATTGCAGCCATCATGACAGTTGCCTGGGCTGTTTGAAAATGCTCTTGTGCATCTGATGGCATACTTTGATCAAATTCACTCTTGCGCAAATGTTCTTACCGTGCCTGCAGCTGCCAAAGCAGTTGCCAATCACTACTTCCAAGAAATGCAAGGCTGTTGGCCGCAACGTCAAGGGCATGCTGCAACTGAACACAACTGACACAACTGCAAGCTGGCAATGTCAGCGTCAGGTTAGTGAACCCTTGAAGATCACAGAGTAGTTGTGTTGGTGTTGATGTGAGTCACAACATGCTGATATGACAATAATAATAATAATAATAATAATAATGACAGTAACAATAACAATAATAACAATAGTAGCAGCAATAATAAAAATAACAATTAATTGTAACACCGCTTGCCAGCTCATGATGAGCGAGGTATGTGCAGGATACAGGATTTTGGCAGAGGCAGGGCAGTGACAGTGATGGCTGCATGTCACCTGGTCAAAGGAGAAGCCTGAGCCATCTATGAAGTAGGCGCTGCTGCTGCAGAGAGTGAGCATGATCTGATACACCACCATGTACTGCACCACACATGATACCCAGGCTTCAGCCCAGTGTTACCTTATACGTAATACGCATACGTAATACGTGATACGCAATACGCAGTAATTTTCAGTATTACTCCAACAAGGCAAGTATTGCAACAAAAATACGTGAATGATAATCATATATAATGAAACTCAGCCAATGCCCAGTTTGGGACTGGAAAGACAAGACATCAAAGGCATCAAGCACATCACAAGATCAAAAGCTCACGGAGGCTCAGACTTGTATGAGGAGCAGACTCTGGCAGTACATGGGCTGCCATCTGGGGACGGTGCCTACAAGTATGCTACTGCTAACTGGAGTCTGCTGACAGGAGAACACCAAAGTTGAGCAAAGTGGCATTTCCACGGGCAGGAGCAGACTCCCAGGCAGTGGAGCAAATCATGTCATGTACCTTGACGGCGCTCAGTTTGATTGCTTGGCCAGCCCGAGCCTCCCTAATGACCAGGCACGTGCCTGCATGCTGCCTTGGCTCAGACAGTATTACTTTGAAGCTCAGCACAGCGCAGCGCAGCACAACACAGCACAGCACAGCGCAGCACAGCACAGCACAGCACAGCATGAGCGCCCATAGCAACGCCAACAATGAAACAAAGAAGGGAAAGCATAAGACATATGGACCATAATCAGCTGCAGGATGCTGTTGAGAGTACTGCTGTCATGTCCCTGAGACATGGCACGCCATGACCAATTCGATGACTTTCAAGCAAGAGGCAGTGCTGTTGCTGTTGCAAGCCAAAAAAGATACAAAGGTGCATGCTGTGTGGCAAAACCACTTTCATGCCTACACACTTTGACCTCTTTTGACCCTGTATGAATGGCAATCAGTCACAGGTAGGGCGAGTGGGAAAGAGGGGATTTTGCCACCTGCAATGCCCTGCTGCTTAGTGATGACGGAAGCTGCCGCTGAAGCATCGCTTGAGCCGACAGCCATGCCCACATCAGCAGCTGCCAGAGCTGCTAAGTCATTCACGCCGTCCCCGCAATACATGGCCACCTTGCCTAGTCCCTGCATCAGATCAGGGTTTTGGTGTCAGGTTCCAACACCCTAGATCTGCATTGATGCCGTCTCCACAATACATGGCCACCTTGACTAATTCATGCAGTCATCAGATCAGGGTTTTTGGTCTCAGGTCCCGACACCGTAGATCTGCATTGAGACATCAACAACGCTGTTGCTTAACAGATGCACGACATGCAGGCACAGCAATCTAGCCCTGCATTGAGATGTCAGCACTGATTGGCAGGCATGGCGCTGTCTGTCATTAGGCCGGTCAGGGTTGTGAGACATTGCACGCATTGGACTGTCTTATTCATTAGATGCAGCTTAAGAAGAAGAATAATGATAACATTGTTAATCATCATGATACAATATAATAATGTTACTAGGAACAATAATCACAACAATAACAACAATAATGATGAAGTCACTTTCCAGCTCATGATGAGCTAGGTACGTGCGGGACAAGACTAGATGCAGCTTGATTGTTGCCAGCACACGAAACAGATGCACCATGCGCATGGCTTGCCTTTGACATGAAGCGTGGCACGCAGAGCTGCTGTGCTATAGCCCTGCAACAGCTGTTTGTGCATGGTGCACAATGTTCATGGTACATGATGTTCACCGTGCATGCAGTTCATGGTGCATCATGTTGATTAGGCATGTTGTTCATGGTGCACAACGTTCATGGTGCATGATGCTGATTGTGCATGATGTTCACCTCAATGTGTCGTGGTCGGCCGTCCCACATCTGATGCAAGCCTCTGGCACCAAACAGCTCCATGACCTGCCCCTTCTGGTGAGATTGCATTCGAGCAAACACCACCACATTGTGCATCACAATCTCCAAAACGCTGAGGTCTTCCTGCCGCAGCAGGTGGGCAAAGGCTGGTCCTGTCACACAGCACTGGGCTTGACCCTGAGCTACGCATTTCAGTGCCTGCAGGGCACTTTCACCCTGAAAGCCCTCCTCCCTGCCCTCCAGGGTCACCTGCAGACCCTGGCAAAGCTGCTGGGGCAGCCCTGGGGGCATATCAGGACCTGAGGCTTGCTGGTGGTGATCACTGTGATGATGCAGCTGAGCAGTATGATTGAGAGAGAGGCTGTGGTCTTCTGCTGGACGCAACAGCCCTGATGAGCCCTTGAACTGCCTTAGAGCCTGGCCCACACGCCCTGGTGCTTCCTGAAGAGGTCTGTCCTTGCCTTGCCCAGCAAGGGCACTTCCAAGAGCTTGCTCCACCTCTTGGGGATGCCCTTGGGGACTGACACATCCCTGCTCTGGCCTTCCAGAATCCCCAAGAATCCCTTGTCGAACCACCAACCAGCCATTGCGCTTACTCAGCGGTGAGTTCGCCTGCCTGCCAGAAGCTGGAGGCTGACATGAAGCCAACTGTTGAGATGGCGAATTGCTAGACAATCTCAATGCTGGCTTCGCCTTGCTCAGTCGGACGCTGTGTGAGGCGCGCAGCTGCACTCTTCTGCTCATAGACTCAGCAACAGCAAACTCATGCACGCTCCCAGATAGGAAAGAATGGAATGGCTGAGCACTGGCAAAAGCGTTGATGCTGTTCAGAGAAGGCAGCGGGGACACTGGCTGAACGCCCGGCCTGCTCTCAGACGTGCTTGGCTCTGTGAACTCAGACTCAGCTTGGATGAGCACGATTTTGCCGTTGGCAGGCACCATGCCCACTTGCCTGGCAACGGAGGTTGCGGTGTAGTGGTAGTCACCAGTGACCATCAGTGTTTTCATGGCACCCCTGCACATGCATTACTGCTTTGCAACGACTAGGCAAATGATGTTTTGAATACATGCTTCACAAACAGGTGCAGTTGGGATGCACGACTGGCAAACTGCAATTGGAAGTTTACATGCTCTCTTTGTGTACACAAATGAAAGAGACAAGATCATAAATTCTTTGGTATACTTGGGCTTAATTTATTGAGTAACAAGTCTTAAAACGGATATGATCCTACATCAAGGATCTATGTGATTCTGCAGCCATTGCAGGGTTGGATGGTGTCCCTGTTGCCTGTCCCTTGTCCCTTGTAGGCAACAGTACTCCATGACACACAGGACAGGATGCTACAGCAACCACACGATTGTGTACAGCAGGCCCGAGGTTCCACCGTTTGTAAAACTACAATTCTGGCTCTTTTGGATGGCTCTACACCTGTGATGAGATCTCAGTCTAGATGCATTGAACAAGCAACAGAGCAGTCAAGCCCTTCAGCTGTGAGCAGCATTGCTTGAGGTGGGAACTCAGCCAGATGTTGCACACACACACCAGGCCCCTGAAAGGAGACAACGTCTACTTTTGCGTGGGATGACTTGGGGTATCAGGTATCACTGCAATCGGAAGCAGAAGTGGAAGGAGTGTGCCATGGGGGAGGGGAGCTAGTGGTGCCAATCAGCATTGAAGACATTTGGCAGGG
>JAABUP010003583.1_pt1 | contig 27190 bp, 28 predicted proteins | sample 5559201 | NCBI WGS metagenome assembly JAABUP01 (sample SAMN10711887, study PRJNA513373) | rock metagenome | isolation source: Antarctica rocks | place: Antarctica | reverse complement strand
TGTCTCTGTCTCTGTCTCTGTCTCTGTCTCTGTCTCTGTCTCTGTCTCTGTCTCTGTCTCTGTCTCTGTCTCTGTCTCTGTCTCTGTCTCTGTCTCTGTCTCTGTCTCTGTCTCTCTCTGTCTGTCTGTCTGTCTGTCTGTCTGTCTGTCTGTCTGTCTGTCTGTCTGTCTGTGTGTGTGTGTGTGTGTCTGTGTGTGTGTGTGTGTGTGTGTGTGTGTGTGTGTGTGTGTGTGTGTGTGTGTGTGTGTGTGTGTGTGTGTGTTGTTGCAACACACACTCTGCATGCAGGCCTGACTGTCATGGCTTGTACTGAAAAACAGACTGCTCTGTGCAGTGCTCCTGCACCTCATGCCTGCAGGACAATACCATCAGCATGTGCTCTTTTCATGCCAGACCATGTGCTCATTTCACGCATTACAAGTCTGACTCGGTTCTCTGTATACAATGCTGCCACCCCACATGAATGACTGCCACCGTGCCACCTTGTTTCTGAATTATACAGCATGTACCCCCCTGACATACTCTGCATTCAGCAGTCAATGAGCTAGTTATAACAGACTGTGTTTGGTAAGACAGAGTGTGCGCAAGGATTGCTGCAGGTCAATGCAGATGGCTCCCCTCTCTCCCCTTTGCATACACAGTGTCATAGTAGCACTACAAGGACAGCGCACCACATGCAGGATTTGACAAGACTTGCTGATGTCTTGCTGCACGCTGACTCATACAGCTTCTTTTAAAAACCGACCTTATCTTTCATGCACCATCAGCCATGATCTGATGGCAACACTAGACCAACGGCACATTTGCCCTGCCTTCAAACACAGAGCCCCAGAAGTTGACAAAGCTTTGCTGCAGGCTGACCCCGATGGCTCCCCATTCAGAAAGCCGCCGTCCCTTCTCATGCAGCAGCAAACTGCCTCTGAAGGCAGCACAGCTGTGCACTCAACAGTGGCGACAGTGCAACCTGTGCACAATTTTCTTGAAGACAGGCATGCATCTCACGGCCAGGCAGTCTGTGACACAGCCCCTAACACAGCAGGATCTTCAAACCATGACAGGCCCAAATTAGGCAAGCACAGTCCCAGAACAGTTTCCATTGCAGATGCTGCTGCACCAAGTGCCTCATCAGATATGACACTTGCAGAAGAAGAGGAAACCTCCAGCTGTAGACAGCAGTCCTCTTCTTCTGCTCCCCCACATCGAGCTGATGCGAATGCTAGTGCGTCACCTGATCACACAGTCAAGAAAGAAGAGGACTTCACAAGGAGCAGGGACTTGTCCATGAACAACAATGCAGCAGGGGCATCTTCAGACCATACAGCAGATAAAGAAGAAGAATGGATCGGCAAAACAGACAGAGGCTTGCCTGCAAACGGTTGTTTTGCCCCCCGGGATTATGTGCCAGCTGATGTGATTGCCAAGTGGGGGCATGTCTTGGACATAGTCACGCCTCAGTCTACAGTGACAAACTGTTTCACCAAGACCTACAGCCGCTTTGCCAAGGTTCTTGTCCCTCGTATGCAACATGCATTCAAGTGTGCACAGCAATAGAGTTACAGATCACAAGCGCCTGTTGCAGAACTTGTTGCGCTGCATTCCCCATCACGATTTTCAAACAGGATGCCGTGGGCGACATAAATGTTGAACAGAGTGGCACTCAGGCTTCATTGTCTTGCAGGATACATTTTGTGTGAAGCCAACAGCTATACTTCTTCGTCATGTGTGCAACAGCATAATCATGCATGGTGTTGTTTGTTGTTGTCAAATCCCCAGTGTGTTGAATCTGACACAGCCATGTGACAGCACACACCTGAATGATATGGGTCATGTCTGATTCTCTTCAGCTATGCCAGTCATGTCGCTGAAGGCACACTTCATTGCCATCAGGCTCTACCCTGGCACAGCCTGATATTTTACTGCCCCGCTTTGTTTGAAAGCACACATTGGTATATCACTGCTAAACCCTAAATTTTACTGAGGACCAACGTCAGTCGTGTCGCTCATACCCAATGTCCTGCTGCTTTGTGCTGACAGCAATGCTCTCACGCAGGGCTGTGGGTCTGTCCTGGCAACACAGAATCTAGAAAGCATCAGCTTTGAGTACTCCACCCAACAGCGCTCAAGCTCAAGTCAGCACTTCATCAAGCCCAGGCTGATAGCAAGACCAGCATACTCGCTGCTTTCAAACATGCCACAGTCTGAGACACCCCAGCAAAGTTCTCGTGAAAGGGAGCAGGGTGTACAGCCAGATGTGGGATTGCAGTACTCTGATAGCCACCTGGATGAGCACCCCTGTGGGCAGCAAAGTAAGGAAGGTGATGGGCCCAATCGCGAACAGCCCAATGGGCAGCCTAGTAGGCACCTTAGTGGGCAAACCAATGGGCAGCCAAGCAAGCATGATGGCACTCCTCTGGTTACAGAGCAAGCAGGCCTGCATACTGATGTTAGCCAGACAAGAAGCAACATCGACTCAGGAGCAGTGTGCAATGACAGAGAAGAAGCTTCTGTTCAACAAGCTTACAGAACGGCTGGTCACATTGAGCCATTGCCACTGGACATGGCATCAAGCAGAGCGCTAAATCTACACCACATGTCTGCAAATGGCAACTGCCCAGCGCCACTTGGACAGTGTTGCAATGAGGAGGTCGCATTGCTCCATTGGCTGCAACAGCTGCACTTGCGCTACTTTACCCCTAGAGAGGTGGCCAATTTGCACAGCTTCCCTAGCAATTTCTCTTTCCCGCCTCACGTGACAATCAAGCAACAGTATGCTTTGCTTGGAAACAGTCTGAGTGTTGCTGTTGTGGCTGACCTGTTGACATACCTGCTGACACCCTAGAGCCTTTTCTCTCATGATACAGGCATTATGTGGACCATTTGTTACTGTATGGGTGTTGCTGCTTCAGTGCACATTGAGCAAGGTCTTTGACTGGACATGCTGTACTATTTTTAGAGATACCCTTTGCTATGAATGTGTTGAATACAATGTGTGCTACCTGGTTCACCTTATGGTAAGTCATAAATGGGACGCAAGGGTCTGGACACCCTGTCTTGGGGTCAAAGCTACTCACCACCTTGTGCCAGTAAGTGCAAGCGCCATCTTGTATTCACTTTGACGTTCAAACAGGATGTTGTGGGCAACATACATGTTGGACGGAGTGGAGCTCAGGCTTCATTGTCTTGCAGGATATGTTTTGTGTGAAGCCAACAGCTGTACTTGTTTCTTATGTGCTCAACAGCTCAATCATGCCTGGTGTTGTTTGTTGTTGTCAAAAGTCAGCAGACAGTCAGGATGCATTTACCTCCATGTACGTTTTTTACGGCGCGTCGCACTTTATGGGTTGAGTGTTGTATAATTGCTGATATATCCCAGCAATGAAAAGCTGTCTGTACAGGTGCTTGTTTTCCGAGGGTATGTCGACTCAGTTGTTGCTTGTGTGTAGTAGAATGGGGGCCACAGCAGTCTCTCTGACAAATGCAGGTACAGGGCTGATGTTCAGCACCCTGCTACCCGGCACCGTACAATCTGAACGGCTTTCTGATGAAGCGGTCTGCTTTCACCGTATAATTATCATTGTGATCATGGAGAAGAACTTCAGCTGAAGCTGTAAAAGAGTGAGTAGCCAAAATATTCGATGCAGAGGCAGACTGATGGAGCTACTGGCATGACAAGGCGGGCACTTGCGCCTTGGTGGATGATAAATCTCCATGAGCTGAGGTGAGAGGTATTTTTGCATGTCATGTCTGGGTGTGCAATGCTGCTCCTGTGAACAATCTGCAATGCTCATCACTGGTGAAATGTGCTGTTGTTGCTGCTCTTTCCACATCGTACTTGCCGCTGCGGCTGCAAAGCCCTGGCACAAATGGTGTCAGTGATCTGCATGCTGGAACATGAGTGATGAGCTTGGTGGATGATAAATCTCCATGAGCTGAGGTGTCCTTTTGTCCGAATCTGATATTGATATTAGTACTCCTTCAGCAACCGCGCGCGAGGCAAGAAGTCTCTGGCGACGCTTTGACTTGCGCAGCGCAGCATTGGCGCTTGCTCTCGATGTGTCCGGACAGTCGATAGCTTGGTGTCGGTGGAAGGACACATGGTAAACTTCACCGTCACCAAGTTCTATTCTCTTTGGATCAGGTCCGTGACTAAAGTGCGCGATGCTTTCAGCAAACGTCGCAACAAGAAAGCAGCAGAAGCACGTGTCGATCGTGAGGCAGAGTCTCCACCGAGCAGCCGACGCTCATTGCAAGTCAAGCGTCAGCCATCCACCGGGCCACTATCGCTGTTGCAGCTATCCAGCAAGGCCTTGTGTCAAAACCTGACTGCTGATGATCTGAATGAGCTGCCATGCGACGTCATCCAGGGCATCTTGGATGAGTTTGTGGCGACGGACCAGCTAACGCTGCCGGTCCTGCAGCTGTTCCGGAGGCAGTCCGTGTACAACTTTGTGGTGTCGGATTTGCCTGACCTGCGTGAGAACTGGCTGGTAGAGCTGGCAGCAGCTCCACTGCACCGCGTGCATTTGACTCGGTGTAGCCAGGTATAGCCAGGTTGCATTGAGTCTTGCAGGAGTCCTGAGCCTGTAGCTTTACACATGCATGTCAGCTGTAACTTTGACTTGCTTGCCTCTGTGCAGGTTAGTGATGCTTCCATGTTGGCTCTGAGGCATCAGAAATGCCTGACTGATCTGGATCTTCACGACTGCATCAAGCTCACAGACGAGGGTGTTGCATGCCTGCAAGGTAAGACTGCACGGCAGCAAACAACAACGTCAGCACAATGGCTTAGTCACAAACCACACTACTGGGGTCTGTCTTCTGCAGTTTTCCTGAAGAGTACTAAGCAGATTCATCTTTGCAAGCCTTGACTGATCTGCCATGTCCTGCAGGACTCACTGCGCTGACTATTCTGAATATGCATGGCTGCGAGATGATCACCAGCCAGGGCATCCAAAGTATCTGTGCACTCACCAATCTGCATCATCTCAATCTTGAGCTGTGCAACAGAGCAACTGGCCTACAGCAAATGGCAGGTGAGCAGTCAGAACAACAGTGTGCACGTTGTCTTTAAAAAGACCACAACCAACCAGTCCAGAGCCATTTGATTGTGCAAGCACAGCACCTACTGCACAGCACGGAGTCTAGGCACAACACACTCTCTGCCCTCCGCACTGTGTTCCTTGTTGATGCAGCAGCTTGTCCTACAGGTCTGCATGTACGCAACACATGATGGTACATGCAGGTCTAGCTCAGCTGGAGCATCTCAATCTGGGGTGGTGCACCAGTATAGGAGATGAGGACATGAAGGGGCTGCAGCACATGACAAGTCTCTCAAATTTGCAGCTGTCACGCACTAAGGTATCATCTCTCATAGCAACTTCGTCCTGTACACAATGGATAACAACCTTGAAGCCTCAAGTCTACACACAGCAGGAACAGAGCAGATGCTTGCATATCCCCTGAAACCAAGATCAGCATGAGTCATAACGTCCACCTCAGCTGTCCTTCACGACTTCACAGTACGGCTTGACCACTCTCCACTCTTCTGCTGGATGGTGGGCTCACCTGTGAATCTGAATGCAGGTCAGCGACAAGGGCCTGCCGTATCTGCAAGGCCTGCAGCAGCTGAAGAGGCTGGGTCTGCAGGGGACGGCCGTCACTGGCGCTGGCATGCCTGTTGTTGGGGGCTTGTCTGGCCTGCAAGCCCTGGCCCTGGCCTGGACCGCTGTAGATAGCCAAGGTGCATCCCTGTGGCCCCCACCATGCCGTGCCTTGCTTATGAGCCTGTGACGTCCTGTCCTGCACTCTGTCCATGAAGCATGTTTGCATGCATGCACTTCTCTGCAAGAACATAGGAGGCTTGTAGCCAGATCAACGGCAACATTGATCAGTCTGCCAGTACGGCTTTCCTTGCTGGCAGGGCATGACAATAAAGCACAGCAGAGAGGTTACAATCCATGCGGTTATGTCAAAGCATTGTACCTTGGAATTTGAGCAGATGTTGCTGCCTAGACGGTGTACAGCATTAGCAAGTCAAAGCCTGACCTGTGCTCCTATGCAGGTCTGTCGCATCTGACAGGGCTTCAGCAGCTGACTCAGCTGGACTTAGCTTACACCAACATCACTGACTCATGCGTGCACAGCTTGCAACACCTGACCACCCTCCTAGATCTGAACTTGGACTCCTGCAACATCACAGACAGGTGTGTCCAAGAAGTCTCCATGCTGCTGTTCTTCCCTCACAGCGTTTGCCACACCCAATGCAACATTTTTGTTGACATGCTGCAAATGCATGACCATGGATAAGACTTGACATGCTGCATGAAGTACATTGTCAGCACCGTGAACTTCCATGGAGTTACTTCCTTGCTGAAACCAGCACATCATACAATGTTTCATCAAAACTTCCTGAGTGGTGCCCCACCAGGGTTCGCACCAATCACACATGTCATGCTGACAATGACTGGATTGTACAGGGGCTGTTCAGCACTGTTCTCAGCAGTCACAGGCATCCAAAAGCTGGACCTTTCAGACACTGTGGTCAGGGACGATGGCATGCAAGCCGTGGCTCAGCTGTCCAATCTGAACAACCTCAACCTGGCCTACTCAGGTATCTTTGCAGCAATTTGCACTTTGCACTTGTCAGCTGCAGGAGCTGTCAGTGCTCACCAGCCCCACAAGTCTGTGTGTTCTGACTGCTGCTGTCTGTTGTATCAGCAAATCCTTAGACACTGCACTGCTACATCGCAAGAGTGAGAGATGCTACGTTGCAAGAGCGAGAGACGCACAGCTGCACAGTCTTGCTGACGTCCCACTACAACTACCAACCTGACTCTGCACGGTTGCTGCCTGTAAGCTTGGCAGCTTGTCCTGCTCAGCACAGCTGACTCTGTATCCTGACTGCCTGTTATCTTGACAGCTTTTCCAGCCCAGCACAGCTGACTTGCATTGTGACTGCCTGTGGCGGCAGTGTTTCCTGTTGAGCACAGCTGATTGAGCCATGCATGATAGACTACTTACGATGCAAACAGCACCAGTCGTGAAGTTTCTGCAACATACCATGAAGTGCAACATGAGACGCCGTGTGCATCATCGTCACGTCATCGCCTTTGAAATGGGCAGCTTGCTTTGCATACAGTCTTAGGTGTGCCAATTCCAGGATGGTAGCAGCAGCATCATGCCAGCTGCATTGCAGGGGTGGGAGATGCAGGCCTGCAGGAGCTGTCAGGCCTGACCAGCCTGACGGCCCTCAACCTGGACAGCCGCCTCTTCACAGACCTGGGCATGCGCCACCTCAAAGGCCTCACCAACCTCGTGCTCTTGGACTTGTTTGCTGCCAAGGTCTCTGACATTGGCTGTGGCTACATCAGGTAGATGCCAAAAGGTCCTAAGCTGAGATGTTGATTGTTTGTTGCAAAGGCGTGTGATGTTGGCTGTGGCTGTGTCATGTCGGTGCAACATTCAGGTCATTATTGTAGGTGGATACCACACGGTGAGTTGATCTGTACTTGCTGCATGTGTCATGAATGCTGCACTCATGGTCTGCATTGCTGTGCTCAAAATCTTGGTGTTGAGCACATGTATCTGCTGCCAACATTCCCCATGTTAACTTTGACAACATCAGTTGGGTCATACACCTTGCCCTGCATGTGGGTCCAGTCGCAAGTGTCCACCTGCTCTGTTGTCATGGGCATAATTGAGGGTCAGTCTCAGGGTTAGCTATTTAGATTGTCAATCGCAATACAATTGCAGCTCCTTGACCTGCTAGGTAGCCTGCATGCATTTGCATGTCAGCGCTGCCGTTTATTCACTACCTTTCTGGAGATGCAAGGCTGGCCTGGCTCTAGCACAAACACCTCAACAAATCAGAGCGTTCTGCCATACTCTATCCTCATGAGTACAGCGTTGTTGCCAGCGCAGCCTGCCTCTGTGCACATCATGATGCACCTTACACCTTTGTCCTCAGGCATCTTCAGAAGCTGGAGTCTTTGGAGATCTGTGGGGGTAGGGTGACGGATTTGGGGGTGGCGGTGCTGTCAACAATCCCCTCCCTCACTTCCTTGTCCCTGGCTCAGAACCTGGCCATCACAGATGCAGCATTGCCCCTGCTGGCACGCCTCACCAACCTGTGTAGCCTCAACCTGACGCACAGCAAGATCTCTGGGAATGGTCTGACAGCCCTGTATGGCTTAACAGTGAGTTGCTCAACAGCATCCTGGGAGTCTGAATGCATGCAGGATGTGACAGCAGTGTCCAGTCTGCCTGCTGGCCTTCTTGCAGTCTGCATACATGCCGGGTGTGCCAGCACTGATCAGTCTGACTTCAGCAGACTGCTGGCGTGCCCAGGATCGGCCTGTGTTTGTCGTTCATCAGGAGTCACACATGCAATGTATGCAGACAAGACTTTGCATACTGCATTTGTGCCTGCATTTCTGCATCAAGACATTGCATATGGCATTTGTGCCAGCATTTCTGTGGCTGAGTGTGCGTACATGGTGTGGCATGCAGGAACTGACCTCATTCTCAGCATATAGCACCAGGGTCAGACGCAGCGCAGCTGAAAAGCTGCAAGCCGCTTTGCCCAACCTCCAGAAGCTGAGGTTGGGCCAGGGAGTAGCGCCCCCACCCACCCAGGTGGCCTGACACATGCCACATACAGCAGCTACTCGTTGTGTCCTTACAGTAGCATGCTAAACCTCTGACAGCGTGTGGTTAGGCACATGAGTGAGGCATATGAGCGTGATGAACAGTCCAATTGCCTAGCAATTAGCTATGTGAGGACTTTAGCTCAGGACACAGCCAACTTTTGTTCAGCTGATGCTACAGTGCTATGCTATCAAGGCATGGTGATTCTGTAGACTCAGCTGGTCTATATATTCATGTACACCCTGTATGCATCTGCCTTGGCCAGGCCATGGCCCGTTTTTCCCTTGTTTTCTGCAAAAGTCTGACAGCTAAAATAAGCATGTGGCCGTGAGCTGAATTGCTTTGTATACCCCTGTTTATCAAGAAGCTGCACAAAGCTGCTTTTGTGTTTCTCACTCTTTGACTCTGCCTTCCCGTTGGGGTAGACTGCACCTTCTGCTCCCTCTTTGGCGTGCTTCCTTGGTTTTTGTGGTCTAGCATTACCGAGGGTATGCAATGTTTGATGGTGTTTGTGTCTCCTACCACTTTCGGTTTGCGCTTGTGTGACCAAGCAGGTCCTTACATACTCCACAATATCTCTATCCACAATATCTCTATGATCCAGGAATTTAATAGGCTTGGCAAATGAGTGCACCCTTGGGAACGTGTACCTCAGATCCAACCTATCAAGGATATTGAGCGCGGAGCAACTTGGTTAGTGTCTCAGTATATAAAACGAATTGAATGTTGCATAAGGTGATTTGCTGTGCGTGTGCATTCATCCCGCAAATGTGTTCTTGCAAGTGTGTGTGACTGTGCATGCCTTGGCAGGACAACCAGCGTTGTCACAGAACACCAGTACTGTCTATGTTAAATTGGCTGTGATTAGTGCAAAGCTGCCAACATTAGAGGAGAAAGCACATCGATATTTAACACAAGGAGAGAAATCACCAACATGCAACATAAAATACAAGCCTATAGGGTTGCGCAGTACTGAAGCCATGTTGAGACATATGCCATGTCGCAAAACCAAGCACAATTGCATGGTGGTCCGATCCATTTTTACCAGCATCGTTAAGGAGCTGAAAGGCTCACAGCAGCAGCAGCTCATAGCTGCCATGCACACACATAGCACAAGAGAACGGCATCAAACATTGCATTACAGGAGTTCATGTAATGACAACCATTTATGTCATGCCGAGAGGACTTGAAAAAATGCACAGTTATGCCCCGCTGCCCTCGCCACCTCCTCCTTGCTGGGTGCCACCAGGGTGAGATTGCTTGCCCTCTGCAGTGAATGGGCTGCCCTGCAGTCAGATGCAGAATGGAAGTTAGGTGCAAGGCAACAAAAAGCCTGATACTTGCGCTACCTCCTAAGGCAGAGCAAGCAAACTGCGTACATATCATGTGTACATCATGACCTGCCCAGTCAAGGAACATGAAAATGTAAACACAAAGGTAGATTCTTGGGAATACATTGCGCAGGGAGGCAACATGCTTTCTGGCATTACAGCATTACTTGTAGTGTTTTCACTTCTGATCAGCACCATGGAGTTGCCAGCAAGGTACGCATGTCACCTATGAAGCTCAAAGTGTAAAAGGGCTACATTGCTCCTAACATGGTATGACTTTCATCTGTGTTGGGCATGTACCCAAACAAAATAGCAACTCACACCAGTGCTTACATGACCTGCAGGTGAAAACGTGGCCAATGGTGCTTGCGAATGTACCTTTCTTGCCTCTGCCCTCTTCTTCTGGATCTCCTCCTCAGGTGGTCCACGCACGCGCTTACTGCAAAATGAGAAACGTGTCCAAGCAAAAGCTGATAACCAGCAACATACTTGCAGATTGTGTCAGCAAACATTCAGTTTGCATTGCTGCATGTGACAGATGTGCTATGCAACAATACAAATTGGCAGCTGCCAGGTCCAATGATCTGCGTTAGTGCAGGCAGCTTGTCAATAAGTTGCTGCTCACCCGCCCTCAAAATTGGCAGGGTCATCTTCAGGCTTCGGCTGACCACTCTCTGTGATAGGCTTTGGTGGCCATTGACGTGCGCCAGCTGCTACACCTGTACGATTTGCAAACCAAATCGATGAGCCATCGAAACAATATGTGCAGTAAGATTCTTACAGACAGCCTCGAGGCGGTGCGCACCCTTCTTGCCGTCTGATTCTGCATTCTCCCATGTGTTGTCGCTGTCTGAGGGCTCGTCGATGCCCTTCACCCTGATAGCGGAGTTTGCGCGCTTTGTGACGAAGCCTGCAAGCGATGCAGATAACGCTATGAAACGCAACTGCTCTTGAGCTGGCAACGACCCTGTTCTAGAACAACTGGTACGATCGCAACTGTCTTCGTTCCATTGCACTCGGCCAACTCACCGCTGCGGAACGCGGGTGTCCGGTTGCTTCTGGCATGCAGCATTGGTGTTGCACGGGCTGTGACAGGCATCGTCAAGGACGCCATCATCATCTGGTTTTTGAAGTGTGCTGTGTTACGGGGCTAGAGTAAACTTTGAGGTCTGTACGTGAGGTGCAAAGCCAAGCAGTACCATGATCTGGGTTCACCGAATCAGGCCAATCCATAGGAAGTTGCCATAACAGGCAAGTTTGGTTTCAGAGCATGCGGTCCATGCAAGTTCACACGTGTACTGCCATACCACACAATGCAACAGGGCTGCTGCTGATGAACAATGGTTTGGCTTGAGCCTCGTTGCTTTGCGTAATGGCCCCTGCCCGCCTAGCAACTGCACGTACAACATGCGTGTTTAATCATATGATCATGACATGAGATGACCACTCGGTGATGCTGTAGCCGCTTCACACTTGCTGTGAAGTGTAATGCTATGGGGGTACCCAATCACAACATATCATGATATGTCAGGCTCAGCCAGCTAGTCAAGACACTGTACTACAGTGTACAGTGTTAGTGTCTTTTGCAGGCAATTACTTGAACAGTCATGTATCACCAAGCGGGACTGTTCACATGTACGTTTCACCAGGATATGACCTTGACGGCGGTCAAGGCCGTACTGTGCAGCAAGATTGACACCGTCACCCTATATGTAGCCCTTCGAGCTAGCCCTCGGTGCTTTGCACGTTCGATCATGATCATGGACATGTGAAGCAATTGCAAATGACTTTGGCCCTAATGCCTGATGAAGGGAGGGGTCTGCGTCGTCAGATCACCAATGCCTATGGGTTGTAACTTAAACCTAACACTCAGACCGTCAAGGGAGGTTGACAGTAGGCCCACACTGAGCTCACACTCGAAGCAGCAAGGCATGTTTCTGGGGGGGCCATCGGAAATCATGCAGGTGCCACAGTGCCTATAGCCATACCTAAGAAAATGCCTATACCCATGATTCAATATTGTGTATCATAACAAGTAGACAAACGAAGAACTACTGAGGCGGGAACACTTTCTACCCTTTCCTGATTCCGTAACAAAATGAATTCGTAAGGGACTGGCCATAGCCGCGGAAACAGTTTTCTGCCCACGATTTCCTTAGGTCTGATACCTGCGGCAGAGACTTTTGAACATCTCGCAAGTCCTCCACAACGACATCCGGAATGCAGGTTCACAATGGCGCTAACATAAGGCGCTCGTTCCATGTCGTGTCGTATCTTGGCATGCCATAGAACTTGCATCCTCAGGTTTATTGTCCTTGCCATCGCGTCTTTGCGTTTCAACATTGATCTGTGAACATGTCGGTGGCTGTTGGAAGTATGCTGGATGTGTCGTTGATGGGCCAACAAGCGCAGGACGTCTATAGCTCTTCTCCGGAAGCATTCAAACCAGACATCCATCTGGCCTTCAGGTCTGATCGCTTGTGAAGTGTTCGTGATTAGCGACTGCTGCATTATGTTACGACGGTCCTACTCAAATCAAACAGCCGTGCTTGACTGTGTGATGCATGATTCATGTGCGAGCCGCGTGTCATTTCTCTGAAGCAGTGCAGCACTAGCTTTTCTCATCGCTGGGTCGTGCAGGCCACCCGCCACGACATACAGTTTGTCGGATCTGGGTATTAACCAACAGAAGCGCCGAGCCCCTTGCAATTTTGGCGTTGCAGAACCGTTCTCCTTCCTGTCAAAAGCTGGCGTCGACACTTTACTGAAAGAGCTCACGTCGGAGACTGTTCAGAATAACTGTAAATTTTCCACCGACCGTACTCCATGGTGCGATAGTCCCTTGCACTCATCAAAGGACCTCATTGATGCCTCACTGGCTTGATTCCTTAATCTTGCTCTGGTTGCAGTTGCCTTCGTGGAACATCTGACCATTCACCTTTCATTAAAGACCTGTGGAGCAGCCCTGAGGTCACACACATTGTCTCAGCTGTTGCGGGCATACCTCTTCAACTTGGATACAAATATGAGATTGCTCACACCAACGTTCAGGTAAATTGCACGCAAACTTTTGTCACTGCTGACATATGCAAAAGCTGTGTCTTGCTGCAATGTTTGACCCCGGCAACCTTGCAGATACTGTTTGCTACTAAGTCACACTTTCAGCTACGGACTGTAACAATCTACTGCAGGTGGACAGCCCGGATGGTTCTGATGCACCTGTAGACAACTGGCATTATGGTATGCACGACCAACCACCCAATGTCTGCTTCATACATTTTCACATAGGCTTGCCATCCCAGCCTTGCTGAGCTGGCACAGTCTACTGCCCTGCTGTACTGCATGTTATCCTTGAAACAGTGTAATACAGTTTGAAGTGGCATTTAGGCATATTGCATTTTTCATTGCATGATATGGAATGTGAGAGTTTCCACAGCACGGACAACAAGTACTGCACTGGATCCTTGCTTGACGCACATCAATAGAAACAATGGTATGACTCAGTACACATCTCAATCTCACACTGCAGTCAGCACTCCTTTTGAGGCAGTGGCCTTGTTGACAGTTTATGAACGGATAATGGCACAGCGATACTCAGAAATTGAAATTGCTGATGCAGATAGCATTCCCTTTGTGGCAGTGACCCTGCTGACCCCCACTGAAGGCATGACTGGGGGGGAGACGGTTTTGAAGAAGGGGGATGGCAGTGAGATGAGTGTGGGCTTCCCCCAGGCCGGCTACCTTCTAGTCCTGCAGGTATACCATTGTCTCGTCAATGCATTTTGAGGACACTCACAAACTTGCCGCTGTCAGATTGGTAGTTCTGCCTAGCTTGGTGTGCACATGGGTGATTAGACAGCGACAGGGATGTGCTTACAAGCATCGTGCCAGGAGATTATGTTGCCCACAGCATGCCGGTTCATGTGCCATATTACATGCAACCAACTGGCTGCACCCTGACTAAGACTGTCTTGCTATGTATGTCTTGTATACAGGGGCAGCATGTGCGGCATCTAGCTAAGAGAGCAGTCTCCCCACACGGCCGCATCACCATGGTGACAGGCTACATCCCAGCAGACCCCCTGCTGTCTGACCAAACAGTTTTGCACGTCTCCAAGATGATGTCAGACCTGCCCACTCTCTTCCACCAGTGGGCGCAGTATCGCTTAGAAAGGTTTGGCAAACAGGCACAGCTCATCTCACAGGTGATCCCTTCCAGCTTGTCAGGCTGCCTGTCGTTTATTGATTGATTGGGCTGTGGCCTGCTGCTTTGCCTTGAGGTGGTGAGCCTGAAACAGGAGGCACAGCTCATGTCACAGATGACCTCTGCAATATGCTATGACTCTGAATCCTGTGTGATCATCCCCTTCATGGTGGGTGGCTGTTCAAAAGGCTGCTGCTTGTTGCCAATAGCTTGTTATTGGCAACAACACCTTTGGATGGTTGGAGCTGTTCTTTGTTTATTTTGCATCGATAATTCACTTCCTCATCAGGTTTATGCATGCCTAGCAGATGGGCACTGCATGTAGCTCTGCGCTCACCAATCTAATCCTGCACCCTGTTATTGGGAAGATGGGGAAGCAGCTTGTGATGTTCACATCACCCCATACCTTGCACTTCACTGGCAACATAGCATTTGTCTAGCCATGCAATGTTGAGCTTGACTTGATACTCACTCACAACTTGACTTGCGCCTTCATGATTTCACGCTTTCAATGTATGTGTCTTGTATTTGCTCGCTCACTCACTCACTCACTCACTCACTCACTCACTCACTCACTCACTCACTCACTCACTCACTCACTCACTCACTCACCCACCCACCCACCCACCCACCCACCCATTCACTACACTTTAACTGCCCTGCAGACCTTTGAGGAGAAGCACAAGGAGACAGGGCAGCTAGCAGACATGGAGGAGGTGAAAGCCTGGTGTAACAACATGATCCAGTACCTGCAAGTCACCATAGCTGAGGTGGACAAGGCACCCATTGCCAAGTACAGTGATACCGAGTGAAGCCAGACTGAAGGTCAATGGGTCCCGTCATACACACAATCAATAAAAGCTGAGTGAACAGCACATGGTGATAGTCTCTTGTACACATCTTCTGAGGAAGACAACGGCAAATTTACTGTGGCACAAGGGTAGCCTGGCAGAAGTGCCAGCTGTACTATGTACGATGCTGCAGTGTACATTAAGGCAAGCTTTTAGAAGCTTCCATATGGTTTACTGAAAGCGTCAGCACTTGCGACCGCTGTGTCATATGCTGCATCATTCTATTTAGCTCAATATTCCAGATGTTCACTTATTCAGCTACCATATTATGTGGCTTTGTGTACAACGACTGGAGGCACTGAGAACTTGTTTGCATGAGTGCAGGCACCTTAGGTAGAGTTAGTTGCCTTCAATGTTTGTCACTTGTATCTTTAGTGCCTGCAGCTATGCTATTGCATCAAAACTTGCATTACTAGATCAGTCTGATGATGCAGCAGCAGCTGAGACAGCCTTAGACATGTGTACAACAAGTCGTTTATAAAATTAGGATGATATTTTCATGCAGCACAGGACTGCAGAAGGCATGCTGTTTTGCCTTCAGTGTATGTGGACCATAGTAATCAAGTCATGTATTGGTAAGGCTGCTTTGAAGACAGCATTCAACAGCTTGTGACTTGCCAAATAGGTTTGAGAACAGCACTTAGACCTGCCTGCAACACGGATACACCAGTCCAGATATCTACTTTTGTGGAGTCACCAACTGCTTTGCCAGCACATGTGTACAACTGTGTCAACACATCAGAGCTGTGTGCATTTTTATGCATTGCAGTGCTGCATTTCATGCTCACTCTAGTAGGTGAAGTTTTTATATCAATCTGGACCTTACAATGTGCTCTATTGGCACTATAAGCTGAGACAGGGCACTTCACCTGACAACTGCACCTGAATGCTGCTTTTCATGTACATGCACAGATGCTGCATGCCACTAAGAAAAAGCTGCTGCAGCATTCACACCATGTACAGCCTGAGTCTGAAACTCAGGTCCACACGTATGCACAGCTGTACATTGTTGTGTACTACTGCGTCCCAACATGCTACATGTCTGTAATACCTGACTGACTTGCATGTTACGTGACCAAGTTTGCAAGCCATGACTTTAAACTTCCACGTATTCTCAGTTTGCTGCCAGCCTGACACAGGTGATGCGAACTCGCAGCAGCCTCATCAGCTGCAAGGCAGAGCTGTGTGTCACCTCCTATTTGACTTGCAGCCTGGCAGGTTTGGGGCAGTTCACGGTGTCTGCAGGCAGTTTCAGGGCATCACATGGAACAACAGGCTACTGCATGAAGTTGTCTGCCTGAATGCACTCTCTATTCATCTTTGCTGTAGTACAAAAGACATTGTGTTAAAAGTTGTTTTTGCCTAGACCGTAGTTGCCGGCCACTTTATGCACAAACCAATTGCTGTCTGGAACAGCAGATCAGATGAAAAGAAAAGACTTGATGGCTATGAAACTGATTTGCCAACAGCTGCAATCTGCCAATTGCCTTCAGAACTCTTTGCTGGCAGCAGAGATTCAGACTCAGCAGGGCCTTGCTTCAAGTTCAACTTGCTATTCACAGGCGGCAATTCCTGCATATGGATCTTTCTGTAGTTGTACACACAAACACCAATTAACGCGATGCTGTACCCAAAAACGCCAGGAAAGGTCAGTGTATCCCCAAAGAGTGCACAGGAAACAGCAACCAAGCCTATATCTTTCACAATAGCTGCCAGCTTCATTGTCAGGGCAGACATGGTCCCCACCACAATATAGATAGACAAGTTCAGAGCAACAGCACCACCTGCATTTGCCAGCAAGCTTGGTAAAGCATGGTATGTCAACCACCTGCACTCTGACAAACCTCTAGCCTCCGTGACAAAAGCTATGGGCAGCAGGCAAGCGACAGAAATGGGCATGATGTAGTACAGAGTAGACAAGGGGTTCAACTGCAGATCCTGCCTCTGCAACAACGTCTGTACCAATGTCAATCTGACTGCCTCACATGCCATGGCACTGAACATGCACAGCACCCCCAGCAAGGAGAAATTGAGTTCTCCATATGATGCCATTGCAACTCCAGCAGCAATGACAACCATGATGCTGAAAGACGCCAGGGTGAAGACCTCGGTGGCAAACAGACAGCCCACAATGAAAATGATCACCGGCATGTTTGCTTTCAGCATCTGCATGAAGGAGACAGTCAAATACATGAAGGACATGTTGCCAAAGAACAGCGCTGCTGCTGACAATGCTCCGACTGGCAAACAGATCTTCGCCCAAGTCTTCCAGCTGAGCTGTTGTTTCGCAACCATGCCAGATCTGACTGCAACAGCGCCAACCACAGCAGACACTGCCATGTGCCAGCAGGTCAGAGAGACAGGGAAAGGGAAGCGCATGGGGTGCAGCAACCATTTATTTGATAGGATGACGCCGCTGCTGAGAGATAACCAGACGATGAGTCTTGCAGTACTGAGAAGCAGCTGGGTGAACCAGGGCTTTTTAAGCTGTTCTGTACGTCCTTTATTCATGTGTGCTTGGGATATGCTTGCGAATCACCAGGGTTTGCGGGTGAGGGCGAGTTTAGAGCAGCTGCAGCAAGGAACTCTCTACACTGCAAAGAACAACAGAAAGTGGCGTCAGCAGACGTCATGAAGCAATGCTCAAAGTTGGCATTCCAAACGCTGTTGAAAGATCTCTGGCACGGACCTCAGTTCTGTTCCAGAGGTCAGCCTGGCCGTGCTTGCGATCACTGCTGGTGCATCCATGTACGAGTTGTGAAAGGAAGCATCGATCCGAGACTCACTGCTGCTGCGCGTGTGGCTCGGTACACTGTCGCCTTTTGCCGGTGTCAAGGCTGGTGGCGATGTCCAGCTTCAAGCTTTGCCCAACACGATACGCCGAGCTTGACCAGGAAGAAATTCAAAACGCACAACTCGGGCGTGCCCTAGCTCGCCCTGAGCCGTTCTGAGGGCGTTGCATTGCTTGTGTCGAGAGTTGGATAAGCGACGGCATACAGGCTGTCGCTGCCCTGCTGCGCCTCATGGGCAGCACATTGTTCTCAATGTACAATGTCCTGACCATGTGCATTGTTATACTGCAAACGAGGTTGTCTGCAAGCTGTTACGTCAAGGCCGGATTCCACCGTACAGCTGTCCAAAGTCTCCGGCTCGCTTGCCGACTTAGCTCTAGCACTGGAATTGCTAAGAAACGGCCGAAACATATGCTGTTATGTACCCAAGCTCCAGAGACCAGCGCTCAATTTTCACACGCACATGAGAAGCATGCAAGCAGATAAACCACTTCACGGGCAGACCCTACAAACTAGCAGGCACCAGTCTGACCTGTAACACTGCAGGCATGCAGAGAGTACCTGCGCAGCGGACCATGATGGGAGTACGCTGGGCTACAAATTACCTGCATGCTAACTCAAGTCACAGCTGGGGCTTACAGCTACAGATGGGAGACCAACAGCTTCACAACAGGTGACGAATTCAGTATCATTATGTCCTGTGCCCACAGTCTGTTTGCTTGCCTACAGCACTGCCACGGCATGCAAGTCCCACTCTGAGCAACCATCTGTACATGTTAATTCTGCACACTTTTGTTGGTGGCAATCTGCTCATCAAGCAAACATCTCTTGTGCAGCAGGCCTTGACAAACAGCTTTCACAGTCATGTGACCAATGTACAGGCATGTGGGCAGGCCTACCAGCCGGCCTATATGTAGTGCAGCCAACAGTCAGGGCAGCACAATGGACAGCATCTGGACAGGACGAGCTAGGAAGGCAGCTGAAGAGCCTGCTGCACCTACCGTCACAGCTGTGAGCCCTCACCTTCAGTCCCTAAACTCATGTAACTCAATCAGCTCGTCATGCATGACCACAGCATTATGCAAGCGGTGCAAAAGTGTGCCTTCCACTGTAGGTACAACCTGTGCATGCCCAGACACTGGCTCCCCACACCCATGGACTGGCTCTGCATGCTTCATCACGACTGTGTAAGCTTGACTACTTGTCGGCTTACTCAACTTGAGCATTAAGTAGCTCCCAACCGTTAACACACAGTGCCAAGCAGATACACTATTACACAGTTTTGCTGAAGACTAAGCTGCTGTTATGCTCAGTCATCATGATGACAGCATGTGTCATCACAGGAAGCCTGGCAGTACTGGCAGCAGCTTCTCGAGGCAGTTGACAAACCGGCTGCCAAGAAGCTGATCAAAAACCTGGACATGAGTAACCCCCTGGGCATCAAGCACAGCTTGGGACAAAGGAGGGGAGCCAAGTACAGCAAGGCCCCCTTGTACCCCTTCTTTCTGGATACAAAGAAGAAGCACCCTACCAAAGTTCTGCTTGTGCGGGTAAGTTTGGGCAGCTGTTACCTTCAAGCATCACAAACATATCAGAAGCATCTTTGGCATCTTTTAGTCCAGTAGCCACATTCATGCATGACAGATGATTTCCGGCAAGATCAGGGCATGCAGCACTTTTGAGTAGTTCAGTGTCAAACACTATTCAGGATGCATGCATGTGCAGGTCTGCCTACTGCTCAGTGCATGTTCTCATCCATTGTACTTACTCTTCAGCCTGCAATACCTTTCTGCTACACCCCTCAAGGCTGCCTGTCACTAGAATCTCTTGATGGGCACAGGAACTATGCAACCATACCAACACAGCAATGCCTTGCTTGTAGGGTGGATTTCTTTGCTTGCAGCCAGGATGGGTGATCATTTTATTGCGTCACACCCTCTTTTTCTGTCCTTCTGGCCACCATTGCTCTTCACCAGTCCTCCTGAACCTGTTGTCCAGGTGGGTGAGTTTTACGAGACCATGGGCACAGACGCAGTGATGCTGGTACAGCATGCTGGGCTGAACCCCATGGGCCAGGGGGACCCCCCCAGGGCAGGCTGCCCTGTGGTGAACCTGAGACGCACCATCTCTGATCTGGTGGAACAAGCTGGCTTGTCAGTGGTAAGTTCTCCTCCCCCAATGTCCAAATCTTTGTGATGATACATACATGTTGGCAAGACATACATGTGTGCTCGCCTCATAGACCACAGGGCAGTTGAATGCAGCCCTGCTTGTCATCTCTGAAAAGGCTCACTGGAAAGGCTGACTGGAAAGGCTCATTGGAAAAGTCTGGGATTGGGAGGATAGCATCAATATGCATGCATGAACACGTGAACATAGCTCTTTCCACTTTTGCCATCAGCACTGTTGCTGTCACACGTTGGTCCGCACTGGCAGATGTACCCTGGCACAACGGGAAAAGCAGCACACAATGCGTCCATATCAGCATGCTGCTTTCAGCTGGTCTAAGGCCTGTGAGCAAGTGGTGTTTGAATCAGCTGAACTTGCCATGGTGATATGCATATAGAGTGCACACCTTTCCTTCAGTGAGATGCACCTGCGGCAGGACTGCGAGCAGCATAGCTCCTCAGGATTGTGAAAAGAAAAGAAAAGCTTACGATTTTCAGCGATCATAACGGGAGCCTCCTGAGGCAGCAGCCCGAAGCTCCTCAGGATTGTGCCAAAAGCATGGATCAGCAAGACCACTATCGATTGTCCTGTATTGTCTGATAAAAGATGTGTCAGGCATCATCACTGCTGTTTTGAATGTATCATCGACCGCCAACAAGTCTGGCAACCTGTGGAAAAACCAGGTCCTGTGCTGTTGGTCCTGTCTCCAGTGCTCTGAGCGCTGTGTATAAGCAAAACCGTGTAAGCGTGAGTGGGGCGTTCCTTCCTGTTCTGTGTTTTTACAAAGCAGCCTTACCAGCAGGTTACACTGCCACCACAGTTGTGCTGGGTTTTGCCTCCCAAAGTGCAACCTTGCGCTTCAAAACCATTCTCACCAAAGTTGGAGCAATTTGGAAGTAACAGTCCTTGACAGGAGCATTCAGAAAGGGCTGTCTGGTGCTGCGATCAGAGCTGGCTGCAAATTCTTGTTGGCCGCTCATGTCAAGGACTATGACATTCTACTTGCTACACATGCTTTTCTTTCGGTTGGCACACACTCAGCGTCTTCATGCAGTTTTTCACAACGACTGATAACTCATGATTCACTTAGACATAACGTACGATGCAACAGCTTGCAGACCACCTGAATGTCAAAACGTTGTCCTGACCTGTGCTTCAAAAGCAACTGCTGCTTTCAAGCTACGCTGCTGCTCAAAGCTACAGCTTTGATGGGGTGACGTTTCAGACTTGTGACGCTGTGCAAGCTTTTCGTTGCTTCTTTCTGCTGGGCACAGTCGTGTTGCATCACTCAGCAGTGTAGCCGATGCAGTAAACCTGATTTCTTAGCTGAGCAGTGCACCATCTTAAGAATGACGATTCTCAGGGTTTAGCGCACACCCAAAAGCCTGAACCATACATTCAGTACCCACTCAACAGAGCCGGGAGGTACCTCAAACCTCATCTCAAGCTTTGACATCAGACGGGTGCTGCGGTAAGTCTAGCTGCTACATTTGAGTATACCGTAGCTAGGCCGCTGGAGCTGGCTGACAAAGCAATCAAAGCGCAAAAACAAGACTGCATCATGTCGTGGTAAATCCTCAGGATAGCCGTGATGCCGTCTTGTTCTTGCGCCTTGGCTGTGCTGTCAGCCAGCTCCAGCACCTCACCTACCATGTACTCAAGTGTGACAACTACATATACCGAAACGGGGTCCCCCACAGGACCACCTAGCTTGTGGTCTCTACTACCAGGGTTGCTTCGGGCTTGCACCCGGGAACGCCGAAAGGCGTAAAAGTTGTTTTTACCGAAACGGTAATCTGATCTTGGGGCTTGAGGTAATCTTGAAGGGACACATTCTCCACATTCCCTGAAGCCAGTGCCAAGACACCAATAGATCCTCTTGGACAGTACTCACAGACTCACAGACGCTTTTGAAAGACGATAGATGCTACTCATAGACTGGTAGATATGATTTTGCAAAGCAGAGTTTTGTGCAGTAACAGTCGATCACCACAATGGCAATCTGTGAATGCTGCAGCAAAGCATGTGACAAACAGCACTGTGTGCATGCTCTACTACATGTGTCAACCACTCACCAATCAATTGGAGTCTTGACCTAGCCTGCAGGCACAGACAGGCCACAGCCTCAAACCCACATGAAGTCACCTTACAGCAGCATGACATCTGTATGCGAGATACACTACACTTACAGTATCAGCTTTTGGTCAGTGCCATTCTTGTCAGTGCTGATATGTTGAAGCTGGCCATTGTCCCATTCACGTATGTCTTGCTGATGTCACTGGGGCTGCAAGGTGACTCCATCTGTCTGGCAATGGCTGATCAATGGACTTACAAGCAAAGGTGTGGCTGACTGACAGCACTGCTTCTACGTCTTGCTGAATTCCGTGCCCCTAGCAAGGCTTGATGAGTCAAAGCTTCCGGCAACTTTGTCTCAACAAACTAGAAGGGTGCAGGCTGCCTTCTTCAGAGTGATGCTGGCTGTAACAGCTGCCCCAAAAGTCCAGGCTATGGATGGATCTTCCAAACCAGCAACACCATGCTGGCAAACAACATAGCAGAAAGTAGCAGCAGCTGCAGCTAGCTGGATCAAAACAGCAGCAACAGTAAGAGCAGCATGGCTAGTTGCTTTTCTTTCAGATACGGCTGGATTGAGGTCATGAACGCTATGATAGCGGACTGATTTGAGATTTTCCACTGAAAGCAATTTTGCATATCTGAATATACATTTCCCCCAAACTTCGCACAGAGCGCATCATAGATGATCACACAACTGATTTCATCAGCTGAGCATGTCCAACTTATCCAATTCTACAAAGCCTGTGTCGGTATGTATAAGCAGTAGTCTAGGTACCTTGCAGCTGGAGTGATGATCCACCTGCACACAATTTGCCTGCTTTCTGCACCGCTGTGTGTTTGAACAGTCAGCAGGTACAGTTGGTGACATCGTGTGCGATGAGCAAGCAAGGTCTGACATTCCCGGGGCCATTGCAAAGACATCAATAGACACTCATAGACACCACTCACAGAGTTGAAGATACAAAGCGAAGGCGCGTAGGAGCTCTGTCACAGCGTATACATGTTGAGACTGCTCCAAATGGGCTGACAGAGTATGCCATCATGTACATTGTTAAGACTGCGGTGCCACAGAAGAGCTGGCAAAAGAATATCAGCTTACACATTGTTCAGAACCAAGGTGTAGCAGTTGGCAATGAGCAGGTGTAGCATTTTGCAGCAGGAGAGACGCCCTCCATCAGCCTGCTTTCTGAACTTGGATGAGGCTTTGCTGATGTAATGGTTGCATCCGGTGCTGCATTGTGGACGCTGTGGCACTGTAGATTGTTGTCCTATTTCTAGATTCTAGATAGATGTTTACAGGACAACAAGTGGCAGTGCCCCAGCATGCGCAATGCAACCCCCCAAGCAACCATCACACTGACAACGCCTAAGCCAGCCTGCCAAAGAGGCAGGACATGGAAAAAGGAAACATGTCAAGGTGTGCGTGTGTGTGTGTCCACTTGCAGGCCTGCTGTGGCCAATGTGGCTGCTACGGCAGTGTGACAACAGACATGTGGCTGAGGGAGTATGACACAAAAATAAGATCTCAGTCACATGCCTGCCTATACTCTCATCAGCCTCCTGTGACAGTTTGTTCATTCAGACAGAATGTTTGATTTTCCAGCACATGGCAGGCAGACAGCTCGTGAGTTATTACGCACATTGTTCAGAGTCAAGGCATCGCAGTGTGCACTGACCAGATGCTGCATTCTGCAGCAGAACAGATGCCCTCCATCTAAGCCTGTGGCTACTTGCTCTTGTCTGGTAAGCTTGTGCTTTTCTGGAAAAGTGAGTCTATTGCAATTGTTTTCATAGAAGGCCTGACTTCCTTCAGATAAAGCATCCAGGTCATACCCATATTTCCAATATGAACATGAGGATAGTAAACAAGAAAATGATGTGTGAAGCCTTGATGCCAATTTAAAAAAAAAAAACAATGCAGCAGTAGCCTCTGAGTGGCTCAGCAACAAGGAGACGTCGCTTGAGGACACAAAGTTGAATTTGCAAGGATGAGCCCATCAAGTCGACTTGCATGTCCATGCCCATCAGATGATTGACGACATGCAAGAGTCTTGAAGGGCGTATCTTTGAGAAGTCGACCATTTGTTCTGCAGCGAAGTCTGCCTGTTGCACAAAGTCTCAAAGGCTATGGCTGCGTCTATCAGTTTTTGCAAACTATTGTATCACGTATATCATTGTGTAGTGTGTATATATATATACATAAAATGTTTCGTATGTATATATTGTGTACATGTGTATATGTACAAATATAAGTATACGTATGTTAATTTTATGCATTGTTACCATACATTACAAATAACTACAATATACCATTTGAAAACTTTGTGCAAGCTTGTGTTTGCCAAGACCTGGCCCAAGTCAATTCTGTCACAATACTCATCATGCCTCATGTTGACCTGCCAGGTTCCTCCCAGGCTTAGCAACAGGCTTTCAGCTCAGTGACGGATGTCAAAGCAAGGTCAACAACACCAGCCTCGATCTGTGTTGCCAGATGGAGCTGACAGTCAATGAAGCAATTTTAGGATAGCAGCACACTTTAGGGACTGCTCTCCTTGAATTATGCTGTGCTTTGTAAATTGCTGCGCTGCTATTCATAAATTTGAAGGCCCCTACAGCTTCCCTGATGCTACTGCTTCATGCTATTTTGATGCCCAGGCTACATTCAAATCCCAACTGAGCTTGTTGACTGAGGCTGTGTATCACACTCTGTTGATTCACTGATGTGGTTCCTATGTAACATGTCTGCTTGCAAAGTGTGCCTTGGCATATCTGAAATGAGAAATCAACTGTGAAAATCCAGCCTGCTTCCATCATGTTTTGCGCCTCACATGCACATGCACGCACACACATACACATGCAAGCACAGACAGTCTGCAGCTCTGCGGCCAGGTTCAGCCAGCTGTTCTAGCAGTTGCTGCAAGTTCTTGATGGGATAAGGAGCAGCAGCAGCACTTGCCATAACACGCAGGGAACTGAAGCACATGGGGCGATGCCAGAAAAGCAGCAGTCACTGTGCAAGCATTTGTGCCTTTGCCGTGTATGTGTGTAGTGATCATCTAGCTCCATTGAATAATGACCAGGCACACATTAAACACTTTCTGTCTTGTCTTGATTTGAGGTGTAGGAAGTAGAGTACAACATTTCAAGAAAACAAGTTAAATGGCATCCAGCCCCAATTCCATTGCGTAGGTATTAAAATCCAATGCGCTTTGTTAGCCAGCTGTAACTGATCTGCTCAGTTTCAAGGCTATGATCAAGATGTAACAGCTTGTTTGTTCTGCCATGCAGGTTGTGTGTGAGGAAGCTCCTCAGGGGTACAACTACGGCGCCCGCACCAAGATGAAGAATCGCTTCATTGGGGGGGTGGTCACCCCGGCCCAGCCACAGTACCTATACAGCATGATGGAAGACAGGAGTGACGCCCATGACTTCCAGGAATCCCCACCTATCCTGGGGATTGCAGCTGCTGTTGGGGGCTACAAGGTCAGTCTGCAAATTTACCTGACAGTTGGTTTATGCAAGAGCGCAGGATCTGTCTGGTGACCATGGGGATCAGGATTGACATGCATGACCTTTTTGGGAGTTCCCACATGCTTTGGGGACTGCAGCTGCTGTTGGGGGTCACATGGTCAGTAGTCCTGCAAAACTCTTTGGCACCACAGCCCTTGCACAGTATGACGCAACACTTGACAGATGACACTCACCAACGCAATCTCACCTGATTTTTTCAACAGAGTCGATGCCAAAACTTGCACAGTTGCACACATGCTGATCATATGCTGCAACAGCTGACAGAGTAAATTGTTGTTACAGGTGATGGAAGTAGATGTGGACATGCTGACCTGTCAGGTCACAGAGGGTCTGACTGAAGACGCGGTCTCGGCTCGCCTTCATCAGGGGGGGCTTGTCCCACCCCTGTACCTGCACAGCAGCATACACGCACGTCAGGACAGACAGATCTCAGAGAGCACTGTGGAGGCTGAGTGGGAGCAGCGAGTGAGCCAGCTGTTCAGGTCTCAGGTCAGTCAGGATTGGTGGTTCAAATTTCAATTCAATTTTAAATTTCGAGTCAACTTTGAATTCAAGCTAGGCTCAGACTAACAGTTTGTATGGTTGCGCTGGCATTGTGAGCATTGTAAGTATCAGTGACAGGCTGGTCATGTTCTGGGGGTGTGTAGTCACACTGCTGTGTATCATGCTGCCAAACAAAGTAAGGAGGTTTGGGGGGAGGGGGGAGGGTGGGGGCGCCAGGAGGGACGTAGATGCATCCTCTTCATTAGCACTCTCAGCCCAACTGTCTGTGATCTCGAAAGTCAAAACAGCGTGTTGCATCGTGAGCGTCCCAATGCGCAGCAAGTCAATCAAAAATTTGGAAGGAAACCGCCTTAGCAACACCTGATGTGATTATGACTACTTTCAGACAGTGCGACAACCAGCTGCCAGAAAGCTCATGACAGCTGTTGTGCAGTATGTGTTGTCAACAGTGCATCAATGCTTCAGTTACTCAGGACCACGCCATGCAGGTTGGATTGGTGAAGAAATACAGTGATGCTGAGGCGGTGACAGGGCTCCTGAACCTAGTGAAGATGGAGCTAGGGTTGGGCACTGACGTTGGCTTCACTCAGGTAACGCAGACTGTTGTCAAGAGAGTGGTCTGTCTTGTTCAACCTAAGTGTTGGTCGACTTTTGACAACTGTTTGTCTTCTCCTAAGGGTTAGTTACGTACAGTCCTGAGTCAATGGGTGTTGCTCAGCACCATTTTTGCAGCATTCCTTTTTCTCATTTGTTTTGTGTATGCTTTACCTGCCTGTGATGGGTACTTAAGCCTTAACTGCAGTGCTGATTAGGAACATTCACTGCATGGCCTTGCTAGCATGGTTTGAGCTTGTTCTTGACAGACCGTCAAAATCTGGCCTGAATGCTGCCGTGGGCTTGATGCCCTGTATGTTGGCTGGGGCTGCTTGCAAGCCAACCTGCCGTGAGGCTAGAGGAGGGTGTGAGGCGCTGCTTGGGGCATACACTGAGACGCTGACATAGATAGGTTTTGAGTGGATGCTGATTGTCATCCTAAGACCATCAACGTCCAGTCACAGCGCATCTGTGTCAGCTTCTCAGTGTAA
>JAABUP010003582.1_pt1 | contig 27206 bp, 22 predicted proteins | sample 5559201 | NCBI WGS metagenome assembly JAABUP01 (sample SAMN10711887, study PRJNA513373) | rock metagenome | isolation source: Antarctica rocks | place: Antarctica | reverse complement strand
AGTCTCAGCCCGAAGCATCTGGGACGAGGAGCTGCCAGCCGCCGGTACCGATTTTGCCAACGCCGGCGGCACGTCCCTCATCGCGCTCCGCATTGCGGCGCGAACGGCTGATGAGCTCGGTGTCCGAGTACGGGCTGGCCAACTCATGCGTGAGACTACGTTCGAGGCCTACGCGCGCCAAGTCGCGCAAGGACTGGCGTCGAGTACTTGAAACGGACGCGTCCGATTCGTACCTAGATTCAGGCGCACGTCTGAACCTCGGCTTCGCTGGCCCTTCGTACTTGAGCCCGGTGTAGTGATCCTTCAGGGCTCGTGGCTTCGACAAGTTGGTGGTTCCTACACCGTCCAGCTGAAGATGCCCCGAGCCACGTCCAACTGTGTGACGTCGTTATTGGTGATGCCCGGGTGCTGAATGTGGTGTTAACGCAAGCGCCGACTCGTGCAGGCTCACCCACTGCCCGCCTGGGGTCAAGATGGGGGAAGCGGTGACGACCGGAACAGGACCATCAGCGATGTCGCCGTCGAGCACGGTCGCGTGGTGGACGGTGCAACGGGTGCTGGTCGCTACCGCCGCGGACCTGCTCGGCCCGGCCGCCCCGACGGCGAGGATCGGGATCGATGAGACCCGAGTTCGTAGCGTCCGTTGGCTGCTCGGGGAGATCGGTTGGCCGCACCGACCCCTGGATGATCTCTATAGTCGAGTTCGACCCGCCCTCTCGCCCGGCTGCGGCGGTGGTCAACAGCCCGGCGGCTGGCCGGTGTTCACCGGGAAGCTGACGCTTACGCTGTAGAACACCGTTGTCATGGAGCCGCACGTTGCCGTTCGATATCGGAGCCATCCAGCCGCCGTCGCGGCCGTGGACCACCGCTCTAACTCACGAGCTCGTCGGTTGGCTTCAGCGCGTAGTGGCGCCCGACGACCGTCGCCCGGTCGGCCCACGGCAGCCATCCCGCGTCCGCGATGGACACGAACCTGGACGCTTCTCGAAGTTCTGGCGGCTGCAGCTTCCACAGCGGCTCGTGCTGTGCAAGACGAGCCTGCGTCCGGCCCGTCGGCGGCTTCAGGATGAGCGGAACCCCGAGCCAAGCCACCGCCGCGACGAGCGCAACAACGGCCACCGTCGTGATCAGCCGGCCCCGGACACTGCCACCAGGACATGGTGGCACTTCAGGCTTCGACCGCGGTACCGGTTGCCCGGCCGCATCACATGTGGGCGGACCGCCGTCCGAGCGGGATCGCGCTTCCACGGACGTGCCGGGCGCACATGAGCGTCGCCTCGACCGCCGTGTGGGCGCGTCCGGTACCGCAGGTCTTGGCCCTAGGCGCGGGGGCGCGCGCGGGTTCCTGACCGGCGCGCGGCCACGTCCTACGTCGCGCTTTTGCACGACGTCGCCGTCCAGCACACCGGCCCGCCCACAGGCGCCAAGTACGCCGCGGGGGATGCGACGCGCTCGTCAGAATCCAGGGACCCGTCGCCAGGTGCGATCTTCTCCTCGCATCGGCACGCCAGCAGAGACACGGGCGAACGGGCGCGAAGAACGCTGCTTGTTCTCGGTCATCAGAAGGTCCACTTGCGGTACCGATCAGGTCTGGTTGCCGAGCGGCAGGAGGGCGAAGGCTGGCCAGCCCCGCTTGGAGGTCTTGCTGCGTGTCAGGCGACTTGCGCGAGCAGCAGTTGGTAGGTCCCCACCAGGTCACCCTCGACGCTCGGGATCTCGACGGCACTGCGGCCGGAAAGCCCATCGATGAGGCGCTGATATTGGTGGGCGTAGCCGCCAGCGGCCGCGACGAACTCCGCCGCTACCCGCTGGTGCTCGCCCCCGAGCGGGTCATCGAGCCGTTGGTGAAAACGCCGCTCCGATGCCCCGGCATCGTCCAGCAGCTCGAGCGGCCAGGTCAGCGCCCACCTGAGCAGGTTCTTCGAGATAGCTCGGCAGCGCAATGAACTGCGGCACGATGATGTCGTGTCCTGCTCGCGGGTGAGTTCGCGCCATCGCCAAAGCACAGACTGCGGGCCGCTTCGCCGGATTCCTTCCCCCGGGTGCCACCCGCCAAGTAGTCCGCGCACCACAACCTGTTCAAGGGCCAACGACATCGGGTGGTCCTCGATGTAGCAGCGCGCAAGCGTCGTCTTCCCGATCCCTGGCGGCCCGTTGAGGACGATGAGGGTGGGCACGATCTGACCTTTGAGCCGGCGGTCGTCCTGAGAGTGAGTAGCGATGCTCCTCATGTCGTCAAGGGGAGTTCTGGTCGGGGTAGGAGTGCGTAGAGCTCGCGGGCGACGTAGAGCTCGCGGGCGACGTAGCGCTTGAGGCATCGCACTATGAACTTCTTCTGCTTGCCTTCTTCGATGCGGCGGGCGACGTAGGCCTTGGTCGGGGGGTCGTTGGACATGCGGACCAGGACGATGCGCCACAGGGCGCTTTTGGCTTGCCTGTCGCCCCCGCGGTGGAGTCGGTGGTAGCTGTCGGTGATGCCGCTGCCGGCGGGGATCGGGGCGACGCCGCACATGCGGACGAAACTTGCTTCGGACTGCAGTCGTTCGGGGTTGTCGCCTACGCGGACCAGCAGCGCTGCGGCCGTTTCGGGTCCGTCGCCGTAGGCGTTCAGCAGTTGCGGGGCGACCTGCTCGACGAGCTCGGTGCGGCAGCCGGCAAGGATGGCGCGGGCCGCAGCGACCGCATCCAAATCACCAGGCTTGCCGACCCGACTGCGGACCTGCCGGTCTGAACCCGCGCAGCCACGCAAGGAGCCGCTGATAGCCGGTAGGGGTCGTCGGGAACGACTCGGTGCCAAGCAGGCCACCGACGCTGCTCAGCGCGGCGGCGACGTGCACGTCCAGGTGGGTGTCGACACCACCAGTGATCAGGTCGGCGCGGACATCCATGACGGTTCTTGGCAGGGTGAAGCGGGCCATCGCGTTCTCCTTAGTCCGGGCGTGGTGGCAGCACCAGCCGGACGGCGGACAAGACCGCGATGAGCCTGTCGCGCGGTCGACGGTGACCTTGGCCGTCGCGGAACTGGACCGGCCGACGGAGTTGGCTGAGGGCCGGTCTCGCCGGTCCGGGGCGGGTCGCAAGCCTGTCGCGGTTGCGGATCCGGGGCTGGTCGCGGCGCTCGATGCGCTGGTGGACCCGGACACTCGCGGGGATCCGATTTCGCCGTCGAAAGTCCGGCCTGGCCACCACGATCGAGAACTGGGCGTCACCCATGCCCGCACCGAACGCCGCAACAAAGCGATCAAGCAGGTCGAGCGCGTCGCCTGCGGCGTCCGTAACCAGGCCAACTGCAAATGAGGCAGCATGTCGCACAGCGCAGCCCCCGGGCCACGTGAACCTCAGCCGTCGAGACCCCGCAACACCACCTGGCTCAAAGGCGTAGAGCTGCTTCACTCCGCGGTCCCCCGGCGCCGCACCTCGTCCAGCACTCCCCGGGAGTGCTGCAGGTGCGAGACCGCACGATGCTGCGGGAGCAATGGACCGGGCCGGAATTTGTCGGGCTCGCTACTCCCCAGGGCCGTAGCCAGCGCGTGAAGCGTCGGGTGACGGAAAACCGTAAGCACGGGAAAGGATTCGCCGAGCCGCTCCGTTAGCAGCGCGTGAAGCCGAAGCAAGGTGAGAGAGTCGAAGCCAGCCTCAAAGAGGTTCCGATGATCGTCCACATCTTCCCCGAGCACCTCCTGGGCCAAGGCGCGGACAATGTCGTAGACGGTCGTCGGCGACCGCCGTATTACGTCGGCGGACGCGCTCGGGAACGCCAGGGGCTTGCCGTTCGGACTGGCCGGCAACTGGGTGGTGACCACGCACCGAGCTGGCACTGCCCCTTTGGGCAATCGATCGGTCAGCCATGCCGTAATCCGGCCGGCGGCGGCATGCTCGGCGACCGCTGTAGCGCCCGAGGACACCTGTGCGTAGAGGGTGAGCATCTGACTGCCGCTGGGCCCCTCCAGAAAGGCGACCGCTTCGCTAACACCCGGACAGCGCCGTGCCCACTCCTCAACCTCGTTCAGATCCACCCGCAGTCCGTTGACGTTCCGGATCCGGTCCGCCCGCCCCGCCAAATACAACCCACCGTCAGGTCCGACTCGGCCGAGGTCCCCCGTTGTGAACGTACGCGTGCCGTCCGCTTGCACACGGAAGCCAGGACGCGGCGTGGCCGGCGCATAACCGTCGGCCAGCACAGGCCCGAGAAAGCTGACGTACCCGAGGTACCCGGGCGGCACCTCCATGCCTTCGGCGTCGAGCACTGCCGCAGAGCGATCGAGAAGGGGCCGCCCGACGGAACACGCCTCGCCTCCATGGAAATTACCCTCGGCGTCCGCCTCACCATCGGTGGTGACGTCACCAGCGACCACGAGCTGCGGTGTCTCGGTGGAACCGTAACCATTCAAGACTCTCGCGGTTGGGATCAGGCGACGGATGAGGGCGACGGTCTGTCTCGTTAGGGGCGCTCCGCCGGACAGCACGACCCGGACCGTCGTCAGACGCAACCCGGCAGCGACGCCTGCCTCGGCGAGCACCCGCAGAACTAGCGGAGTGCCGTGGACGACGGTGATCCCCTCGCTGTCAGCCCACTGCACCCATTCGACCGGACGTGCAAGTGCCTCGACCGGGGGGATGCAGAAACGGGCACCGGCTCGTAGTGGGGCGTACACGTCGCGGAAGACCGGGTCGTGCGCAGGGGCGCTGGTGAAACTCACGCGGTCGGCCGCGTTCAGGCCGACGAGGGCCTTGTAGCGCTCGAGCGCCCCGTCAATCGTGGCCGCGGAGCTCAATACGGCGGCAGGTCCCGCGGTTGTCCCGGAGGTGAAGACCACGGAGCCGCCGGGTCTACCGTGGAGCGGCTCCTGCGTGGCCGCGAGGGCGTGCTGCTGCAGATCCTCGTCGAGTGTCCACAGAGCACCGGACCCATTCATTGCTCCAGCCGTTCTAAAGGGAGGCCAGTCGGCATCGAGCAGCGCGGTCACCGCACCGAGACGACGCAGGGCGAGCATACGGACGACGGTACGGAGGTCTCGGCGACAGGTCAGACCGACAACCTCCCCCGCTGCGACCGAGCGGCCAAATTGTGCGGTCAGGCGGTCGACGTCACGGTCGAGGTCGGCGTACGTGAGCCGGCGAGAAGACGTGGAGACGGCTGTGGCCGCGGGTCGGGACCGCGCGTGCTCGGCGACCAGGATCTCCGTCGCTGGGACGGGGTAGGCGCCGACAGGCGGCGGCGGTTGACGCCATGGAGTCTGCGTGGGCGCTGCTGCGATCTGTTCCAGCAGCCGGGTCGCCATTGAAGGCGGCAATGTTCCCCGCGGAGTCACCAAGTCCAGGGCATAACCCGAACCGGTGCCGAACAAGTACAGATTGACGTCAAACAGCGCAGACGAAGGCGCCGTAAGCTCTTCGGAACAGGAGATACCGCCCAGGTGCGACGGCACCTCCAAGCCGGTCATGTCGTTAAACCAGACGTTCACCAACGACGACGTCGACACGTTGCCAACAGCTTGCGCGATAGTGAATAGGTCGGCCGAGGAGTGGTCGAGGGCATCCATCAGCGCAGCTGTCACGTCGGCCACCACCTCGCTGAATGGGACGTCGGAAGGGGTCGAGATCGGCACTGGAAGCGACGTCACCGAGAGCCCCACGCCACCCAGGAGCTCGGGCCGGACAACTGGGACGCCGACCAGGAGCCGGGTCGTGCCGTACCAACCGTTCAGGACCGAAGCGGCCGAGGCAAGGCAGAGCGCGGCGGGTGTCGCCCGCCATGCCTTCAGTCGACGATCCCAATCCGTGGACGCCTCAGGCTCGAGCAGATGCCGGACCACGTCTCCCGCCTGGTCGGACCGGACCTGCATGCCGGTAGAAAAAGGCAGCGGTCCGGGCCCCACCGTGTCGACTTCCTGCACGACTTGGCGCCAGAATCGGGTGTCCTCGGCCAACATCGCCCCCTCGTCTGCGGCCACCGCGCGCAACCGATTGAGGTACGATGGCGCAGGAGTCCGGAATCGTGGGCGGGCACCCTCAGATCGGCTTTGATAGGCCGTGGCTAGGTCGGAAAGCAGGACATTGGTCGCCTGCAGGTCCGCGATAAGGTGGTGTAGCGAGAGGACAATCCAGCTAGCACTACTGTAGCGGTGAACGTGCACACGCCAGAGGGCGTCCCCGTTGCGGAACGGCTGCTCGGCTTCATCTCGCACGCGCGCGAGGAACGCTGCTTCAGTGAGGTCACCGGCGCTACCGGGGCGCAGTTCTACCCTTGTCCGCCCCGAGTCCACGAGCATCGGTTCGCCCTCGCGCTCTAGGAGGTCGCAGCGCAACGCTTCGTGGCGCTCACACAGGTCGCCCAAGGCCGCGCGAAGGGTGGAATGGTCGACATGGCCCGCAACCCTGAGCCATCTGATGACGTTGTACGCCCCACTGTTGGGATGCAGTTCGTGCCAAAGGACAAGGGTTCGCTGGGTCGCGGTGAGCCGGGCCTCACGCGCAGGCTCGCGTACGGCGTCATCGCGCACGGGAACACCTCCGGTTGACGGGAAAGCAGGAGAGTGTCTTCGGGGCCAGGAGGGGAACGGCACTCGAGGGCGACGATCTCGTCACTTGGCTCCGGGTCATGAGGGGCCGCTCTGCGCCGGGTGATCGGCCGACAGGGCGGAGATCAGCAGGCCGAGCAATGCCTGCTTGCCCTCGGGAAGGAGGTGGTGCCTGGCCGCCAGCTGCCGGAACTCGAAGGAACCTCTCGTGTGCGTCCGCCAGTGCAGCAGGTCGGCTATCGGATGCGCCGCGTCGTACGAGCCCCGGAACACCGTGATCGGAGCGTCGATCACGTCATCGAACCTCGACTGTCGGTGTTCCATAGCGTGGAGGTCCGCACGGATGGCTGGTTCGCAAAGAGCCATTAGCTCCTCGGGAACCGGTGGCCCGAAGGCTGTGAGCGACTCCTGCAGCTGCGACCCCCGCAGGTGCGAGATGGCCGGCAGCTTCCCAACGAGGCTGGGCGGCATGCAGCTCGCCGCGAAGAGGCGGGTGGGCGCTAGGTCACCAACCTGCGACAGGCACTTGATCGCGTCGAAGCCCAGCAGCGCGCCGAAGCAGTGCCCGTACAGGGCGAAAGGACCCGGGTGCTCGGTGAACCATCCGCCCAAGTCCTCCGCCGTCTCAGCCGCAAGCTCGCCCAGATCGCGCCGCGGAGCATCCCTGAGCCGACTCTCCCTACCCGGCAACCGAACGGCCAGCACGCCGAGCCACTCGGGCAGATCCGCCGCCCAGTCCGCGAACAGAGCCGCACCCGCACCGGCATGCGCGATGCCGACGATCGTCGGCGCCTGACCTCTGAAGGGTGCCGGACATGCCGAATCCCGCCTCGGCGATCGAAACTGCACCAGTCCCCTAGATGGCGGCATGCGGATCCTCCATTACGCCACTCGTGGCCGCCGCTGGACAGGCTGTTTGCGGTTAGAGCCGAGTCTCCGCCAAAAGTCGTGCGATCTTGAAACTCTCGTCCCCGAAAGACCTAAACCAAGCGTAGCCTACCGACGTGCTTCCAGCGTTGCGGGTGCGTGTGGGCGCACGACCGGGATCGCGCGGTGGCCATGTAGTCGCGACGCGTGTGCGATTGGTCTGCGACCTGAGGAGGGAGTTGATCCACTGCCTGGCTACCCCGAAGCGGGGCCGGGTTCGACCTACCTGGATGCCGCCCGACCGTGCAGTCGACCGAGCCCTCGGTTGGTCACTTCGAGGGCGGGCGAGGGGGCCAGGCTGGCAGAGTCGCGCACCTCAGGTCCATCCTCTCCCGCGGTCCTGCCCGATTAACTACTACGCACTGCTCGTCACGGCTACGCCGTAGACCTTCACCGTGACCTCCCAGGCCAGACACGCGAGACCGTCCCAAGAGTTCCCCGACCAACCCACGACAAGATCGTCGCCGATCGCCCGGGTACGCACCGCATACCAGCCCACATCCACCGGGTTGGAGCCGGCTGGTGATGAAGAGGCTTTACAACACCGGTTCCTCACGTACACCGTCCCGTCTCGCTCACCAGGCCCGACCCATCCGGCAGAGCTAGGCCGACCTGACTTTGTCGCGGCTGCTCCCACCCTCCCCGGCGTCTCCCGGTTCAGGCTGCCGCCAGCTTCACCGACCCGCCACGACGGGCCAGCCACGGAGTCCTTTCACCTCCGCTCGAAACAACAGCGCCTCGTGGCGCACCACGGTGTTCACCGACAGCCCGCTGCCGGTGCTGGAGGCCGAGAAGGCGCACCGCGCCCACGCGATTGTCGAGCAGGTCATCGCCGACTGAAGAACGGACCCTTGGCGCACCTGCCCTCAGGATCGTTCGCCGCGAACAGCGCCTGGGCGGTCTGCGCCGCGATGGCCTACAACCTCACCCGCACCGCCGGCGTCCTCGCGCCGGCCTTCCACGCCAAAGCCACCGCCGGCACCATCCGGGCGCAACTGATCAACGTCCCAGGCCGGCTGGCCCGCTCCGCCCGCAAGCTCGTGCTGCACCTATCAGTCGACTGGCCCTGGCAGACCGCCTGGCACCAGATGGCCACGACCGCCCGAGCAGGGCCACCCCTCGCGGCCTGACCCACCACCCCGTCCGCCAGGACCAACCAGGAACAGAACGTGGAGACCACCGGCCCGCCCGGGCACACACGCACGCTCTCAAGCGGGCAACGACTCCGCCGCCGGCCCAGGAGCCTCAGCCATCACCAAACGGTGGATCCAGGCTTAACGCTGCAAGCAGGTGCCACCGCCTTCGCCTCCGCTCGAGGCTGGCCGTGCCGGTCCGTCCGTGGTGCTCACCGAGCCGAGACGGCCGGAGTCAAGAGCCGGCGATCAGCAGGTAGGCGAGTAGGCGGCTAAGAGCGAGCGACGTCAGGGAAGGGTTCGCTGCACCTGGTCTCGGAAACACGCTCGGCCCGACGGCGTATAGGCCGCGCACGTCGTGAAACTGTAAGTCCTCGCCCAGCAGCTCGCCGATGGGGAGCGTGCCCGCCTCGTGATACTCGGAGCCCAAGGGGCCAGCCCACGCCAGAGCACCGTCCAGGCTGGTAAGTCGAGACTGCCGGGGAAGCACGTCCTCGAGCATGAGGGTGGGCCGATCAAGGTCCGGGAACGTGGGCGGAGTGTGTTCTTGCATGACCAGCTGTCCCAGGCCGAGCCACAGTTGCGTAAGACGCTCCCGCTGCACACGAACGAGTTCTCGGTCCGCCTGGCTTAGCGCAGCGTGCACCACCGCCTCCCACCGCTCGACGCCATTGTCGAGGCACTCAACCGAGCAGGCGTCACCGGGAAGTTGCTCCCCCATCGACCAAGCGTCGAGCAGGATGGCACCCACGTCGTTCACCGATATCTGTAGGAACAGGTTCAGCCGGTCCTCCGGACACGGAAAGTAGAAGAAGGCCCCCTGCTCGGCCAACCGGACCACCTCGGGCGGGACCGCATGCCGGTCGTGGGCGGCAACCACCCCTTGCACGAGGTGATCGGCCAGGCCGGGCCGGGAAATCTCTGCAGTCGCGCCTGTCGCATGCAATGCCTGGATGGCGAGCCGCGTGCTCTCGATGGTGCCCGCCGCCAGCACCACGGCACGTGCCCTCACCGCCACGGGAAGTCCGCCCGCGGGGCGCGCGAGAACCCCAGTGGAGCGTCCATTCCGGACGACGACAGCCAAGACTTCCGTGTCGCTCCGGATTTCGACACTCCCCGACCCGGCGAGTCCCCCCTCCGTCCAGTGGTCAGCAGGCGAGTAGGCCCGCCATCGCCGACTGCCGTCTTCCACCACATGGGGACGGGCGGCCTGGGGGGTGGGGAGGAGCGCAAACGGCCCGACCTGCAGGGGATCCGTCGTGCCGGTCAACCGCTCTCCCTTCCAAGAGGTGAGGTCTGCGCGCACTTGGTCATACAACGGCTCCCCGCCGTTCCACGACGACGTCAGCTGGTCGACCAACCCGGCAGGCCACCAAGGTGCCCGCAGCGCCCAGTCCTCCAACGGCAGGCACACTCCGTGCCAATAGAGCGAACGCCCGCCAAGTCGCCGCCGTAGCCCGGCGGTGAGGTCATAATGCGGAGGGTCAGCCGCGGTCCAGGGCCGCCAGAAATGCTCGTCGCTGGAAGGCGTGAGCCACATGCGGAGCGCTTCGTTGGGCGCGTGCGCCGCGTTGATGTGCAGCGCGGCGTCGGCCGGACCCGCCTCGAGCACCAGCGTGCGCGGCCCACCCGGCACGTCCAGATGACGAGCCAGCTCCAGTCCCGCCAGGCCTCCACCGACAATGATCACGGGCGGGTTCTCGTCGGCCGCGACAAGCGCGGTGGAGATTGTCATATCACCCTCCATGGCTCGTCACATCACCTTCCATGGCATCCCCTAGGCGAACTGCCCGGTCCATACTGCCTGCGCCGCCGGGGGCCGCAGACCGTACTCCAGCAGACGTTCGCTACCAACCTGGGCCGAAGGCAGCCTGGAGTTGACCCGCTTCGGCGGACATCTTGATCTTGGGCTCTTCGCCCGAGAAGGGGTCCTGATGGGCCGTCCCAGCAAGTACAGCCCGGAGTTCCGGGAGCAGGCCGTAGAGCTGGTAAGAGCGACCAGGAAGCCAGTCGCTCAGGTCGCTCGTGACCTGCAGATCAACGACACGACCCTACAGGCGCTGCAGGCGTTCCCGAACCTCAAGCACAACGCCGCGTTGACCGTACTCGCCGCAGCACACACTCCCGAGCTCGGAGCGAAGCTGACCACCCGGAAGGTGGTGGCGCTGCTGCACCGCTGCGGGCGTCGCAACGACACCGCTCTGGTCGAGCAGATCCTCACTGACCTCAAGACCCCAGCGCTGCGCCAGTCGTTGCCGGTCGAGGCCGCGTTGGGTCGCACCGTGCTCGGTCTCCTCGGCGTGATCACCGCGATGCAGACCGCGGTTACCCAGCTCGAGCAGGCTCTGGCGGTCGAGTTCGACAAGCACCCGCTGGCATCTGTCCTGCGCTCGGCTCCGGGCCTGGGACCGGTTCTGGCCGCTCGGGTGCTGGCCGAGGTCGGCGACGATCCGATGCGGTTCGCCAGCGCTGGGGGCCTCCGGGCGTTCGCTGGCTCCGCACCGGTCACCCGCGCTTCCGGCAAGTCGCGACGGGTCTTGGCTCGCCGGGTGCGCAACAAGCGCCTGGGCGATGCCTGCCACTGGTGGGCGTTCGCGATGCTGACGAAGTCGGCTGGTGCTCGAGCCCACTACGACCCACGCCGGGTTGCTGGTGACCGTCACAACGCCGCGCTGCGCAACCTGGCGAACGACACGTCCCCGGCGTGATCCACCACTCCGACCGCGGGGCAGTACACCTCACATCAGCGTGAGCGTGAGCTACGCCGGCACGGCGCGCTGGCCAGCATGGGTAGCGTCGCGGACTGCTACGACGCCCTGGCCGAAAGCGCGTTCGCCACGCTCGAGTGCGAACTATTCGACCAGCAACCCGGCGGCCGCTTCCAGACCCGCCGTGAGGCCAAGCTCGCCGTCTTCGACTTCCTCGAGACGTTCTACAACCCGCGGCGCCGGCACTCCGCCCCGGGATGCGCTCACCGCTGGCGTTCGAAGCCGCCCAACGGGCCGCGATCGTCGACGACCGCAGCAGAGCGGCACGAGCAGCCTCTCGTCGCGTGACGACAGCTTGACGACCCAGCTCTCGTGCGCGAGCTGCAGCAGCCCGCTGCTGACGGCCCGGGGACGACAGCGCTCCTGCAACCCAGCCTGTCGTCAACGGGCCTACCGCGATCGTCACGGCCATCCCGACGACCTCGTCGTCAAACCCGCGAGAGGCCGCCGAAGCAGTGGTGTTTACCAGTGCCCAGCCTGCGACACCCGCTACATCGGGCAGCAGCGCTGCCAGGACTGCAACGTCTTCTGCGCCCGGATCGGCACCGGCGGCACCTGCCCACACTGCGAGGAGGCCGTCACCCTCGACGAACTTCTCCTCGCCTGACATCCTCCAACCCATCCGCAACACCGTAGTGTCCACGCAAGCGGGTCAACTCCAGACGATCACGACAGTCGCGTCAGTCGCCGTCTGGCTTGCGTACGAGCAGGGCACCGACAGAGGAGGAAGCATGCGCGTGGCGCTGGTATCCGGAGACGGGTTGCCGGTTAGCGGCCTGCTGACGGTCTTCCGCAGCGTAGTTCAGCTTGGGCTCGCAGCCGGGCTGATAGAGACGCCCGTGGTAGCGGACTTGGGTTACTCCTGGCGCCCAGACAAGCCCGGCTTTTACCCCGCCGGACCACCGCGCGCCACCTACCCAAAGTGGCTTCTGCCCTCGCTCGCACTCCCAGCCGGCGGGGCTGAACTCGCTGACGAATGGCTGTCGCTCCGCGCGGCCGTCACCGCCACCACTGCGGGCGTTAGCGGGGGCATACACCTGCGCGAGCGGCTTGAGCACCTGGCGGGACCGTACGAGCAATACTTCAACAGCTGGTTCGAGGAGAACGACATCGACTGGGTTTTTGCGGTAAACATGACTCTTTCTGACGCCGTACCCGTCTCCCTCGCGCTGCATCGCGCCGCCGAGCGGCGCTGGGGATCCGGAAGAGGTGGCGGGATCCTCTTCTGGGATCACGACCTGTTCGGCAGCTACGCGGTGCACGACCGATCATTACGGGTTTACCCCACTCGACCCACGGAACTAACGCCATTGCCCGGCTCCCGGCCGGGACAGGCGTGGGTCGTAGTTTCACAGCGCCTCCTGGACGAGGCCTGTACCTACCCAGTGGAGATCAGGCCCCAACTGGTGGCCAATCCACTGCCCATTATTCCCACCGGGCCGCCCACCTCACCTCAACAGGCATTCCTCGAGGAGCGGGGTATTGTGATGGACCGTCCCATCCTGTTGGTCCCCGTCCGTGTGTTCCTCGTAAAGGGTATTGAGCTCTCCCTCAGATTCTTCTTTGCGCTCCACCGTCTGCGCGAGGCGGCCGGGCAAACACCGCCGCAACTGCTCGTCTTCGGCAGCCTGCGTGAGGACCCGACCTACGCGGAGGAGATGCTGGCACTGGCCGCCGCGAACACGGCGGGCCTTGACGTTCATTTCCTGGACGGAGTGCCGTTGAGCACCCATCAAGACGCCGCCGGTCGCTGGGCTTTGGACGAGGTGGACCTGCTGCACCTGGCACAGCGAAGCGGAGGCGCCGTGCTATTCACGCCGAATCGGCCCGACGTAGAGAGCGTAGGACTCGGGCCGGCACTGGCTGCTGTCGCTGGTGTGCCGTGTGCGGTCACGAACTTCCTGGCATTCCACGACGTCTATGGGCCAGAGTTTGCCTGTGTACGGTTTGACGCTGATACCGACGACCTGACCGAGGCCGCTGTGGAACTGGATGCCTGGTTGGTGGATCAGGCACGTAGCGGAGCCGACACCGCAGGTGCCCTAGCCAAGAACCGCGATCTAGTCCGGTCGCGCTTCCCCGACGGCCCGTGGCAAGGCTTGCTTGAGTCCCTGGCAGGTCAGGTGGAACGCTGGCCGACGGGTTCAAGGCCGGTCAACGTTGGTTAGGGTGCAGATCCCGCACCGCCCCGCGGCACAGCCGCGGCAAGTTGTTCCACGGGCCCGGCCGTCGGCGACGCTGGCGTCTGCGCAGGGCTGCGCTAATTTGCAGGAGTCGATGTGACCAAGGGTCGTGAACCGATCACACGCGCAGTTGAGCCCGACCGACACCATGCAACCACGCCGGTGACCGCCTCCGCTCCGACCGGGGGCACGTGGACGCCCGACGAAGGGGAGGTGGAGCAATTCGAACGCGAGGGTTTCATTGTCGTCCGAGGGCTCTTAAGTGATGAAGAGATCAGTCGCTTCGGCAAGGCCGCTCGCCAGATGGTCGAGGACAGGCGGACACAGACCCGTCACTTGGACGGCTGGGAGAAGGTGTTCCTGCAGGAACAGGCCGTCTGGAGACGGGACGTCGTTCTGCGAGACCTGTCCCTGCATGCGGGAATCGGGGCCGCAGCCGCAAGGCTCGTCCGGACGCCGGTGCGCCTGTTTCTGGATCAAGTGATCTGCAAGTACCCAGGGGATCTTGCCACACTTCCACACCAAGACGCCCCGTTCCTTTCGTATGACGACCGCCGATCCGTGAACGCCTGGATCGCGCTTAGCCAAGTGACCCCGGCTCACGGCGCCCTGTCCTACTACAGGGGTAGCCATGGCCTGGGGCTCCTGCGTGAAGTTGATTTAGGCACCGAAGACGACGACCTACTCGCGGACGCGCCGCAGGTCCGGGACCGACCGATTGTCGAGGTCCCCGCCCAGCCCGGGGACGTGGTGTTTCACCACTGCTTGGTTGTGCATCAGGCAGGTCCCAACATGACTGGGGACGACCGAATTGCTTTCAGCAACCAGTACATGCCGGAGGGTGCGCGGTATAATGGCTGGGAGCACGAGTTCCTCCTAGATCTCGGGCTTGCACTCGGCGACGCACTCACTTCGCCGGCGCAGTTCCCGGCCCCGGCCGAACGCCCCGCCACTCCCTTATGATCGCAGCGGGCGAGTTTTTAGCCGAGGGGGTCGGCCGGCTGCAGCTCTCTCACCCCGAGCGGGAGCTATGCGCCCGCCTCCTCGAGGACCTGATCGGTGAGGAGCCTAGGTCTGCCGCAGTTGCGGGCACAGCCGAAGAGGAGCTCCTGTCGGCCGTGCGCGGGGCGGCGCTTGACGACCGGCTGCTGCTTCGCGCCGCGCACCATCTAACGGCCAGGTTGCCTCGGCGGCTGGTGGCCGCGCTATGGGACATCCGGTACACGGAGGCGCTCGCCGCGCTGGTGGTGTCCGGCGCGCCGAATCTCGGTAAGTTCGGCCCCACGCCGCCGCGGTGGGGCGCCTCCTCGCATGAGTCGATTGCCAAGGCTGACCGCTGGCTTCTGTTGTTGTGCGCGGAGTTGGGCGACCCCGTGACCTGGGGTTATCTGCAGGAAGGCGCACTCGTCAACGATCTCCTGCCCATGGCGGACCGTGTGGAAGAGGATGGAGAGAATGGCAGTCGCTTGCCAATGACGCTGCACGTCGACGAGGCTTTTGCGGACGAGCGCGGCGACGCATTTGGCCTAGTTTGCCTGCGCAATGACGATCGGGTGCCAACCAGAATAGCGCCGTTGGCAGCCGCGGACCTAGATCGTGAAGACGCCGAGGTCCTACGCGAGTGCCGCTTCGTTGTGGAGGCACACGGGGACCAGCGGTTGCGCCCCATTCTCGCCGGCGGACCGGAGGCTGCCGTAGTGCGGCTGGATGCGTCGGCCAGCCGCGCGGCCCCAGGCGACACGCGAGCGGCGCGGGCGCTCGAGGCGCTGCTAGGGGAGCTCGAACGGGTAGCCGTGGACGTCGCCTTGAAACCGGGCGAGGTCTTGCTGGTCGACAACCACCGCTGCGTCCACGGCCGGCCAGGCTTTCGTGCGAGCTTCGATGGATCGGACCGCTGGCTCCGGCGCCTGACCGTGGTGCGGGACCTGCGACCAACCAGCGACCGCCGTGGCGCCGGAGACCTTCGAGTCCTTAGATGATGCCGCAAAGACGGCAGACGACCGCCTCAGCCGTCGCACCAGCTCCCCCCATCCTTCCCGACGTAGCCATCGTCCTCGGGACCAGACCTGAGTGGATCAAACTTGCTCCGCTGCTCACCCGCCTCGGCTCTCGTGCAATGGTGGTGTCGACCGGCCAGCACTGGGACGCGGCAATGGACCGCAGCGTACTCGACGGGAGGCCTGTTGGCCCAACCGTCCCGTCATGCAACATCGGCGGTCTGACGAGGGCAGCGGGGTTAGCGACGGCAATCGGTCGGTTGGAGGTCCTCCTATCCGACGCACCGGTACGGGCGGTCGTGGTCCAGGGCGACACGACCTCCGCGTTGGCCGGCGCTCTCGCGGCCAACGCACAGGATCTCCCCTTGGTGCACGTCGAGGCGGGCCTGCGTAGCTTCGACCGTCGGATGCCGGAAGAGCACAACCGGGTGGTTATCGACCACCTAGCCGACCTGAACTGCTGCCCCAATTCGCGCAACGAAGCGCAACTGCTAGGTGAGGGCATCTGCGCAGAGCGGCTAGCGGTCACCGGGAACACCGTCGTCGAGTCCGTCACGACGATGCTCCCCGCAGCTGCCGACCGTGCGGCGCTGCTAGAGGAACTGTGTCTTAGTCCCCGCACTTACATTCTGGCGACGCTGCACCGCCCTGAGAACGTGGATGACCGGGTCGTGCTCACCCAATTGCTGTCCGAGCTCTCCTCGCTGAGTCTGCCGGTGGTTCTACCGCTGCACCCGCGCACGGCTGCACGTATTCGCGAGCACCGCCTGTCGGAGATGCTGCACCCGCTGCATGTGACCGAGCCGTTGTCGTACCCTACGTTCCTTACACTTTTCCACGCTGCTGCCCTCGTCATCAGCGATTCCGGTGGCGTACAGGAAGAGGCGAGCGTGCTCAAGCGCCCGGTCCTGGTGGTGCGTCGGAGCACTGAACGCCCTGAGATCGAGGGTGTCTTCGGTGCCCTTGTCGATCCCCGGAACGGGCTGTCGCGCGCAGCCACGACATGGTTGTCGCCGACGAAGCAGCAGGGACTGGCAGCGCTGCCCACCCCCTATGGCGGGCGCGACGCCGGCGCTCGTGTCCTTTCCGCGCTCGAGGGACTTCTCCAGCGGACCTAACGGCTGCGAGTGCACACGCCGCACGAGCCGCGGCCATGCGCCCAGTCGGCCGCCGTAACTAGGTGGCGGGTTAGACTCCAGTCAGCCGCTGGACGGCTCTTTGCACCGCCTGAGCACATCGGCCCGCAGGCGGCCCGTCTTGACCGCCCGGCGTTACGGGCACCCGCTGGAGGACATCGGTGAGCACTCCCTACGAAGCTATTGCGATCGTCGGCATGGCTCTGCGGCTCCCAGGCGCCATGACCCCCAAGGAGTACTGGGACAATTTGGTGGCTGGGCGCGAGAGCATCTCCGACCTTACCGATGAACAACTGCTTCTCGCGGGCGTCCCTCGTAGCGAGTTCGAGCGCGAGGACTACGTGCGGCGCAACCCGCTGATGCCAATGGTCGCCGAGTTCGACGCGCCGTTTTTCGGCTACACCCGCCGAGAGGCCGAGGTGATGGATCCTCAGCAGCGAGTGTTCCTGGAGACCGCCTACTCCGCCGTCGAGGATGCGGGCTACGCGCCACGCGCCATGACCGGGGTCGTCGGCGTCTTCGCCGGAGGGGCTACGAATGGTTACGCCGAGTACAACGTGCGGGGAAATCCTGAGCTGAGTCGGCGTGTCGGCGTGCTGGCTACCGCGACGAGCAACCACCTAGACTATCTGGCTACCAGCGTCGCCTACAAGTTGGGGTATACAGGCCCGACCTTAACAGTCGCTACGGCTTGCTCCACGTCCATGGTAGCGGTTCACCTGGCCTGCGCGGCGCTTCGTAGTGGCGAGTGCGACGTCGCGCTGGCTGGCGGCGTCGCTCTGGAGGTGCCGTACGGTGCCGGTTACCGTTGGAGTCCTGGATCGATCGTCTCCCGCGACGGTTACTGCCGGCCCTTCGACGCCGACGCCGCGGGCACCGTGTTCGGCAACGGCGCCGGCGTCATCGTGCTCAAGCGCCTTAGCGACGCGCAGCAGGACCACGACGACGTACGCGCACTTGTGCTGGCGACTGCGATCGGCAACGACGGCTCGGGAAAACTCAGCTTCGGCGCACCGAGCGTTCAGGGGCAAGCTCAGGTGGTCGCCGAAGCCATGGCACTCGCCGGGGTCAGGCCCGAGAACGTGTCGTACGTGGAGGCGCATGGCACAGGCACGACCGTGGGTGACCCGCTAGAACTCGAGGCGCTTGAGCGCACCTTCGAGCATTTTGCGGATCACCCGCTGCTCCCGGGCACCATCCCCATCGGTTCGGCGAAGTCCGGCGTCGGCCACATGGGCGCCGCCGCCGGCGTCACCAGCATCATCAAGACCGCGCTCTGCATGCAACACCAGACGATCGCTCCTTCGATCAACATCCGTCGCCCCAACCCGCGCCTGAACCTGGCGGAGTCGCCGTTCCGACTGGCGACTGAGGCGATCGACTGGCCAGCCACCGGACGCCGGGTCGCCGGTGTGAGCTCGTTCGGCGTGGGCGGCACCAACGCGCACGCAGTCCTGGAGGCCGCGCCACCGGTCAACTTGCCCGACAACGACGCAGTGGCACGCCTCCTGGTGTGGTCCGGCCACAACCAGCAGGCGCTGGACGACTATGCATTGCCCCTGGCCATGGCCCTCGACGCGGCGGGCCCATCGAGATTGGGCGACGTCGCAGCCACATTGGCTGTTAGTCGCACGGCGCATCCGCTGCGAGCCGCCCTGGTGGCCACGTCGGTGGACGATGCAGTAAGCAGCCTCCGTGGCCAGGGCCCGCGGACCGTGATACGGGGCTCGAGTGTGGATGAGATCGCCGAGGTGACCTTCCTGTTTCCGGGACAAGGCGCGCAGCAGGCGCGAATGGCGCGCGGTCTCTACGGCTACGACAAGGCCTTTACTCAAGACCTCGACCGGTCCTTCGAGGTGCTGGCCGGCGAGGGAGTAGACCTGCGCCAAACATGGTGGGAGCAGGACTCGGTCACGGAGCTGGCCGACACCGTGCTCGCCCAACCCCTGCTGTTTGCCGTCGAACACGCCCTCGCGGTCGCTTGGGAGACCAGCGGGGTGCACGCCGGTGCGCTCCTGGGGCACAGCGTTGGCGAGTTGGTGGCGGCGAGTCTCGCCGGGGTCCTCTCTGCCGAGGACGCAGCACGTGTTGTTGCTGCGCGGGGGCGGCTCATGCAGGAGCTGCCGCGCGGGTCCATGTTGGCTGTGCAATCGCCCGTGTCCGCATTGGACGAGGTGCTGGCCGAGGGACACATAGACCTGGCAGCGGTGAACAGCTCGGAGCAGGTCGTACTCGCGGGTCCGGACGGCGCCCTTACTGACGTTCAAAGTCGGCTCGCCGTCGCCGGGGTCGTCAGTCAACTGCTGCCTACTTCGCACGCCTTCCACAGCCGCGCGATGCATCCGGCCGTCGAGCCATTCCGGGCGGTCCTTGAGGCCATGCCGCTCGCGGCACCCAATCGCCGCATCATCTCGGCGGCAACCGGTCGAGAAGTCACGTCGGCCCAGGCGCAATCCCCTGAATTCTGGGCACGCCAGCTCACCGAGCCTGTCCGGTTCGCGGAGGCCCTGGACACACTGCTGGTTGAGGGACGGCACGTGCTACTGGAGGTCGGTCCCGGTACGACGCTGACCTCGCTCGCGCGGAAGCACCCTGCCATGCTCGCCGGCCTTTCCTTCGCTGTCGCGAGTTCGCCGCGCCAACGCCAACAGGACGCCGACGACCGAGCGTCGATGCTGGACGCCCGAGCACGACTGTGGGTCGGCGGCTTAGATTCCGCGCTCCCGACCACAATGCCCGAGCACCGGGTGGCGCTGCCGACGTATGCATTCCAGCGCCAGCACCACTGGGTGACGCCCACGCAGGGTGCGGCGCGCCCGCTGACGGAGGTGACGCCCGAGCAGGTTTCCAGCCGCCTCGGCGGCTCCAGCCCGGCCACGGCCGCCGCCGCGAGCACGACCACGACCAACGGCCCGACTGCTCCGACCGCAAATGTCGGCGTAGCGCCTGGTGGAACTACCAGTACGACCCCATCGGCGGCGCTGCATGTCGGAGCACGGCCGTTGCAAGGAGCCACCTTTTCGGACGGCGCCTTCAGCGAACTAGTCTGGCGAGAGATTCGATCCCTGCCACTCAGCGGTCGGGGTCGCGGTCGGGTCGCCTGGGTGCTCGCACCGGATGACGCCACGGCCCGAAAGAACGTGTTGCGGTGGCTGCGTGCTGCCGGTTACGACACCCAGGTTGCGGGCTCGACCGACGAGATACGGGACTTGCTGGCCGGACCCACTCCGTACGGGCAGGAGTCGGTCGTGGTCGTACATGCCCGATCCCTTTCTCGCTTTGACCAGGTTACGTCCAGGAACATGGAGGAACAGCTCGAGGCCTCCTTCTTCTCGCTGTTCTCGCTGACCAGGACGCTGCAGCGTCAGCCATTGCCCGTGGCTCTACTTGTGCTTACGCAGGGCGCGATCGACATCACCGGTGGCGAGTTGCTTGAGCCGGTCAAAGCGACCGCACTTGGGTTCGTACGCACGCTGCAGCTGGAGGAGCCTAGCCGCCGGTGCGCCGTCGTCGATGTCGGCTCGCGTCCCGACGACGCGGCCGTCGTTCGCGAACTTGCGGCGTTCGGGCAGCATGTCGAGGTAGTTCTGCGAGGCAACCGGCGATGGACTTCGGATGAGCGCGCCGTCGCGTTGCCTCCGGGGGTGACCGGGGCGGTGCGCCGCCGAGGTTGTTACCTGGTGACCGGAGGATTCGGCGCCTTGGGGCTGGCCTCGGCCAGGGCACTGGCCGATACAGGACTGGAGCCCACCGTGGTGCTGATGGGCCGACACGACCCGACGGCGGCGGGCACCGAGGAGGGGGCCCCAGGTCAAGCCGAGGCGCTGGCTGCCTTGGAGGATCTGACCAACCGGGGTGCGACGGTGGTGTCGGTCGCGGGCGACGTGACAGAGCGGCGAGCGTTGCGCCGGGCGTTGGACGTGGCGACCGCCCGTGGTGGAGGATTGCACGGCGTCTTTCACGCGGCGGGTGTCGCGGGCGCCGGAATGATTGCTGGGCGTCAGACCGATGCCGTCCAGGCGGTTCTCCAGGCTAAACTTTCAGGCACGGTTCTGCTCGGAGAGCTGCTTGCGGAGCGGCCTCCGCTGGACTTCCTTACGCTGTTCTCCAGCCGAGCCGGGTCCTTCGGCCTGGTCGGTAGCGCGGACTACGCGGCCGGCAACGCCTTCCTCGACGCCTGGGCTGCCGTCAGTGGCCTACCATTCCCGGTCCTGTCCATCGGTTGGCCCAGCTGGTCGGGACGGGGTATGGCGGCGCTCGGAACGCAGAACCCGCCCGAACCTCGCAGTTCCAACGGTGTCCGGTCCAACGGTGTCCGGCCGTCCGATCCGGACCCGCGAACCTGGACGGTCATGCTGTCGCCGGAGGCCTCCTGGGTCGTCGGCGAGCACACAGTCGGGGACCGCCCCGTCATGCCGGGCTCCGGTTACGTCGACCTGCTAGCTACCGGTCTAGCCGACCCGGGGCAGGACAACCCCCCGCGAAAGGTTGTGCTTCACGACGTTGTATTCCAGCGCTCCTTGGACGCCGCACACCGGCTCGAGGTGCGGTGCTCAGTGGGCATGGGAGAAGAGTCCCCCGTCAGTGTCGAATCCCGGCGTTTGGGTGCGACCGATTGGACTTTGAACGTAACAGGGCGGGTGCGTTGGGCGGACAGCCGAACGCCGCTCGTCGATCTACCGGCGCTCATCGCGCGGTTCAGTGAGAATGAGCCTGGCACCCTCCTGGACGAGAGCCGGCGGGATGAAGGCCAGGTCACTGTCGGTCCTCGATGGCAGTCCGTGGTCCGGCTGGCCCGTCGCGCTGACGAGGATCTAGTCGAACTGCGCCTGCCGGACGAGTATGCCGGTGACGTCGCTGAGCACGTTCTCCACCCCGCTCTGCTCGATCTCGCCACCGCGCTCCTGCAACGCAGGAACGAGCCCGGGCACCTTCCATTCATGTACCGATGCATACAGGTCCACGAGCCACTCCCGGCACACTTCTTCAGCCACATTCGGCGACGCCCAGACCGGCCGGGGACGCTGAGCGGGGACATAGACCTCATCGCCCTCGACGGACGGGTGCTGGTCCAGATCGAGGCTTTCACGATGCGTCTCGCGGATGCCGGCCAACTCCTGCAGGCGACGCAGGTTGCCAGCCCCACCGTTGGCGAACGCGAAGGTATACCGCCCTTCGCGGGTGGCCTTCTGCTGCTCGAGGCCCTGACATCCGGCCGGAACGGCAACCTACTGGTCCGACCCTACAGAGATGGTGCGCCGGTCGAGTTGAGCGGATCCGCCGTGAGATCCACTGCATCACATCTGGATCAGATGGAGGTCGCGGCAGGGACTGTCAGTGATCCACCTCCCCTCCTTCCCTTCGTCGTCGGCGCGCCGGCGACTGCGCCTTCGGAAGCGGACAGCCCGGCCGCGACAGTCGCCACGCAGCCACCAGCTACGGCCGATGTCACGCTGGTGGCCGGACAGAGCGTGGTTGCGGAGCCGGAGGCCAAAACGCCAGCAGGCGTGTTACAGGGTCCGGCCCTCGCCCAAGCCCTGCTCGAGGTTCTTATCGACGTGCTTGGCGCGGACGACGCGAGCATGGACGACGACTTCTTCAACCTAGGAGGGAATAGCCTGTCTGCGGTGCAACTAATGGCATCAATCCGGGAGCGCCTCGACGTGGACCTGAGCATCGGCCTGCTATTCGAGTACCCGACTGTGCGCCAACTCGCGACCGCCGTCGACGCGACCCTCCGACGATAGATGATTGCGGGAAACGGCTCCGCATCATCGGGCGGCGTGGTTTCTGCCGCCTTAGACCACTTTGGAGCGCGGACGCTCGCGGCCCTTCCTCCTCGAGTTTTCCCGGTTGCGTTGGACGTCGGGGCGGGTTCGGGCCTGTCGTTGGCGACCTTAGGAGACCGGTGCCCCACACTCCTGGCCGTGGACCTTGACCCGGCAGCGCTGCCAGATGGGGCAACCGCCGCCCAGTGGTCGGCGACATGCTTGGCCGCTGACGCCGAACACTTACCCGTGCGGGACGGCGTCGTCGACCTCATTCATTGGGGGTTCTTGGCGCCCCACGTACGCGACCTACAGGCAGCGCTGCGAGAGGCAGCGCGAGTGCTCCGCCCCGGGGGCACTTTCGCAGCAGTGACCTGGGTCTCACGAGGCGGCTCCCCCCTCACAGGCATAATGAGCGACCTGCTGGCACGGTGCCAATCGCAGCCAGATCGTGCGCGGGCAGCGTGGGCGGAGGTCGCCACCCGGTCCGAACGCTTCGCCGACGAGTGCGCCGTCGCTGGGTTAGATGTGTGGTATACGACCAAACATGAGTGGTTCGTTATGGCCGATTCGACATCTCATTGGCGGGCCTCCCTGCTCGGGGAGACCACCGGACTCTCTCGTGCGCTTTGGGCGCTCAACAAGGACGACCGCGCAGCTATCCTCCGCGAGTTTTCGGCTGCGGCCTCCCAGTACATACTTGCAGACGGACAATTATCCATTCCTTGCCGCGCGGTCGTCCTGATGGCTGAGCGTCCGTAATGACCGTAGGTCCGGACAGCCGCGTCCCAATCGGGGGACGCTGGGCGCTGTGGCCCGTCGCCGGCTTCAGGACGGCTGGGTTGCCCTTCTGCGCGCTCGAGGTGCTTACCGACAGCTCCGCGTCCAGGCCCGTTCTGCTCCCAACGCTCGCCCGAAACGAAGCCTTCGCATCCGCGCTTACCTGGCAGAACGCTGCGGTCGCGAACAACTGGCTCATGGGCTACCGAGCGCAGCTCCGGGGAGGAAACGACCACCTTAACCGGCGCAGCCAGCGCGAAGTGCTACTCGCCAGCTACCTACAGCGCTACTGCGCTAAGAACGACACCATTGGCTTCTTCGGGCCGGTCGGCTGGGCACGGATTGATCCCGGGGCGGACGGACATGTGCAGGCCCTGCCGGTGGAGGCGGCGGTGCGCAGTGCCCATGTCGAGCCTTGGGTCGTCCGTCAATTTCTCGACCGGTTGTCGACCGACCCCGCGACCCAGCCCTTTCTGCCGCTACGACGCAGCCCTGCGGCCGATGGGCAAGAGCAGACCCTGCTGCAACCGCCCGGCCGCACGCGTCGGCTCGATCCCGCGCAGTGGAGCGTCTGGCAGGCCCTGGGTAATGCGCCCGTCTCGCGCATCGAGCTAGTGCGAGATTGCACGACGGAGACCCACGTTTCGGTACAAAATGCCAACCGGGCGATTGATGAGTTGTTGTCCTGGGGCGCCCTGCTTGCCGGGCCGGCCGTGCCGATGGACGGCCACCCAGAGCGCATCCTCTCACAACTTGTGCAGGGAGGGCCTGCGGCGGACGCCTTGAATGAGCCGGTTTGCGCGTTCCAAAAGCGCGTAGCAGATGCCCAGCAGCGGGCGCTGTCCGCGGCCACCCCAGAGGCGGTCTTAGAGGCCGTGCACGCGGCGCAAGAGATGGTGCAGGAGTTCACCGGCGCGCCGGGACAGCACAGTAAGCCCGAACGGCAGATCGGGCGCTCCCCCCTATACATTGACGAGGGAGCCGGCGTGCGGGCGATTGTGGGGCACGCCGGCCTGAACGCCCTAAGCGACCCGTTAAGCGTCGTCTTGGATGTGGCCGACTGGCTGGCTCGGGAGGTCGGCGAGGCGGTACTAGAGGCGGCCGTGGACGCCTTCGCCGCCCTGTCCTCACGAGACACGAGAGTGCGGCTGGACGCGCTATTGGCCGCACTCGCCCCAACGCTCAGTGGCGGACCGCAATCCCCGGTGCACGCGATCATGGAGGACTTACGCGCACGGTGGGCGATCGTGTTCGGGCGCCCTCAGGACGCGGCCGCCATCGTCGACGTCAGCACGGCGGCGGCGCTCGCACAGCAAGTGTTTCCGTCTCGGTCCGCCCTGTGGTCTGGCGCGCGTCAACACAGTCCTGACGTCCTCCTAGCGGAGACCGCGAGCGGTCCGCTATGGGTGCTCGGGGAACTCCATATTGCAGTCAACACGTTGGAGAACGGCGTCTTCTACCGGGCGCATCCCCCCGCTGGCTTCGACCTAGACGAGCTGACCGCGGTCGACCTGCCGAGAGGCCGGGTCAGAACCTGCTTCTCGTCCTCGCAGCCGGGCGTGACAGCTCGTACTTGGCCGCCGTTGAGTAGCGATCTGGGTGATGGGGAACACCACTGGGCGGTCGCAGCGGACGCAGTCTTGCCGAGAACACCTGTTCCTGTCGCCGCGTCGCCCGCCATGCACGTTGTGTCCGAGCCGACTGGTCTGGTCGTGCGGGCAGAGTCCGCTGGATGGTGCGCTCCGCTCCTGGAGGTCTTGGGTGATCTGTTGTCCACGCTGTCGGTGAATCTTTTCCGCCCATTTGGTGACGAGGTCCACCAGGGGCGAGTCCAAGTCGGCGGGCTCGTCCTAGGCCGGGAGACCTGGCGCTTCACCCCGGGTGCGCTGCAAGCTGCTGGGGCATTGAAGGACGGTGCGGCCCTTCGTGCCTGGCTGGTGGGCATCGGGGCGCCACGACACCTGTTCGCAACGGCGCCTGGCGAGGCTAAACCGGTTTACGTGGACCTTGACGCCAGCCCCTTGACCACGATGCTGACCCGAATCTTACGCCGAGCGGCGGAAGGCGTGCCAGACGGACGGGTCGCCGTGTCCGAGATGCTGCCGGCTCCCGAACATCTTTGGTTCAACAGCTCAACCGGTGCGGTGACCGCCGAGTTGCGCCTCGCCGCCGGACAACGCGATACCCACGCCGCACCTTGGTGGGGGTTGGCGTGAGAAGGATTGGGCTTGCGCTCCTCGACATCCCGTCACGGCTCTGCACGCTAAACACGACGCAGCTCGTGACGGCACCGCGTGTGAGCGCTCGTCCGACGGCGAGAGCGAGCGCTTGTGCCCGTGAGTGACCTGTTCCCGCCGCAGGTAGTGGTGGTCGAGGCCGTCGGCGCCCCCGTTGCGACACCGCTCCCGGCAGCGGAGTACAAGGCCGTTTCCACAAGCGTCGACGTCCGCCGCTTGGAATTCGCCGCCACCCGCGCATGCGCCCGCAGGGCCCTAGACCGGCTAGGGATACGTGATGCGGTTCTGCCCAAGGACAAGTGGGGATCCGTGTCTTGGCCCGAGGGCGTGATTGGCAGTCTCACCCACTGTCCGGAACGGAGGGCCGCCGCTGTTGCCTGGTCCGGTTGCTCGGGTCTGACCAGCCTCGGCCTAGATCTAGAGGTGCACTGCCCGCTGCCTCCAGGCGTCCTCGCATTGGTGGCGCTCCCGGAGGAGGAGGCACAGCTCCGGGCCCTGAAACGGCTGCAGCCGACGGTGCACTGGGACAGTCTGCTCTTCAGCGCCAAGGAAGCCGTTTACAAGGCTTGGCATCCGATCTGCCGCACTTCGCTGGAGTTTCACGATGTCAGCGTGACGTTCGATCGTGCGGGCGCATTCACGGCAGAGGTGATACGCGACGGACGCGCCGCCGTTTCCGGCGGTGCGCTGATTGGAGGCCGATGGGCGTTGGTCGGCTCACACATCGCGACAGGAGTGACTGTCGGCCAGGCCAGCGTATGAGCTGGAAGCACATCAGTCCCGAACCCGGACTTCCGCGTTGGAGACGGCCCCGGCCGGTGAACGGTCATCCGCTGCAACCATCGGTCCGTCCCGTCGTAACGGCTCCGGAAGGCCTGCCGCCCGTGGACCGCACCGTGGTTGTCTACGACCAACAGGGGCCCGTCGGCCCAGGCTCGCCAGAGGATGCGCATCCAACGGGCACCGAGGCCGCGCAGCGCGTAGTGGTGGGGCTGCTTGCGGGCGCGGACCTGGTCGTAGGCTCCCGTGCCCCCGGCGAGGTCTTGAGGGAGTTGTAGGCCCACCACAGCAGGCCTCCCGCAGCCGGATGTTGGCGGTGTAGCGGAACCGGACCCGGTGGGACCGTCCGCTGGAGCGGGTGACGGGCGCCAGGCCGGCTCCGGCGAGCAGCATGCCGACCTCGGGGTAGTAGCCGCGGTCTTCGCGGATCTCGGCGAGCAGGGTTTGGCGGTGATCAGGCCGACGCCTGAGAAGCTGGTGAAGATGCGCGCGTCGGGGTGCTTGGCCAAGGCGTGCTCAAGGGCGTCGTCGTAATCGTCGAGCTGCCCCAACAGCTCGGTGGCTGTGTTACTAAGGAGTTCTTTAGTAGGTCGACTCGCAGCTCGGGTGGGCTGTGATCAAGCGGCCTGGGTGATGTAGGCCAGGTCGGGGTCTGCGAAGAATCCTCGGACGATGTGCGGCATGCGCTGCAGGCGGCGAAGGGCCTTGACGGCAAGGGCTTTGAACTGGTCCGGGCCCGAGACGCTGGTGCGCCCGACTCGGTCGTGCTTGATGTTCTTCCAGACCCACTCGTCGGGGTTGAGCTGCGGTGAGTAGGACGGGATGCGAAACAGCCGCAGCTGCCCGGAGGTGGATGCGGCGAAGGCACTGACGGCTTTGGACCGGTGCACCGGGTGGCCGTCGAGGATAAGGAACACCGGGCCGGGCGCGTCGTGCAGCAGGCGCTTGCAGAAGTCGATGAACTTGGCCGAAGTCA
>JAABUP010003581.1_pt1 | contig 27206 bp, 20 predicted proteins | sample 5559201 | NCBI WGS metagenome assembly JAABUP01 (sample SAMN10711887, study PRJNA513373) | rock metagenome | isolation source: Antarctica rocks | place: Antarctica | reverse complement strand
TGAGGTCAAAGGATCGGCTACGTCGTCCAGCAAGGACCCTGAATCGGCTGTCTCCGCAAACTCTGAGGAAAGGGTCGTGCCGTCAGACTCCTCGCCAGAATCCTCATATGTCTCTGCATGTTCTTCGGCTTGCTGTTGTTCATGTTCGTGGTGCTTCTCCGAGAGAAAGCCACTATACCCTGCTGCTTTCGCCGGCCTGATATGCTTTCGCTTGAAAAGCGACGGATCTAGGTCATTCTCGGAGGAAAGACCCTCACTGCTTGTAGTAGTATCTCTCCTGGCCCGCTGCTTCACGGCTTCAACAGCACCCAAAGACCCTCGACGCAAACGGTTATCTCCCGAGGGTTTCGAAGGGGAAATCACAAGTACTACCGGGCTATCCTTGATGTAAGAGCTCCGTATCGGCGAAGATCCAGATCGCTTTCTGACGGGCATCTTTGCGAACCTGATCTGCTGAGCAGCTCTACGAACGTCTTCTAAGCCTGTGCATCTGTTCAATTGCCCCAGGTAGGAGATACTTACCGCTGCGTACCTTCTGTATCCTCATCACTCTCATCGCTCAGATCACTACTGTCGTCTTCTTCTTGCTGCTCTCTTTTACGCCGTCTCGTTGGAACAGGACCTGGTCCGACAGTATCGTTACTGGCCACACCAGTCACCATACCCCCTTCCTCTTCATCATCACCGAAGCTTGCTGATGGAAGACCAGCTGACCGAATTGGCGCTTGAAAGTAGTCGGAAGTAATGGCGGTTGGAATAGGTGGAGAGTATGTGCGCTTTGTATCTGCCGCATTGGCAGTCCATCCTGCTGCCCGAAATCCAGGGCTGTTGAGAACCGTAGAATTTACATTGATCAGGCGTTCGCCAACTCCATCTTTGATATTGGAAAGGTAGGAAGTGCGCAGATGCCAAATCAGAAAGCTGTGAAGGCAGAGATCAGTTACTTCTCATTTTGATGACAATTCATTCGAGACGCCAGAGAGAAGCAACGTGGTTGTAGAGACTTGCAACTGCACATGATAACCAAGAAATAAGATGTTACGAGCTTACTCTTCGTTCTGAAGAAGAGACATATGTCTAGAGCTTTACTTCCTTAATCGCATGACATCAGTTGGCTCGAAACAGCGTCGACATCATAAGCCTCGTTCAGCCCTACAACGTGGGAATTGGCGATTCGGCTTGGCGTTGATCACTTCGGGGAAGGCGCCCGTCAGGATCTGCATCCATTCCCGCCTCCAGGTGTTTGTCACACGGTACATGTTTCTCCCTTGATCAACTTACAACAGTGTACGATGTATCTGTCACCGGGCTTTTGCATGGAGGAAGAGTAAAACACCGCACTCGTTAGAAAGACTTACAGGCCTTGCTCAACCCTATGATGTGGAGGGTGAAGCGGCATCTTCCGAACGACCACATTCTTCGAGTTGATGTCATAACCCTTACGCCAGCACGCATCGAGGATGGGACTGGTTGAATATTCAGACTCGGAGGGATCTGACACTGAAGCTGCGCCAGCGCCTCCACCGGTCTCAAAGCCGTCCTCATCGACCTCCTCCAAGCCGGCTTTCCAAAAAGTGGTTGACCGCTCAAATCCGCACAAGATTCGCGTAAACCTCCCAGACGTATCAAGAGAAGAAGAAGATCAACACGAGGCAGATGGAGGTGAAAGATCCGCAAAGCGAGCAAAGACTGGTGGAGGCGCTTTCAGTGGTTTCAACTCTTTCCTCCCGGCGCCAAAACGGGCTTCGCAAGCTGTTAGTGGTGGACAAGGACGAGGGAGAGGACTTGGGAGTGGCGTGAATCTAAAAACCGGGTCCACTCCGGGCTTCAGCAGAGAACCAGAGCCAGGCTCGTCAGAAGTAGAGGCAAATTCTGATACTAAGATGATGAGTGGTGACGTGGCATCGCAACAAGATGTAGCAGATATAAGTGGAAGTCACAGGAGTGATGGTAATACGGGGCCGGAGAAGCCAAAGCAGGAGATTCCGCCGATAGGGACACCGATGATGTTCAAGCCTCTATCTGTCGCCAGGAAACCGCAAAAGAAGAAGGCATCTCTGATCGCGGGCTCGATCTCATCTTCGGACGGTGCTGCTCATGCGACCAAGCCAGCGAAGACAGCTCCTAATGTATCCTTGTTCTCTATGAGTGAGTTGCATACCGACACTCGTCCTTTACGTTCATCGAATGGAGATTACAAACCACTAGTATACAGTGCAGCTCAAGTACAAGCTAAGTCGCATTCGCCTGAGCCTCTTACGGACCCCTACGAAGATGAAGGCATCACTTTACCGTCTTCCACTACGCATGATACGACCTTCGCCCCTAACCCTGACCCACAGCCCCTCGACAGCATCGCTTCTGATCTTAACCTCTCCGCTTCTGCAAAACGTCAACTTTTAGGACGTCAGCGCAACTCCAAAAATGCCAACTCTTCCGCAATCAACATCGTCAATTTCAATACCGATGAAGAGTACGCTGCCAATGAGGCTCTCCGTGCAGCGGGCGAGCAAGTACAGCACAATCCGGTCAGAGCTATTGCACCTGGCAAGCACAGTCTCAAACAATTGGTCAGTGCAGCGAGCAATCAGAAGGACGCATTGGAGGAGCACTTTGCCTCCGGTAAAAGGAATAAGAAGGAAGCTGGCAGTAAATATGGCTGGTGATGGAGAGAATTCTTGAAGCCATTATTGCTCTAGGATGTCGAATAGTATTTATACCATGGTCAATGCTCGTTCAACAGACCAGTGTCACGTGCCCTCAATTGTCGTCGAAAGCCAGCGACGCAGATGGCCTTGAAACATAGAGGACGTCGTCGAATCAAATTCAACATGCTTGTTCTACGGTCCCTATCTTGCTCAATAAGGGTTCATCGCATACTCGCATGGAGCTATAATACTGGACAAGTCAAAGACGCATAATTGCTGTCTCAGAGCGATCCGAACGAGGGAGTGTTTCTAATATCCCCGTCAAGACCATTTAATCCTTCTATAGCATACGACCAGAATGTGATGAAACGATCTACAATCTCTACTATCCTGAGAGTGACGAGAACAGGAAAACGCCAGAGCTTCTTCGACCTTGCCCACATCGACTTCAACTAGAAACGAGAGGGAATAAGGAACCCAACGCCATCGTATGCCGCCACTGTAGCCAACACACTACTTTCCACTTTGCTTGGCTCCCGCTCCAAATGTCAGACATCCACCCAACATATGTCCCACATTCCGGATAGGCCTACAAAGCTGCCGGGAATGGCATCGGGAGTTCGTCATCTTCCCAAGGATTGAGATTAAAGGACAGATCTTCTCTTCTTCTGAATCGAGTCAATGGGTGTCCGTGTTCCGATGTTTGGGTTGGATCTTCGTTTATCCAAAAAGGCTCCTCTTGCCAGCCATTACTGGCGAGGTCGAAGTCGAAGAACTCGTCCATACCCGCGTTCGTCATCATCTGTTTAAAACGCATAAACTCCTTGTCAATGGTATCCTCTTCCGGCGAAGTTGACCTCTGCGACATTTCCTCCGGCGGATCCACATGTTCCTTTCTTGCTTTAATGATAGTCGCCGAGGCCGATGGCGATCCGAGGGCTGATGAAGTCGTGTCTGAAGCCGGATGTTTTGCTGCTGCATCGATCATACGGCCCTTCTTACGAGGCCGGACATTGTAGGTTGCAGCAATGGAACGTTTGACAGGCGTCTTCTTCTCCTCAGACTTCTTGATAATGTCGTTTGGAGAGGCTACTGAGTAGATAGGGACTGGCGGAGAGGAACCCAGTGGAATGGTATCTTCTCTGCTGGTTGAGGACTCTGGAGGATTTCCGGGGATGTCTCTAAACTTGAACACGTCGTCCACAAAGGTGACCTCTCCATTCTTCCGCTTGCGTTCCGTCCCGCCAAGTACATAAGACGGCTCGTTGGACGGCTGAGGCTGTGTGAGCAAGTTGATGGCGCGTATATTGGCTCCGGAAACCGGACGAGGGTGGATTATCTTCTGCATACAAGGAGTACCAGGCGTCGCAACGAGCTGCCCCGACCACTGACCAGAGCTCATCGAACGAAGTTCCTCTGCGCTCGGCATAGGCACGACGCGCGGCATCTCTTTCCCAAGAGCCGAGAAACCGCCATCATGGGTTCCAGATCCTGTAGGATATTGCGCCGAAATGAACCGAGGATCGAATTGCGGAGTGAAGCCCTGAAGATGTTGAGCCGGCAGACCTCTGCGATCAGGCGTCGGTGTTTGCATCGGCGTGAAAGCCATGCCTGGTGGAGGATGAGATGCTGGATAAATAGAATGTGGAAATGCTTCTGGGACGCCGTGCCAGATCACGTAGCCGGTAACTCCGTCTGCTGTTTGGCATAAAACTGCTTGAGGCGCGGCGTTGGAATCAGTGAGGTTATTGATATGCTGTGCTGTGGGATATGGGGATGCGAGAGGTCCTCCGTTCCAGTCGGCAGAGTTGTTGACTAGCTGGGCGTTCTCGTTGATGCTTTGGGTAGGTGGGATCGGAGGGCCGACGCCTGAGCTGTATTGGGCCATGTTCATTGCTGCTGGTGGGAGATCGCTACTTCCTAAAAGGGTGAAGGTTTTGATATCGAACGGAGAAGATGCAAGTTTACATTTCCAGAAGGGAGGACCCTTATACCTTCATATCCCCAAACAGACCACATATAACGCGCTTATGGAGCAGCTATCGATATGGTTGGCTGAGTTGGGCTACCCTTAGTCTTCACGCCCGAAATGGCTTGGTACTCGAATGCAGAATTAGGTTAAGTAACAGTACGCTAATGTCAACACGCCGAAACGCAGCACAGAACCTTTGTAATGTGAAGCAGAATGCAACTGCCATACCCCGTAAATAATGATGTAATCTTGGTACTCGAATCTGCTAGCCAGCAGCATCCACAACCTCCGCGAACCACTGTCTCAACGCCGTAGCCAGCACGCCCGGTAGCTCCCTCACATCGCCCACCACAAGATAGTACCCGAATGGAAACCCATCCAGATATCTATTCATCTTCAACTTCATCTCCCCATTCTCGTCCGGCTCGAACGTAGCCTGAGTCATATCCATTATCGAACTACCCCGTAGCGCATCCACAATGACAAACACAATCATGATCCGCTCCTCTTGAGCCTGCCTGACAAGCCTTCGGATAGTATCATGATCTTCGCAAACCCCGTCGCTGATGATGAGCTCGAGCTGCCAGAGGTCTGCACCTGCGCTGAAAGTCTTGTTTCGTGCTTCGCGGAAGAGATCGATTGATTCAGCGACGAGTTTTCGCACATTGGTTTTAGTCTGCTGGAAGCCGAAATGTTGAAACACGTGAACGCCAGCTTCTGAGGAGAATGGTTTGTCAAACTCGTGTGCAACTCGGACGTTTTCTCCAAAGCCCACGATGCAGATCTCGCCAACCTCGAGCATGCTGAGACTCTTGCTGACCAGCGCGAGCGTCTCGAAAGCTAGCTGGCCACTTCCGCTCTCGCCCATGGATTTGCTATCGTCGACCGCGAGCATAATTTGATAGTTGCGTTTAGATGGCACAGAGCGCCGCATCCATATTTTATCGCGCTTGTATTGGGATGCGATGTAGGGTATGATTCGTTTGATATTGAGACGTTTGCCTGTGCGGAAGTCACCACGCATCTTGGTCGCCAAGGTAGGTGCAAGTATGAGACGCAGCTGTTCCGTGAGTGATAACGAGAGATCTCGAGTGAGGTTCTCATAATGAGACCATAGACGGCGAGCTTCTTCGGGCGAGCGTGCAGCCATTGTGATAGCGGGTCCAAGACGGACAGCGGAAAGATGCTCATCAACGTCCTCCAGGTCCTCCTCATGTTGACCGTTATGTGCGTCCGCTTCAGTGGTATGCTCGCCGTTTTCACCATTTCGTTCAGCAAGGACACTCGCATTTGTCTGCTCCGTAGGCCGAGCATCTCGTGGGACATGCACTTCAAAGTCGCTCATGTCAGCGTCTTGCTTCTCGGCTTCAGAATCCTCGGGCAGGAAATCTTGAGGAAGCTGTCCGGTTTGCGAATCCAGTGCTCTGCTCTGATCTAGCGCTTGCGCTTGATCTTCAGTAGCACCATCTAAAGCCTGTGCATCGGCATGAACCGCGTCATTGGGCAGATGCTCGAATTCCATGTCATTTGCGTCTACCTCCTCGAGCCGAGCTTCTTGGCTTTCATCTGTTCTAGAAGCATTTCGGATCTGGCGCTGTTGGCGATGCCAACGTTCCAGCGCATCGCCAAGTTTCTTGAAGGCGTTTAGTTCCTGGCTGTCTTGTATCTGTTCGTGTTGCCCACGACCGCCTCCAGGTGCTTGATCGGGCTGGCTCAATTGACCCTCCTCTGCTATAGCGTCCAACTGTTCGGCAGAGATGGAGTTCCCTTTGGAACCCTGGTGTCGTTGCGCGTTCTGAGAAGGTACTTCCTCATCTCCGGCCTGCTGATCCTCGTCATCGCCCAGTCCTTGCACATCGCTAGGAACTGCATTATCCATATCAACGGCAGCATCGTCGTTACGGTTAGACATGAGACCTTCATCATCACTGGCAACATCTTCCTCCACATCGGTGTCAAGCGTAGAATCCGCGTCTTCGAGATTCTCGATCTCAGCAGACTTTTCTTCGTTAATGTTGTCGGCATCTAACTCAATGTCTTGGTCTAGATCTTCTTCGCCAGATACTCCTGCGTCATCGCCGTCATCAATAACGTTAGCTTGCTCTTCTTCTACTCCAGCTTGATCGACGTCCGATAGCTCGTTCATACGATCATCATCTGAGTCAGCCTCAGCCTCGGACCGCCTGTCATGATCCATATCCATCTCTTCAGGGAGATCCAATGTATCTCCTACTTGTAGATGAGCGTCAGTCTTCGCCAACTCTTCGCGACTAACTTCTTCGCCTTCCTCAGAGCCTTCATCAGAGACTTCATTGTCTTTATCTTCTCTTTCTTCCTCTTCCCCTTCGAGTGCTGCATCTTTCTTGCTCTCCTCTGCAGCCGCCTTCTCGTTTTCTTGATTTCTGCCCTTTGGGTGATCGCCCTCTTTGCTTTTCTCGGCTTCTTCTCCATCGCCATCCCAGAGCTTCTCGTCTACAGCCGAAGGGTCTAAGTCATCAACTCCGCCAGCTTCTTCGTCAATGTCGTCCCCGCCTTCTTTGCTGTCAGATTCTCCATCATCATCATTCCCTTTCTCCGAAACATATCCCATTTCCCCTTCCATATCATCCTGCTGCATGTCCACTGCATCTTTTTCATCCTCTACTTCCTCTTCGTTTCCCTTCGCTTCAGGCTGTCGAGCCAACTCGGACAAATCCTCGTCGTCTTGAATATCTTTGCTGATGTCTTCGGCACCTTCACCCTCACCAAGGCCTGTTCCATCTTCCAGCCTCCCAGTCCCAGCATCTTGTGCGCCGGATTCTTCCGTGGGAGTACAGAACCCTTGAGAAGCGATCTGAGCGAATGACTTCGCAAGAACGTGAGCTAGCCTACAGATCGATCGATGGAGCTTAGCGTAACGTATGACAACATCGAAGAGGATATTTCTATACTGCTGAACAATGGGTAGAGCCATCCTGAAAAGCGCAGTCGCTACTAGCACTTCTCGCGAATCCAAGTCTTGAAACTGCAACATCGACCTTTCGAGCGTCAGGATGATGCTCTCAGGGCGGAGCGCTTTGATAGCCGCTGCAAGGGATGCATCGGACTTAGCCAGCCAACCGGTGTCTTCTGTTGACGATGGCATGCCAGCTGCGGACTCCTGCATGTGTTGCAACGCCACTAAAACAGTATCGAGGGCTTTCGAAAGGCGTTGATCCAAGTCAGAAATATGGACGGCAAGTTCTCCATTGACATGGCCATTCACTAGAGGCTGGTCGTCAGCCGTCCAAAGATCTATCTGCTTGAGTACAAAGGCAATCAGGGGATGTTCTCGAGACCAGAGTCCCAGGTCATCCGTCAATTGTTGCAATGACAGTGTGACTTTATGATGCCACGCTGTATGTACTGACGTGGACAGTCCGGGTGGCACAACGGGGAGCCTGTCCCACGCTGTAATATGGTCGACGATGTTGCTTTTTGATGCGAGCAAGCCTTCAATGACGGTCGACGAGTCAATGTGGCCGAGCTTGTTCTGGGTTCGTATGATGTTGCATCCGACGTCAATGATGCTTGGCAGCCATAGAATGGTCTTATGAAGTTTACTGAAGTTCTCTAAGGACGCTTTTCCTTTGCACTGTATGGCATACTGCTGGGGCACCCAAAGGTTCTGCATCTTCTCAACTGTCCCGTCCAGTGCGACAATATCGGTATTCAAGAATGCTAACATTTCTCTTTGCCTCAATGAATGGGAAACGATGCCCTCAAGGTACCCGATACTGCGTGTGATCTCACTGGCAGCCAGCTCGTCTGAGTGGTCGTGGGTTGCCGACCGAACCCGCGGCATTACATCCAGCGTCTTGTGCAAATGATATTCGGCATTCTTGAGATCTTTGAGGTTTTCCATGTCCCGCAGCTGTGGAGTTCTGGCAAGCACGGCAGAAAGGGAAGCCTGCCGGACCAAGGCATCTGTGGAAAGGTTTGACCGGAAGCCCATCTGGCGCACCTCCTTAAGAGTATCGGCGAAGAGCTTTCGCTTTCGGGATTTGAGGTGCTTGACTGTCTCCTTGTTGTCTTTGGTCAGAGTCGACGGGGTCTGTTTCCGAAGGCTGCTCATCGACTCCATCAAATCGGAGACGAAAGAGTTCAAGTACGAAGATTCGTCTACATGCGGATTGAGGATTTGGGTCAACTGCTCCATATTCTTGACCGTACTTGTTGTGTTTGTCAAGCGCGATGGCCTTGCACTCCAGCCTTCAAGGTGCGTTTCGCAGGCTACCAGTGCCTCTGGATCAATGAGAGCAACGACCAAGCTGTGATTTGTTATCAGAGAGGTCGCTTGCCCTACCTCTTCGTCAGGCAAGCCTTGCTTGAGTAGACTTTCTGCAGGCTGTCCAAGCAACGTTCGATATTTCCTCACGAGCTTGAACAGTTTGTGATGTGACCGCTTTGCACTGTCTTTGAGTGCGTTGATATTTGTGTCTTTCCAACTAGCAAGCAAAAGAATCTCCTTCATATCTTTTTCGAGACTTTGACGGCCTTTGTGGAGGACTTCTTTGACAGGGTTTTCAAATCGCTTAAAGAAGCTGTGGAAATTTGCTAAACTCCCGTGAATGCATTCCATAGAAGGTACGTCTTTCGCAAGCAAACCCGCGAGCTCTCGGAAATCCTCCACTATCCGAAGCCGTTGAGAGTATTGACCTATCGTTGTTGTGGAAAAGAAGTTCTCAAGCGTCGCCAGAAGATGTTCAGCGTGCTTGCTGAGGTCTTGCGAACCCTCAAAGGAAAGCGGCACCGCAACGACGACTTCATAGGCCACGAACCACCAAGATCGGGCGTCCTCATTGCACTTCTCATCTTCCACATCAAAGAGCCGAGCCCAAGTGGATAGTTCCAAGCGCCTCCAACTGACGAGCAACCTGGTGAGGTCATCATAAACGTTAGCAGCGGAAAACTCCCTGCTTGCGACAATCTGCCACTCGTAAATAGAAGAGTGCAGCTTCTCGGCCTTTGTTAGAAACTTTGCTACGGGCTCAACGTGCTGGAATTCCAGCAGCTCATCACAAGCCTTAATGACGTCGTGCAAGGTGGCATGTTCTGGCCATGCCTCGATGAGATTTCGAAATCGAGTCTTGACGTTGTGCACCAATAACAAAATTTTCTTCGCCTCGGCAAGATTTGCATCCACATAGAAATTGAGTCTTGCTCCAGCGTCTACGCTGACTCTCAATCGTGCTTGAGCCTGATCTAAAGAAAGGAGTAAAGGTGACATAAGTCTATCGGCTGAGATCGGTGCTTTCTTGAGCTCCATGTCGAAGGCTAGCTTGCCAACGCTTGCCCCTGAGTCCGCAAGTAACGCTTGGAGTTGTTCGGAGCCAGCACCGTCGCTGCCAAAGACGGCCGCATGCTGCAGTGCAACAGTGCTGGCAAGCTTTCGAGGATCTATTATGGACCCTGCCCGTACTGGCTTGACTCCTTCTTCGTGTTTGTCGTAGGTCGGAAACATCTCACGAAGATCTTCTTCGTCTTCTTCATTAACCACACCCTCAGTTGCCCGGTACCTGTACAGTCCTGTTCGAGCAGCCTCTCTTTCTTTGTCGGCGCCTAATCGATCTTTCCAACCTTCATAGAAGCTATGAAAGACGTGATACACTTTTTGCCGTTGCAAGTGACTGGATAATGTGTTTCGGTCAATGCCCTGCGCGACTGCCAAAGAATTCAGGTAGGATAGACGTAAATCACACAAGTCACTCCCTCTGTTGATATTCTTAGTCTCTAATTGCAGGAGGCTTGTCTGTGCTCCGCCCATGAAAGGTGTCCGATCGGCAAGGTGCAAGGCCATCTTGCTTGCATCGTCGGACGTCGAGTCTTCCAGCATAGCCAGAGATAGTCCAATGTCAAGACACTGTAGCATGCCAACAGCTGGAGCTGTGAGATCATCATACACTCGAAAGCCATCCTCGAGACGGCCCATAACCTGTGTTATGTTTGTCCGCAAGATATTTGCTTCTGGTCCTGCCCCATGGTTTCCTTCGACAAGCAGTAGGATTTGTTCTTCTGATTTGCAGCTGCCGACCACCGTATTTAAGAGATTATTGAACTCTCCTTGGAGCTGCTTCAAGTCCGATAAATTGGGCCGGGTTATAGCAGGTACTCGAGGCTCCTCCCCAAGAGACAGAAGATGCCGCTCTACAAGTCGACTTCGCAGATTTGTGCTTTGACCGGTGAACTTACTCTCGAAGCGTTTCAAAGCTTCCAACTTGACCTGCAGTTCCGCCTTCCGCTTGTTGTGGCGCTGCCTCTCCTCGATAGGCTTTACGGCAGGGTCGGAAGGCCGGTCAGGGATGTATAAAAGTAAACACCCTATAGAGAAGTACAACCAGGCGGTGGCTGACTTGGAATACCTAGCAGTTTGATAACTCATAGCATTGATGAGGTTGGAGAGTGAGGGGATCAAGAATTTTGCGGTAATGCTGCGGAAGAAATGTTTCTCAGGAAGATTTGTCTTGAAAATCTTGGCCGGTACGAGCTGGGCGAAGGTGGTAGCATGTATACTTAGGTTGTGCGAGGGTTGCTGCAGTAAGTTAAGAGTGTATAACGCTCCATCAAGGAAGTCCTCTTCAAGATAGGTATCATGGGCTTTGAAGATCTTGGAAAGCAACCTGCACAGTTGTCTGTTGAGCAGCTCCAGCTGGTCACGAATAAGTGTTGCAGTACTCAATGCGATACTGCACCCAATCACATCATATTCGGTCTGCAATAGGTCGAGCAGCCCGAGTTTAACAGTTCCTGCGTTGTTGCTGCAGCCTATCAGGTTCCCCATCTAGTCTAGCACAGTTGATTTGTATGAGTGACTTACATCTTTTGAAGCATTCGAATCGGTGTTGTGCCTCGCAAGCCCATCCAACCAGTAGTCGTCCCACTGTTCCCGGAATAGTTTTTGAGACTGGAAAAGAGTGCTGAAGTTGATGGCCCCGACTCGCCAGATGACGCGAGCTTGGTCGGACGACCTGCAAGCAGATGAACCAAGGGATCGAGAATTGGTGCTGCATTAGTTGTTTCGCTGCATAACGGTGAATCCGCAAGGTCACAATGTTGACTCAGTCCTTCAAACTCGTCCTGGAAATAGGGACTGTTTCTGGCATCCTCAGTCCCGTACTGAATCTCTATGTCGGCGATAGCTGTCGTGACATTCTGAGAAAGCGCATCAGTACGGTCACAAGAACACTGACTAGAAAAATGTAGCAGGCTTACACCAGTCAAATTTTCTCCTTGCACATTCTGTGATCGAATTGCACTGAGAGCACTGGCAATAGAGCCCCTGATGCTGCTCAATTGCGCAACAGGTACCTGCGATCTCCATACCGCTCTATCGAATCGATCCGCAAGCTCCTCCAATTTCAGATAGACTGATAACTGAGGCAGGGTGGGCGGCGTGTCTGGTCGACATGCTTTCCACATTATTTCCATGCTGAGCCCAGTGGACAATTGCCAAGAAGCATTGAAAAGGTCGAGACCATGGCCGACCTTCTGCTGGAGACGCATCAGCGGCCCCTCTTTGGTCAGGGCTTCAGATAACATCGTGCGTCCTAAGAACAGATATGCTTGGAACACACTCTCTTCAAAGTTAGGTGACTGGGAAAGATCGTAGATGTCTCGCCAATAATACAAAAGATCGAACATGGAAGAAATAACATCCTGATGGAATCATCAGCAGTCATGCTCGAAGCGAGCTGGGGGTTGGAAAACCAACTGTCAGGGCAAGCGGTGATTGCGATTGATCTTGAGCCCAATTCCAGAAAGCTTTTCCAAGCATGTCCAGAAAATATGAGACAGCGGAGGTTGAGTCTTTGGACAAGCTCTGGACACGAGTCGAGGCGAAGGATCTCTCAAGCCGTGTCATTTGAGATGGCTTCTTCAACTCCGACTGCCTTTGAGCGCTCGTCAGCTTTTGGGCCTGGCTTGCAACTTCTAAGATGAACTCTTGCAGAGCTGCCAGCCAGTAAGGGTCGGTAGTCGGAACCATCTTGGCATATATGGAGAGTAACAGTGGATTTACGAGTGGATGAATTGGCTACGTTTATACACCGATTATCAGTACAAAACCTCTCTGAAGCCCGAACTTCACGGCCACTAACCTGCGCGTCCCTGAAATCTTCCCCTAGTTGACTTGCATGCGCAAGTGCTTCATAGAACGGCATTAAACCATGATTCCACAACCCTTCTGAAGTAGAAAGCTTGAGATATCTCTCAAGAGCAGAAGAAATAATAGCTTGTGTGTTCCGTGAATCGCTGAGCAAATCCGCAGAAGCTTGACTTTGCATCCGTGGTAGAAGCTTCATATCTGAAATAGAAAGATGATCAAAGCAAACTTCGGTAAGCCGGCTTCTCAATGTAATTGGAGAGCTACTCCAATCTAGTGAGCGTAGATTTCGCAACCGAGCTATGGTAGACTCGCAAGTAAAAGCGTAGGATGCTCCTACAGTATCGATGAATGGGTTACGCTCTCCAGAGGGAACATAAATCTCTACACAGCGGTTCCTCATCGCTCGAGAAAGCTCACCATGTCGTGGATCCATAGTCAGGAACATCCGGAAATTAGGATGAGGCTTGACCAATTTTGCGCTTCCATCTGGTGTATGGTGTTCATTGATAAGGAGAGCCCCGTTAGGCTCAAGCAAGGAGTTGAGCCTATCTAGTACAGATGCGCTGCATAAGTTGGCATTGTCTAGCACGAGCCATCTGCCTTGCTCAAGTGCTTGAATAAGTATGCCGTCAATCCACTCGAACCGAGCTTTGTCAACGGCTGCGGGATGGCTGAGCAAATCCTCGCATTTCCTCGTTAATTCCGACATCTCAGTTGTAGGATAATTGCTCAACAAGATTCGTAACTGTTCATATATTCGTTCAATGTCTATTCTGCTGACGCCGTCGCGATGAAGATAGTCCAGGATGAAGAGAGCCTGAACAGGTACGGACCCTGCGGCAAAGCATTCCAGCACCTGGGTCCGGATGTAGTCCTCTAACATTTCCAGAAACGCTAAAACCTGTCGCTGGGGGTCAATTTGTTCATAGCCACCAACAAGATCCATGGTGTCTATATCTGAATTGACAGCGAACTCGACCAACTGAGCTCCGTTATAGGCGGCAAGTTGCTTGATTAGGACGCTTTTGCCACATCCGGATGAGCCAACGAGGATGCACGGCCAACTGCGCTGGACGCAGATCATTAAAGACTCCAGGATGGGCCATTGATGTTTGGATAATTGTACATTCGGGTTCGGTGTGTGTTGGACTAAAGAATCTCGTGTTAGATAGCCAAGGCCAACCTGGAGAAACTTGGGGCTTATGTTGTGGAAATGGTTTCGCTCCATCAAGCTCTGCCCAGACTGGAGTTCGAAGAGTGATGTCAGACGGTCATTGTCTTCCTGTGTTCGGAATCTTTGCCTAAAAACCAAGTCGACAAAATCTGCCGGGCTTCCTGCTGGGATCAGCGAATCATGCGACTTGAGTAACTGTAGCCACCGGAGCACATCTCGGAGGTTGAACTCCCAAGGGCCACCATGGCTACCAAAATGGCGTTGGTAAGTAACCTCGTGTTCAAGCGCCATCACAAAGCAAACCAATTTTTCAATTGTAACGGTGGATATCTCAGGAAAGTTCTGTGCGCAAATCAGCATCAGATCATCAGACTTAAGTACGTCAGCATAAACGACAGTGAAGCGATTCACGAAGGAAGCTGGCAATCCTTTCCTGCCCCCGCCTTGATGATGAGGATTTTGCGCAGCAAAGACAACAAAATTCGGATGGCAGCTGAAGGTCTGATCAAGCTCAGAGATATAGATCTCCCCACGATGATCGAAACAAGCATTAAGACCCTCCAGCACTGATTGCGAAGCCAGGTTCATCTCGTCGAGTAGCACCCATTCACCCTTCTGCATTGCTTGCAGAAACGGGGCATCACGCCATGCAAAGTGTCCTGCTTCGGCGCCTACTGGAACGTCGGAACCAAAAAGGTCCATAAGATCCGTCTGCTCGGAGAGATTGATACGCGTCAATGGCTTCCCGAGCACCTGAGCGAGAGATACAACGAGCGTCGTTTTTCCGACCCCAGGATTGCCTTCTAACAAGATCGGTTTTCTCAGCTGCAACGCGCGGAGAACTCTCATTGCATTGATTTGTGTGGTCGAAGCCTTCAGACTAAAGCCTGGATCTTCAGCAGCCTCATCGGCTCTCGCAACCGAAAACGACCCGATTGAGAGGTAGTTTTGACCGATCATGACGTGTGGTTTCTCTTGGTACAGTAGAGCTACGTCGTGACCCAGTAGCTCACTCAACTTTTCGAGACACTCCCCACGTTCTTGATTGATCCTATCAGGCGATATAGCGAGATTGGCGGCGGGATTCGCTCCTAAAGTGTCAATGTAGATCATCGCTGCTCCATTGAGCACGGCGAGGTAGAGGTCAGGGACATGCCAAGTATTGATAAAGTCGATCCATGTAAGCATATCTCGAATCGAGATTGATGAAGTGACAGAAGAATTGTACTTGTCGCCGAACCATTGCGCGAATTGAACGATGCCTTCCGAAAAGCCGACAAACTGAGGCTTGATCTTTGCCTGAACAATTTGCAAAATATCCGAAACATCTGAGGAAGTAGGTACCCAGATTTCTGTAAATCGATTTCGCAAGGCTGGAGACAATTCTCTCTTACCGTAGTCCCCACCTGGATTCATGGTCGCAATGAATTGAAACCCTTCAGAGGCTTGTACCATTGCCTCTTCAGGTCCTTTCTCTGCCAACAACAACGATCGTTGAGGCTCAAGGACGCTATTCAGTCTTTCTAGGACAGAATCATCGGCCAAAGAAATCTCATCCAATAGAAATTGTTGGCCGGTTTTCATGGCATGGACCAGGCTACCATCACACCATTCGAAGAGAGCCGTATACTTGATTCTGTTAGTCTTTACACGATCCTTCAGCGCTGCAAAACGTCCACCGAGATCCGAGGCCGCCGATCTGTCGTACGCTTTCAACAACATGTCGACATCGTCTTTCAATGGAGTCACCAAGCTCGGCTGAGCTGCGAGTAGTACGGCAAGATCGTTCCTCAACTGCCTTTCAATGGCCGCCCTATTACGTATGGGTCGCTGTGCTCCTATTAAATCGCCCGTCTCGGTGTTTTGGTGTGCATTGATAGTATAGAGCTTCTTTCCTAAAGCTTCAGCCATCACCTGAGATATGGTCGTTTTTCCACAACCCGTTTCACCAATGAGCAGTACCGGCTCATTGTTCTCCAGCGCCTTTGAAACAAGTATATAAAGGCGACGCATAGCTTTCGTCCACACGACCGCGTTTGAGTGAGGTAGAGTCTCTGACTGTCCGATGTGAGGGATTTGACTCGGGCCGTAAAGGGCCACTTCGTGGAGTGTAACTTTCATAACTTCCTCAATGACACCTTTCACAGCTGATCGCTCTTCAGGCTTTCGGACTCTTTCAGCTAGTAGCATGAATCCATTCACTGCCAGCTGTTCACGGTTATCAGCTTTGCGCAGAGCCCAACGGAAGAGGTCCCGGAGTGTCACAAAACTGTTCCTTTGCTCAAAAAGCCTGCTAGATTGTCGAAGAAACGAAAGCTTCTTATATACTGCGACGATACGTGCACAGAAAGATGGTGCAATTTGACTCCTTTCCCGGAGTATGGTTTCAAGTTCATCCTCGGGGATATCATCGAAGTGAAGCTCAAGGAATCGGTTTCGGAAGGCTCGCGAAAGAGCTTTACGGCCTCCATACACGCCTGCAGGATTCTGAGTTGCGAAAAGCATGAAGTCTGGGTGAGGCCGAACCACCTCTTGCGTTTCCGGTATCAGCAGTTCCCGGTTGTCGTCTAGCAAGCGGTTCAGAGCTTCTAGAACGTCCGTTGGCGCCAGATTCAACTCATCAAGCACAATCCAATGACCTTCCCGGAGAGCTTGAACAAGGATCCCTTCTTGGAAAATCAACTGGCCGTCTCTTCCTGATACGTAAGTACCAACATATTCTTGCAGATCGGTGTGCTCATGGTTATTGATTCTCACGTATCTGTTACCCGAAATCTTTGCAAGGTACTCAATCATACTGGTTTTGCCTGATGATGTAGGACCTTGGATCAGAACAGGGAACCTTCTCGTTGATGTTGCACGGACCAGATTGAGCGTATTTCGTTCAACAAATGGAGTGATAATGTAGTGTGGTTGAGCCTCCACCGCAAGAGGTCCTTTGCGAATCCAATAATGCTTAAATTGAACATGCTCTCTGTCATTGCTCGGCAGGCGAGGCGTTTGATTAAGCAGAGAGCGAGCGTTGCGATGATTTCCTAGGATGTACTTATCAATCAGCGGCATTAGCAGGCGCTCTGACGCTCCGTTAAGCATCGTCAAAAAGCTCATTGAGAAGCCTTCGTAGAGTGCTCTGCGAAGACCGTATGTCGAAGCTATATCGGTCACGTAGCTCAATGTTCTAGTCAATGTTCGGAGACTAAAATGAGGCCTTTGGTTAGCTCCATCCACAAGTTGATTATCGTCAGCGAGACGCTTTGTTTCAAGGTATAGTCGCGAAATGTCATGAGCTGCGCGTTCGTCGAGGGTGTTGAAGCTGCCAAGGTAGGCTTTCACGACGTCTAGCAGATTTGTCAGAGCTTTGTCCGGAGACTCAACGTATAACTCAGTAAATCTAGACCGCAGCCCTAACGGTAGATCTTTCTTCCCAACATCTGTCGCAGGGTTCATAGCACCAAAGATACGAAAGGACGCATGAGCCTGAACACGTTCTACCACTCCGGCCTCAGATAGCAAAAGCGACGGAGAACTCTCTGGGCCACTATGAAGAAGATCCGCAATGCTCTCCAGAGTATGAGGAGAAGCAAGGTTAATCTCGTCCAACAAGACCCAATCTCCGTTCCTCGCAGCTTTGACGATATTCCCTTCGATGAAGGAGAACGCAAAGCTCCTTGGCCCGCCCGAAATTTGCAGTTTCAATGCTTCAAGGCTCGAAGCAAAATTAACCCATCGAGCCTTCAGGCTATCGTGTCTTGCCGAATCCAACTTTCTTCTTTTCTTGAGTTGATCACTAGAGCGAGCCGAAGAGATAGCCCCTGATCCGGTCAAAGACCCAAAAGCACCCTCAACCATACGTAAGGCTTCTCTCCAGAGAACCACTGCACGCGACCATTGTCCCTTGGCCACGCGTCTTCCCAGCATGTCAAGATATTGTTTATTCTTCTTTGTAGAAAACGTCGATTCGAATAAGTCGTCAAATTCTTCTTTCATTGGTAAAGCTAGTGTTCTAACGCTGACCGGCTTGAAGCCACCCAAGAGATCCCCACTTTCACTTTGCTGAGAGAGATTGACAACTGTCACTTTGTGCCCCAGCCAATCAGCAAGCTGTTGGACAATAGTAGTCTTCCCCGTCCCCGTCTCTCCAACGAGTAGGACAGGCTCAGCCAAACGAACAGCGAGTGCAACCTGCTCGAGTAGGCGCAGAGCATGACTTGTAAGTGCGAAGGGTCTTTCCCTTAACTGCTTCGTCTGCGTCTTTACAGCCTTTTGAAGCTTTCTCTTTAGGAGTGCAGTGCGTCCTATGCGTAGTGCCACTTCGTTGTTCGAGTAATTTGGAACGCGCGTGTACAAGCAATACTGTACTCGCTGAGGAGATATGTGCAGTTCTTGCGCAATACAGGAAACAACGGCAGCACGTCCAAGTCCAGATTGGAGACCCCCTGCAAAGCAATCGACAGCCTCCATGAATATGCCGTCCCCCACGTCTTCTGAGAGTGGTTCATCTCCGGTCCGGAGGCCCGCCGCTCTCAGCAACTGATGGAGTCTTTGGCACCATTTGAAGATGTCGCGATGATTAAGAGGTCTGCCGAGCAAGGCTTTGTTGCGAACAACTATGGATGAGTTGTGGTAGAGGGTTTGGATTCTAGAGTAGACGGCCATGATTGTTGGTAGATATGCATGGAGCAACGGGAAGGACTGATTAATAATAACGCCAATCTCGTGGTTGTCGGGCAACTGTATGGGAACTTGTGTCCAGAGTCTATTACCCAACATACCGGGCCGCGGTAAGCTCCCTGTACTTTGGGCGTTAAGTGTTGTCCGCATGGTGGCAATAAGCTTGAACCCTCGAGCGGCGTGCACTCGTTCACCCCGATTCGGTATGAGGAGGTCTCCACGTTCTATTAGTGGCAAAATGACGCTGAGTACCTCGATAGGAGCTCGATCAATGTCCTCGATGAGAACCCATCGCCCTTCTCTGACAGCCTGGGTGAGGACACCAGGTCGCCATGCAAATGATCCAGGCGTAGAACCTGTGGTGTACATGCCGATGAGTAGCTTCGCATCAGTCTGTTCGTTAAGGTGTAGCGTTATCATAGACGCAGCGACATTCAACTCTCTTGCAACATCCAAGATCAACGCTGTTTTTCCTGATCCTGCCAAGCCAGTAACCAAAATCGGACAAGGCTCAAGCAGCGCTCTTGCAAGGCAGCTCAGGTTTGAACACGTTGTACTTGTGCGAACCATAGATGACGACCTGATGGGAGAACCGTGAAGTCTCGGCATGAGAACGCCTGCGACCTCTGCAGTCAGTGGTGTGAGGTCATTTGGACGGATGATCCTTCTCGAAACACGATGCGTCATTGCATGATGGCGCTCTTCTCGAATCCTGTGAAGCTCCTTCTCAATCTCTTCCATACGCTTCTCTTCCCAAAGACTCAAAAATCCATAGTCAATCGTCCGTTCTTCCCATTCGCCTTCTATGGCCTCTTCTCCGAGGTACTGGTCCACCATTCTTATCATAGTCGCATCGGCAGCATGTAGATATAGGCAGAGAATTCGGATTGTTAGATACCTGATGCACCGGTTTTCACGCCGTAGGAGAGATTGCAGCTGCCAAGGTGCAATAGCTTGTGCAAAAGTGCAGTTGTCGAATAGCAGCAGCCGGAAGACCGCAAGGAGAAGATCATGTAGCGTTCGATCTGGCAGATTCTGCAGTTCCATAGCCGTTCGAGATGACAATTGTTCGAAGACTCCAGCACGCCGCTTCAGGATAAGCTCTTCCGCAAAGACGGCGAGGTGCGAAGCCCATGGAAGTATGCGCGCAAGAGTTGATGCCATGGCTAAAGACTTGACTGAGACTTGTGCAGAGGACAGCCAACGTCCACACAAGTCGACGAAGATAGGTTCATAATATTTAAAGATTGTCTTCGTGTACCTCGGATTGAGTGCCGCAAGGGCAAGCGCATCAAGATACTCTCCGTTCGAGCCATGTTGTACGAGTTCTAGCAGCTCTCGGGGAAGTTCAGGGATCGAGGTCTGGCATGAAGACAGCTGCAAATCAGCCCAAGAGCAGTCCATGGCCCCTGTTTTTCGAAAGTGTCGATTGCACGGCGAATTAGTTCAGTTGGTGCTCTGGAAAATTCTGGAGGGCTAAAAATATCTGATGATTGGAAGAGCCTTGAGCTTGGACCAACTGCGCGTCTACCGCGTGCACGAGCTACGAGGTCATGTTAGAAAGTATTCGGATTGGCCACCGTAGAGATCCGGCCAACGTAACACACAAACTGTTAGAAAGAGCTGCGTCTGCTCGCACATTTCCTACGGTGGCCATTCCGAATACTTTCTGACATGACCTCGTAGAGTCTTTCTGAATGAAAATAGGTTCCTTATCCCGATCGAATATGATTTCGCAGGGTGCGGTCCAATGACGGAATATTATGTCAAGCTCGTCATTCGGTCTCGGGAATCACTCTACTGAAGCTGGGGAGTCCTCAAGCCCCAGTCCTTCGAACCCTGCTGTTGACGACGACAGCGACCAGGAGCGTCCCGCCGTCAATCACTTCAGAGACAATGCTTTACTTTCAGCAGATCCTCAAGATGGAGACTTGGAGAATAGGTATGCGCATCCTTGAAAGATAAATCACTTATTATGCTACTAAGTGAACGACGTAGAATCTCATTCAAGCGGAAGCAAAAGTCACCATCAGGCTTCGGGCTAACCAAGTTCCTGTCGTCTCCACTATCCAATAATAGCCGGCAGGTTTCACCTTCTCCTCGGCCTGTCGCTGCTCGAACTCGTCAACTGCGTGATCAGTTCTCGAGAAACACGTCTGATGCTAATCTCTCCACGATCAATTCCTCGATCACGGGAGGACCTCACCTGAACGATTCGAAGGAGGGAGGGCCATCAGACTGGTACGTGGAAGGCCCGGGGCGGAGAGTAGGATATGACGATCTGACGGCTATCGACTGGACTTTTGAATACACCAAAGAAAGACAGCGACTAAGAGCTCTAAATTCGAGTGCAAAGGGACTTGTCGGACAGTTCCAGCAGCTCGCGGACGCCAGTCAAGTATGGGTCGTGCTTATAGCAACTGGACTTGCCGCTGGTGTTTTAGCTGCTGGTATCGACGTTGCGAGCGATTGGCTGGGTGATCTGAAGACTGGCTACTGTAACAATGGGCCTGGAGGTGGAAAATTCTACTTGAATAAAGGTTTTTGCTGCTGGGGCCATGAAGGTTAGGTTGCTCTGTCTTCTCGAGATTTGGCTTGGGTCAACTAGCTCACCTTCTAGAATGGGCGCAATGCCAGGATTGGACGCCGTGGAGCGATGCACTTCATGTCAGTTCGAAAGGTGGGAAATACATTGTTGGGTACATCTTCTTCGTGCTATTCTCGGTTCGTGCCATTCCCCATGATGATTTTGCGCCAGGGGCTTGATGAATGGTCAGGTTCTCTTCGCGGTGTGCGCCAGTGTGCTTGTCAAACATTACGCAATCTACGCCAGGCACAGCGGCATACCGGAGATTAAAACAGTGTTGGGTGGTTTCGTCATCAGGCGTTTCATGGGCACTTGGACGTTGGTGGTCAAATCGATTGGCCTGGTAATAGCAAGACAAAAATCCCTTTGCCAAACGCTGCTGACAGCCATTTCCAAGTGTCTTGCCGTGGCTTCAGGTCTCTGGCTCGGAAAGGAGGGACCTCTTGTCCACGTTGCATGCTGTTGTGCCAATCTGTTGATGAAGATGTTTGATGCATTGACCAAAAATGAAGGTAATGTATGATTCTATGTGATATTTTGTCTCAGTAAAGCTGACAGAGTTTGTAGCCAGAAAACGTGAAGTCTTGTCAGCTGCTGCGGCAGCAGGTATTTCTGTTGCCTTTGGATCACCAATAGGTGGTGTTCTCTTCAGTTTGGAGGTAACGTTACTCTCACAGGAACTGCTGTACGGTACTCTGGCTGAGAAGGTAGTAGCAATTATCCTACTATTTTCCAGACAAAACCATGTGGCAGAGCTTCGTATGTGCAATGGTCGCTGCTGTGACGCTTCAAGCCTTCAACCCTTTCCGAAGCGGCAAGCTGGTGCTGTATCAAGTCACTTACACAAGTGGCTGGCATGGGTTCGAGATTATACCTTTCGCCATCTTAGGGGTCTTGGGTGGCCTTTATGGCGGACTATTCATCAAGCTAAACATGAAGGTCGCGGAGTGGCGAAGATCATCCAACATGATGAAAGGACCAGTGATGGAGGTCGTTCTGGTTTCTTTACTTACTGCGCTCGTCAACTTTCCTAACATATTCATGCGAGCACAGTCATCAGAGCTCGTGTACACCCTTTTCGCCGAATGTGCCGCAATACCAGACGATCAATTTGGACTTTGTAAGACGGGCCCCGCCATTGCCGGCGTCATAGTACTTCTTGTTCTAGCCGCCCTGCTGGGTTTCGCCTTTGCGTCCATCACGTTCGGTCTACAAATACCAGCTGGCATTATCTTACCTTCAATGGCTATCGGTGCGCTTTATGGGCGTGCTCTTGGTATCATTGTTGAAGTCTGGCAAAAGAACTATCCAAAAGCTATCGTTTTCGCCGCCTGTGAAGCAGACATCTCCTGTGTCACGCCGGGTACCTATGCTATTATTGGTGCCGCATCCGCTCTTGGTGGTGTCACGCGCATGACAGTCTCCATTGTCGTGATTATGTTTGAGCTGACCGGCGCTCTGACTTACGTTCTACCTATCATGGTCGCGGTTATGATAAGCAAATGGGTTGGTGATGCATTTGGCAAGCGGGGAATATACGAGAGCTGGATCCACTTCAATCAGTATCCGTTCCTCGACAACCACGACGACTCGCCCCTCCCAGACGTTCCTGTTTCGCAAGTCATGACTGCTTTCGAAGATCTCGCGGTCCTCACTGCCATTGGCCACACTCTCGAGAGTGTTCATAATCTACTTGCTAGCCAATCGTATCGAGGTTTTCCAGTGGTATCAGATGTACACAATGCTCTCCTCCTTGGCTACATCTCTCGTACAGAGTTAGCGTTTGCTCTGAGCACCGCAACATCTCATCCACGGAACCTCCCTCCGACCACCGAGATCTATTTCTCACACCAGCCGCAGGCTGATCCCCTCACCACTTTGGATCTGCGGCCCTGGATGGATCAAACGCCAATTACTCTCAACGGCAAGAGCAGTCTTCAACTGACAGTAAACCTATTCCAGAAACTAGGTCTACGATATGTATTATTCTGTGACAAAGGGGCACTGCGGGGACTGTTGACCAAGAAGGACGTATGGTACGTTCTTAATGGTCCTAGAGACGCCCAGCAAAGTATGAGCATAGGTGTCCTCAGGGAGGAAGGCAGGGGAGAGGAAAGAGCGTTGCTGGGAAGGGAGGGCGACACAGAACCGAGCTCAAGTCCAGTTGATGAGAGATGAGTGTTTGCCGCCTACCCCTGGCTCGCCGTTGGAACATTATATCCATGTCCGTCAAGAGAAGGTCTGGATATCGATCATTACGGGTTGGCGTGTCACAGTGCGTTCCGGCGAGCATGTCTCAACTTGCAGCAATGACATCCTCACGTGTGCGGGACCATCTCTACGTGCTGATCACTGGGCTGCTTATCAGTTCCAAGAGAACACAAATTGACCTGTTGGTAAGACCTTCCGGTCAATTGCCTAGCAGCAATTTTGGCATGATCCTGATGACAATGCGCCTGTTCGCCATGCGCGAAGCTGGGAGGGCTCACTAGAAGACGTACAGGCTCCTCCAGGGGATGATTCGGTACTGAGACGACAAGAGCGGGAGGATCGATGCTTGAGATCGTTGACGATTTGGCAGGGACGGAGACGGGAGAGGAAATGAGGAGCAAAGTGCTTGCTACAAGGCAAATGGTGGAAAGGGGCCGGCAAGAAGCTACAAAGATGCATGCAAAGTGGCTTCTTCTAGCGAACTCCCAGATGCAGCTGGTAACAGGAATTGATCTCAATACTTCCATAGCCTAGCTCAGAATCTAGTTCCGTTGACCCCTTGAACGCCTCTTCCAAGTTGACTGGCAACAACTGTAGCCTCCCGAACTGCCCTGGCAACTGTTCCTCGTACTCTTCCCTCTTCCAGCACCAACAAACCTCCTATCGTGCATCCGCCCGGTGTGCTAACCTTCTCCCTAACCAGTGCCGGATGCTCCCCGTTCAGGACAAGCCCTGCCGTTCCCCTCATCGTCTGCGCAGCCATCAGCTGTGCCTCTGCTCGTGGCAACCCCATAGCAACGGCTCCATCTGCAATAGCCTCGAGCACAAGTGCCATGAACGCCGGTCCTGACCCGCATAATGCGGTGCTCGCATCCATCAGTGATGGCGGCAAATGGACCACTCTCCCAATCCTTGAGAACATCCACGTTACCAGCGCATTCGAGTGAGGTGGCAGCGGAGGTGTCGAGGTTGCAATAACAGTCATGCTTTCTCGTACCAACGATGCAGTGTTTGGCATCACTCGCACAATCCTGCATCTGCCCTCCTCTTCCGGATCCTTATCGCCCACACTTCCATATAGAACCTCCTCTATCTGCGAGACTGGCACTCCTGCTAGTATACTGATGAGGAGCTTTGCCTTGAGAGCTTCGCGCATGCCCTCAACCCCCAGAAGATCCCGGACCATCTGTGGCTTGCATGCTAGAAGCACAACGTCGGCCTCTTCGGCCCCTTTTAGATTCTCATTCTGAAGGATGGTTAAGGAGGATTGATAGGCAGAGAGTGAGGTTTTTATTCGTTTCGCAGACTCCGGACGCCGGACGCAAGCAATGAAGCGGGAAGGAATGCGGGGAGGGGCCTCCTCAGAGGGAGTCGCTGTTCCGGATTGGGATGCTTCGTGTGGTGTGGAAGCTGGAGCACTTAGGTCTGATAGAGAGGACAATATTCCAGAGAGTATTCCTATGCCGAGAGTTCCTGAGTGCTGTCAGTCAAGGAGCACTTCGGGTCAAGAGAAGGGAGTGTACCGCAGCCAAGAACAGTGAGCGTGAGCCCAGAGACTCCATTATGTTCCGTAGTGCCATTGATTTGCGTACGTCTTTGCGCCATTTCCAACTGTAGTTGCTCAACTGCAACATGCAAGTTTGTGTATCCAAAAATCCTTGTGAGTTGCGGGATGATTCCGCAGGACGGACCACCTGCGGCGTGAAGCTCCCTACGACGCTAACGACGAATAGCTTTCATTTACATCTACCCTCGTGCACAGCATATATAGTTCTTCTCGCCGCAGAGAACCCAGTCACAATGAGTATGGCTGATCCATTTGAGGTGCGCATGCGTTTCACCTCGCAACTGCAGCACCTCAACGCCTCCGTCACGTCCTCACAAAAAGCCGCCCATTATGCCCTCAAGTACAGGGACATGGATGAGGACCTTCATTCGTGTATACTGGAGCAGCTTGAACGAGTAGGAATTCATCACCACACTTCGACCCCAGACCTGGAACGCTGACTCGATGGTAGAACTCCATGAACAATCGCGCAAACATCATGTACTTTATTGAGCACCTGTGCGATATGTCACAGCGAGAGAACCACCTAAATTTTGTCTGGATGATGCAGAAGGATATCCTGAGAGTAGTAGACGCAGTGGCTCCCAGTGATGGGTCCGGTGCGGCTAATGTGAAGGTCGTTAGAAGGGTCAGTCGACAAGGGAGCGACTGGCTAAAACAGTTGGGAAGGGCTGACAATCATTACAGGTGCTCAATGGACTTCAACAGAAGTCAATTCTCGTGTCCGAGATTGTTCTCGAAATAGAAGCCTGCCTCAAAGAACGGGATACTCTACCTGCGCACCCCGCCCTATCACCTATCCAAGTCAACGGTCAGCACGATAGCCAGGGGTCCCTTACAACGCCCAAGATGAATGGTATAGTGAGGCTAGACAAGCGCCAGATAGAACAAAGGATAGAAGAGGATCGAGAACGGCATAAGAGATTGAGAGAAAGCATTTGGGCAGTGGGCGCTGATGAGGACCAGGAATTTGAGAGGTTGTGGGATGAGGGTAGTGAAGTTGGTGAGGATGATTATTTGGCGGCCGAGGAAGACGCAATGGAAAGGAGACAGGCAGTTGGGGTTGACTGAGTGATTATTCTCTATTGTGACTTTCAAGGAGTCTGGAGCGTGAAACCATTAGCATAGGTTGGCGGGGTTCAGGGCATTGTAGGCGTTCAATCCGATACCCTTTCGTTATTCTTGCTTGTTCGTCTGGACCTATCTGTCCGCCATGACATCGCTACTGAGTTATGGTGATCATCTACTTGATGTATTATGTCCATAGGGCTTCGATTTGCACTCCTGTACCCAGAGTTGAGCGTCGATATCCGGAGTTGTACAGTCTAATCTGTAGCGTCCAGCCGTCCGTTCCTACAAGTACACGCTGCCATCCATCAAAGAGTTCTGAGCAGTCCTATTCCATCACCACTACCCCTCCCAGACCTTTCAGCGTCTCCACTATCTTTTCTCCCTCCTCTTTCGGCACTCCCTCTTTCATCAACTTCGGCGCACTCTCTACAAATTTCTTGCTATCAACCAAGCTGAGACCTAGCATGCTCTTGATCTCCTTGATAATCTTTGGCTTGGATGTTGGTTCGAACGACTGCAGCTTTAAGTTGAAGAGCGTCTTCTCCTGGGCTGCTGGAGCTGCCTCCTCTTCCTCGACCGGGGCAGCTGGTGCCACGGCTGCTGCTGCAGCAAACCCACCCATGGGCATGTCTGGTATGTTCAAGCGCGACTGTAAATGACGGGTCAGCGAAACATCAATCACCAAGGTAACCCACTGTGTGATGCTTGGAAGGATACCTTAAGACTCGATACCAAATCCGCAGTCTCCAACAACGTCAATTGACTTATCTGGTCCACTATACCCACGATCTTCGGATTACTAGCTACAGCCGCGCTTGTGGACTGCCATCGCCGCGCTGGTGCTGGTCTTCGGCGTTGTGATATGGCGAGTGGTGACCTTCGGAGCGGACTCGTAGAGAGGCGGATACTATGAGCACAACACCGTGCTGTAACGCTGCACGATACCGACATAGTGGAATTAATACACTGCTATTCCTAGGATGTTCAAAGACCTAGCTCCAGAAATTCAAGGACGAGCATTAGGCTAGCGTGACCTCGACACGGCAAGATCCGAGGAGGCTCTGACCATTACAACTGCCTCATAACCTCGACCCTGCTCGTGAGTACGATGGATCTGTACCTCTCGAAGAGTGAGCTTGCCATCTTGAATACGGCCACATTAATCTGGGGATGTCTGCAGTGG
>JAABUP010003579.1_pt1 | contig 27215 bp, 36 predicted proteins | sample 5559201 | NCBI WGS metagenome assembly JAABUP01 (sample SAMN10711887, study PRJNA513373) | rock metagenome | isolation source: Antarctica rocks | place: Antarctica | reverse complement strand
GCCTGTTGGCATCTGGAGCGGACAAACAGTAGTGTTCTGATACATCTCCACAATGTAGAAACACGTTTTCACTGTCCCCAGGCGTCTCTGAGTTCAGATTGCTGGTACAGGGATGATGTTTCTGAATTAAAGTAGACGTTTTGGGATTGAGTTTCTTTTCAGAACTGTGTTGATTGTAGGAATCAGTCAGAACCATTGCACGTCAGACTTCTGTTGGTAATCATGTGTCATCCAGCATCTTCTTTGGCTGTTCATGCTGGACTGAATACCCACCTGACAGAGAGTTCCCAAATCACATGCCTATGGTATATGCAGATGATGCATTGCCCAGCTACTTGCAAACCTGTCTTATCAAACTGCTCTGAGAGCTTTGAGAGCGAGTACTTTTGAGACTGCTCTCATAGCTTGTGCATGCCCAGCATTTACCTAGCTCATCATGAGATGGAGTGCATTAGTACCATACAACAGAAGTGTGTCATGTTTTCAACAAGACACATATGTATGTACAGTCCTGCAAAGCATCATGCCAGCTTTTGAGAACGCTCTCACAGCTTGTGCATGCCCAGCGTCTACCTAGCTCATCATGAGACGGAACGCATCAGTACAGTAAAACAGAAGTGTGTTACACTTATAACAAGACACGTATGTATGTACAGTTTTCATGTTGTCAAGAACTAGTGCTGCAGCATGACTCCGTCTCCATGACTCAATGACTGTGGGCATGACTCAACGATGACTGTGAGCGTGACTCAACGGTGACTGTGAGCATGACTTAACGGTGACTGTGAGCATGACTCAAAGGTGACTGTGAGCGTGACTCAACGGTGACTAAGAGCATGCCTTCACAGCTACTTCTGCTGCAGGTGTCAGTGATGCATGCTTTCATTGATGAGGGCAACTACACTGGTTTGACCATTGACAAAGCTCTGCGTCAGATGCTGAAAGACTTCAAGCTGCCTGGTAAGCATGCAATTTGGATATGACATGGCAGCATGCATCATGCTTCATTCTGCTGCTGTCGGGTACTGCATTGTAGCATGGTTGTATTCAATGTGGACATGGGTTGTACCGTAAGTCTAGTCATTTGTACAGTCACATGCAGCATGCTGCAATGTGCACAAACAAGCTAAATCACAGCTGATGACAATTTGTCTTTGATGCTGGCAGAGCACCAACACCTGCAGACAAGCATACATGCAAGCATTTCATCCTTGGGTAACATATGTCGTCTGCTGAAAAGCTGGTACGGTTCTGGTATGACTTGCTATTCCACACTGTATCCACCAGCTGTTTGCATGGCTGAACTGCACAAAAGCGTGGTACTGCTTTGCTGCCAGAATACGCCAACTTTGTGTTCCAGCAGACATGTGTGCTTCACTCTCATGCAGCTACAAGCAAGTCCTGTAGTGCCTGTTGATTATTGTACTGCTGCAGGCGAGGCGCAGAAGATTGACCGCATCATGGAACGCTTTGCTGAGCGCTACTGCAAAGACAATCCAGATGTGTTCCAGACCTCAGACGGCGCCTACCTGCTGTCTTTTGCCCTCATCATGCTGAACACAGACGCTCACAACCCCATGGCTGACAAGAAGCTCAGCCTAGAAGACTTTGTCAGCATGTGTCAGTACCAGGTAAGACGCCCAAGAGGCAGCAGTCAAAAACCGCAGTGACGCCAAGCCTCTGTCATGTGAAAACCTAGTCTCACGCTCTGACCATACTTGGCGTACAGACGTTTACAACCCCATTTGTTACAAAAACCTTGGCCTGGAAGACTTTGTCAGCATGTGTCAGTACCAGGTAAGGAGCCCAACTGGCAGCAGGCTAAGACCGCATTGACGCCAAGCCTTTGTCATGTGGATGTGTAGTCTCATGCCCTCAAATGTCCTTGTGTGCGGTGGCAAGCCCTCAAGTGCCCTTAAGTGCAGTCAAATGCCCTCAAGTGCCATAGTCTTGAGACCTGTCTTGCCCAAGATATGTAAACCGCGTAGATTCGCCACCTCAGCTTGAACAGGTAGATCAGGCTAGCAGGTGACCCTTACTGACAAAGCGACTGTGGTAACAACAGCAATAGCAGATCTAGAACATCTCCACAATATAGACACGCGTTTTTCACTGTCCCCAGATGTTTTCAAGTTTAAATTTCTAGTGTAGAGATGACGTTTCTGAAATAAAACAGACGTTTTGGGACTGAGAAGATCTTGCTTCTCTACACCATACATGCTTGCTTCTTGTGTCATGCATTCATTTGTCTTCAGAATTTGTGTCTGCATGCAGGCTGAAGACAGCAGCTTCCAGCCAATCCTGCCTGAGGATGAGACTGCACAAATCTACCAGCGCATCCTGGACACAGAAATTGAGGTGGCGGGGGGTACACAGGCTCAGGGGGGTGAGGGGGCTGATAGCAAGGCTGGCAGCTCCGCCCAAAACCTGAAGCTTGCAGCTGCAATGGGCCTGACCCAACTGATGCTGCCTTTCAGGTGCATCACTTGCCTACTACCCACAGCCTTTTGCCTATGGCTTATCACCCATTGATGCTGTGTGTAGCTTGCCTCCACTTGAGACAAGCAACATAGTGCTGCCGTGCCATGACATTGCTTTGCGCATCGGCTCAATGAGCCAGTCATGAAATGCGAGTACATACAAGCTGATGGCTTGACAGGCCGTCTGATAGAGCCCTTCTAAAACATCTCCCCAATGTAGAAACCCAATGTTACTGTCCCCAAGCGTTTTCGAGTTTAGAAATTTTATGTAAGGATGACGCTCCTGAAAAAAAATGGACGTTTTTGGGATGGAAAAGAGCTGTTTGCTCTGCAGGACTGGTGCAACATGGGACAAGCAGCACGGAGTGGATGTAGAGAGACAGCGACTGCTGGCCCAGACGCGTGATCTAGTGAACAAGGGCCTCCAGGCGGACCACCTGTGGCACACAGCAACACATGCTGACTATGCCCGTCCCATGCTGCAGGTATTGCTACTCATTTACTATTTTAGTCGTGATAGGCCTACTGTACAAGGCATAAATCAATGATTGCCAGCATAGATTTACAAATCCTGCTGAGGCTAAGGGCCTACCCCGTGAAGGGGCACTGGCTCTTGAGACACTGCTACTCATCCATCCATCCATCCATCCATCCATTGAATTGATGGATTATTTGTCCATGCATAAAACACATGTATTCTCCTTGGGTCACGCCCTTACAGTCCTGAGAAGGCACCATCATGAAGTCTTGCCATACAGCTGCTGACATACAGTTAAATATAGGTATAGTCAGCTGAATATAGACAATGAGATAGTCAAATCGTTACTAGGTAGTGTCATTCAGGCGCTCCTAGGATTCAGCCACATGCTTCTGCTATGGCAGCAAGCTTGTTGCTTGCGTGAAGCTTAAAAGATGTGCATTGCTTTGTTATCCTTCAAAGCCAGCTGCTTATGTGAAGATTCAAGAACGGGATTGACTCCTCGCTTGGCTTGGAAGCCATGCTGAAACTGAGGATTTGCCTTGAGAGTCTGTCAACTGCTGGTGTCTTCACATGCATGTGCTGCCTAGCTGCAGCTCTATGAGGTGCAAAGCTGCAAGGACATAAACACTGTGTTCAGCGGTGTTTATGTCCTCGCAGCTTTGCACTCACAGGGCTGCAGCTAAGCAGCACCTGCATATGGTGTGAGGGCTGATGTGCCTGCAATCACTGACCCAGCCCATGTGTTTCAGCATGGTCTGCTTTTGTTGCATGTGCAGATATGCCATGCAGAGTCTGTGTCTTAGGCAAAGGACGCCAACAAGCTGCTGCTGCTGCTGCTGCTGCTGCTGTTGCTGTTGCTGTCGCGGCGCATCTGCACCAAGCCGCATTCAATGCTAGTCAAGGGATGGAGCTGTCCGCTGCAGGTGAGTGGAGAGGCAGTGATGAAGGGCCTGCAGGCTGCTCTGGAGAATGCGCCCAGCGCCCTGGCTGCTCGTTCAGTCCTGGAGGGCTTCGACATCGCCACCAGGTATGCAATCAATCAATTCACATTCCTGTCTTTTGGACTCATCAGGGGGGTCAAGAGACAGTCAGTGGGAAACTAACATACACTAAGCACTGAAAGTTCAAGGCGTTCGACAGTAAAGCACCAAAGAAACTGTAGTAGTGGTGCTGTAATCAAGGAGGGCTTCGATATCGCCACCAGGTATTATACTAGCTTCACTAGTCATGTGCCTTCAAAACAACGCTTTTGTGAACAAGGGCAGAACAGACGATGCCCTCTGGCAGTTGAATAAGGCACAGAGGCAAAGTTGACCAGGCCCTGTACGCAATGTCTTGCATGGCTCCAATGTTCTCCCTTTCAGGCTTTCTTGCTTCCCCTCTCATGCAGAGCCTCATACTGCTTGTAGCTTGCATGAAAGCCCCAATGTAGACTGCATGCATGCTACAAGCAGCATCAGGCTCTGCATGAAAGGGGAAGCAAGACAGTCTGAAAGAAAGAACATGCATGGTTGAAAGGGGAATCTGTGAAAGTTTACAGAGGCAATGTAGCAGTAGTATGTGTCAGGCTGTGCTGACTGTGCTGTGACTGCCACCCGAGCTGAGGCATTTGTCAGCGTTAAAAGACACACAGCCAGAGAATTTGACACTCCACCTGTGTTTGTTGAAGCTTTGGCAAGGCCTTCCTGCATGGAACCCAGGCAACAAATTCTACCCTCAGTTGACCTTGTGCTTCAGCAACAGCTCAACCTGCAGCCACAAGTGACGCATCTTCTAGAAGCTCTATGTCAAAGGTGTATGCTGGTGATTGGTCTCATGACGATGCCACCACTTCCCAAGGTGATCGAACAGTGCTGCCACCTAGTAAGGAGTCGGCCAAACACCAACACAGCTGTTTGAGGACAATCCAGCACAGGCAGCAGGAATGTTACAGCCACAGCACAGCAGCCACGGCACAGCTGCCATCTGTAGCTCAGATAGCATATAGAAACGTCTTTTGCCTGTCCCCAGGCGTCATTCAGTTCAGATCTACACTGGCCAAGGGACAAATTCCTGAACAAAAACGACGTTCCTGCATCCTGAAGAGCTCCTTGTCTTGCACAGTCCTTGTCAAGCTGACACTTTGCTTTGCCTCACAGTCTGGCTGGAGCGCTGGGGCTGGAGAGACTGACTGAGTCTCTGGTAGATGCCTTGGCCCAGGCAGCAGGCGTGTCAAAGCCAGCACAACCGGGCACACCAGCAGAGGCCAAACAAGTGGCAGCCCTAGAGGCCCTGCTGCAGCTGGCCATGGGCCCCAGGGCAGGGCTGTTAGGGAGCGGATGGGTGCTGGTGCTGCGAACCCTTTCTGCCTTGCAAGCTTTACAAGTAAGTCACAGCCTTGTCTGCTTTGCCTTTGACAAAAGACCGCCTAGTTTATTACTATTATTCTAATTATTATTATTATTATTATTATTATCCTTTTTTTTCTTTTCTCTTTATCATCATCATAATTATCATCATCATCATCACCATCATTATTAGTATTCGTGTCATTTTTCTTCCTACTGCCTAGCATAGCGAGGAAGCCCGGTGCCTGTGAGGGAGAGAGCAAACACATATGCAGCTAGAGATTAACTGGTTGGCTGATGAACCTTTTGATCAGTCTACAGGTACTTCTAGAACACAGTTGGTTGAGTTGTGCACGCAGGCAAGTATAGTTTGCAGGCAAGTATAGCTGTCACTGGTTTGCTGATGTTCCTTTTGTCAGCCAGGAATCAGTCTATAGGCATCGTTTCATGGGTCCTAGTACATGCTTGCTTGATCTGTGCATGCAGGCAAGCATGCTGTCACTGGTCCTGGAATGTGGTTGCTTGTCTTAAGCACACACGCAAGTACAGCTATTGTACCTAAAGCAACCTGCAGTCATTGTATTAAGGGTAGTGTCATCAATGACTCAAATGTGCAAGGCTGGATTGTTGTAGACGACTCAATTTCATTTTGTTGCTGTAGGCAAGCTTTGCTGCAAGCACACAGAACATGGCCGGGCCCCCTCCCCCTACAGGCACCCCTGCAGCCACCCCAAGGTCATCCAACACCACCCCCAGGCTGTCAAGGCAGTCAAGCAACATCACCCCGACCTTCACTGGTAGGCATTGCAAGCAGTTCATTCAATTGCACATGGCCAATGCCTCCAATGCTGTACATGTTACACATCTCTAACCAGCTGAAGTGTTGCGGGTCAGCCCACTGCCTACTGGCTGTTGTAGTGCTTTTCAAGTTGTCTTCCTTGTAGCAACGCAGACCCTGCACTACACACCACATCAGAGTGTAACTCTGCCAGAGCACGTCAGAAAGTTTGCACATGTGCACTATGTGCGGCTGTTGACTCCCAGAACAGCTACTCACACAGGCAGCTACTGTGCATACCTCAACCACAGGGGATGACATATTGGTGATTGAAGGAATAATCAAGAGAAAGAACCATGTGCAGCTGCAAGTATGAGCAGTGACCGTCCCATGCAAACACATGCATGTCCAATTATGTCTGTGGTATCTGTGCATCACCCATGCATATAAATACTAGCATCATGAACAGACATCTAACCTGCAGTCAATCCCCATCCATCTGGAGTGTTCCCCCCACCCCCCCCCCCCCTCCACTCCCCTCCCCTCCTCCTGGTTTTCAAACATGCTCCCCACGCATGCTGTGAAACCACTCATTGACCATCGCATCAATGTCCTGCAGGTAATCCCCATCAGTCTTTTGGGACAGCCCCTCCACCCCCAACAGCAGAGGAGGTGATGAATGCCAATCCCGAGACTTCAGTGAATCAGCCGGCGTCAGCCAACAAGCTGGCCTCTTTTGGCAAGTTCTGGCAGGGCATGACAGCTGGGTCCCAGGATGAAGGCTCTCAACCCAGCTCTCGTCGCACCACCGTACGCTCTCAACTGTTGTACCGGCGCTTGCCTGGAGTTTTGCTAGCTTGCATTGGCAGGTTTGGTAGGGCATGCAAGACAAGGAAAAGAAAAGGAAAGGAGGGTGGGAAATGAGAGGAAACAAGATGAAATGAAGTGAAGTCAATTGAAATGAAATGAGGTGAAATGAAATGAAATCAAGTGACTTGAATTGAAAGGGAAAGGAAAGGAACCGAAAGAAAAGAAGAGACTACATTTGTTGGCGTCTACTTAATGAGAAGCCAAGTAGTATACTGGGCAGCCCAAGACAGCATTATTGGAACAAGAACAACCAATTTTGCAGGAGAGGCTAAAACACTGCCTGCACCTTGTTGCCATCAGCACGCGAAACTTTTTGCCAGCTGTATAGACAGCAGCAGCACTGTCAGCTGTTTACCTCATGCTTGCCAAGTGATTGCTGCACGTGTGCAATGAGGACAGGGCCGTTTGGTGGGCATTTTGTGGTCTGGCAGTTTAGGCTTGTTCAAGCTGGCCTGATTTGCAGCATGCTTTCTGACGGTGGTCTTGCCTCACCTGCTTTTGATTAGAATTTTGCTGGCTGACAGATGCATGTGCAGATACAGGCTGATCATACCTGACAGGCACCAACATCTATACGCTTAGCAGTGCACAGACTTTGGTGTTGATCTCTACAGATCCTCCAGTGGCGGCAGAATGTCAAGCTCTGCAAATTTACTTAGGCTGGAACTTAGGTTCTTTACTGGGCAAACACATTGAAAAATTACGTGCCATTTTCAATGATGTGACAGGTGGATATTGTGCTCACGCATTGCAGGTTGATGAGGGAACGCTGAGCATGGCAAGCCCTGTCACAGACAAGACGACCGTACCTGACGGGCATGAACATCTATACACCAAGCGCTACATACACTCTGGGGCTCATTTGTACAGATGCTCAGCTCATGCATTGCAGGCTGATGTGAACTGTATCTGGCAGGCACCAACATCCATACACCAAGCAGCACAGAGATCTGCTTTGTGCACAGTTGTACAGATGCCATGCTCATGCACTGCAGGGTGATGTGGCTGGAGATGACTCAGAGGCTGCTCGCGCTCAGTCAGCTCTGAGTCAGCGCAAGAGCCTGAGGCCCAGCCTGAGTCGGTCCCCAACCATGAACAAGTCAAGTACTGCCACAGAAAAGCCTGGAGCTGCCATGGTGAGCACTTCTTCTTCAGCAACAGTCCTGCTTCTGGGTGCCTCTTGAGCAACAGTCCTGTTTACACCTGTGCTTTCAAGCCAGGATGTCTGATGAGTCACAAATGGCTCCACATCCCAGACTGTAAGGTATAAAATGAAATGAATGCTTCTGCATGCCTTTTGAGTGCTTCACACTCTGTCACTTGGGGCTCGCTTGCTTGATTGGTCACATGCACTGGCGTCTGCTTGTTTCCTGGCCCAACTTTGCATGCCTATGATGGCGTAAATGAACGCAAGAGTGAACAACCTGTGAGCATGCCTGTGATGGCGTCATGAACGCCAGGGTGAACAGCCTGTGTGCATGCCTATGATGGCGTCATGAACACAAGAGTGAACAGCCTGTGTGAACAGTCTTTGGATATATCAATCGTCAGAGTCCATGCAAGATGACGAGGCCAAAGATACATTGCAATTGAGCTGAGGGGATGTGTACACGGCAGTTTGCATGCTTTCCACTGTTTCCTGTGTTATTTTGTGAAGGCAGCATGGGGAGATGTGTACATGGCAGTGTGCATGTTTTTCACTGTTTCCTGTCTTGATGCCTGTCTTGATGTGTTCAGGCAGCATGGGGAGATGTGTACACGGCAGTGTGTATGTTTTTCACGTTTCCTGTCTTGATGCCTGTCTTGGTGTGTTCAGGCAGCATGGGCAGTGGGACCGGGTGCAAGTGCCATTGACCAGGTGTATGCCTGTAGTGGCAGCCTGAATGGAGAGGCGGTGCTGGTGTTTGTGAGAGCCCTCTGTGCAGTCAGTCAGGAGGAGCTGAACCCTGCTCAAGCCACTGACATTCCCAGGTGAACTTTGCCTGTTGTGCATGCTGCGTACCTTGCATGACTCTGATTGCCAGACAAGCCTGCTTGGTCTATGTGGTCGGTCAGTAGGAGCTGAACCCAGCTCAAGCCACTGACATTCCCAGGTGAATTTGCTGCGACAATAGCAGGGCAAATCTCTAGGAGTGTGACAGAGCTTACTGATGCAATGCTTTGATGTCTGTGAACTTTGCCTATTGTGCATGCTGCGGACCTTGCACACTTCTGGTTGCCAGACAAGCCTGCTTGGTCTGTGTGGTCAGTCAATAGGAGCTCAACACTGCTCAAGCCGCTGACATTCCCAGGTGAATTTTGCCTGTTGTGCACGCTGCGTATCTTGCACAGTTCTGGTTGCCAGACAAGCCTGCTTGGTGTGTGTGGTCAGTCAGTAGGAGCTGAACCCTGCTCAAGCCACTGACATTCCCAGGTGAACTTTGCCTGGTGTGCATGCTGCATACCTTGCACGATTCTGGCTGTCAGACAAGCCTGCTTGGCCTGTGCCGTCAGTCAATAGAAGCGCAACCCTGCTCCAGCAACTGACATTCCCAGGTAAACTTTGCCTATCGTGCATGCTGCGTACCTTGCACAATGTCTGGTCGCCAAACAGGTGTGCTTGGTGTTGTGTGCAGTCTGGATGAGGCATGCTGTCTGTCACTGTGACTCCTGTGCGGTATTGTCTGAAACAGCTGAGAGTGCAGGCAGTTCTGGTTGTCATCCTGCCTTCTGTGGGCTTAACACTACTGTTATCTTTGCAGTAGCAGCTGTGGGTGTAGCTGAGCAATAGGGCCTGAGACATGAAATTTGGCGTGGCCTTTTTGCTCCATCACACCATAGAGAGCTTGTCTTGCTGTATGGCTCTTTGAAGCAATTACATTGCTGCCATGGGTTGCCTGTCTGCTGCAAATGGTCCTACCCATTATAGTAACACCAACAGTAATAATCATGACAGTAATGATTACGCTTTCCGGCTCATGATGAACTAGATACACGTGAGGCAAGTCTTGTCTCTCCAAAGCAGTCTGCTGCAAATAATTAGTTACATTTCACCATCTGAGATGCATCTGCCTCTTTTGGGGTTTATGATGTCAGCTGGGGCTCACATGCAACCCAGTCCTGTAACCCCCTGCCACCCATGCTGCAGGGTGTACTCTCTCCAGCGTCTGATAGAGTGTGCGTACCACAACCTCAACCGCATCCGCCTCATCTGGTCTCGCCTCTGGGCAGCCCTAGCCCCGCATCTAGTCAGCGCGGCATGCCATGCAAACCCTAAGGTCGCCGCCTACGCTGTGGACGCTTTGCGGCAGCTGGTGGCGAAGCTGTTAGTCAGAGCTGAGCGAGCTGAGTTGACGAGCTTCACTCACCAAGATGAGGCTCTGAGGCCCTTTGTGGCGGTGCTGAAGCACTGTGACAGCGCTGCTGTCAGGGAGCAAACAGTGCAGTGCATTGCACAGGCTATCACTGCCCACCCAAGGGGCCTTGGCTCAGGTATTATTGCTGTCTAACTGGTACCAGACAGCTCAAATCAGACCCTTTTTATACTGTCTATTTGGTACCAGACAGCTCAAATCAGACCCTTTTTATGCTGGGTTTGCCAAGGGAAGCCTACATGTGCTAATAGCTGGGCTGATCAGTGTTTACCGCAGCAATTGTCTTGGCTGGCATCCAGTAGCTGCGCTTGCTGTTGACACATACATGTTTGTGGTGTAGAGCGCAGAGCGCCAGCCATGACTGCATACTGTCTAGAGAGAGCTGAAGCATAAACGCTGTGTTGTTCACCTGCTGATTCTGACGGCAACATCACGTAGTGGTCCAGAAGTTGGTAAACGCAGCAGCAATTTTGGCAGCAACAGGTCTTGGTGACAATAATCGATCTTGGTGACAATAACAGGTCTTGGTGACAGCAACAGCTCTTGGTGACAATAACAGATCTTGGTGACACCAGCATCAAGTCTTGGTCTTGATCTTACAGTGTGTTTCTCTTGACTGGCGTTCTGGTCTTCAGAAGCGGGTGACTGCATCAGCAGCCTTGGCAGCAACAGAACTCCGTCAAGCTTCTAACACACTTCCCCCCTTCTTCATCACACAGCACCCAAGCAGTATCTTCACCGCGTGCATGTGTGTGTGCTGCCGTCTCAGGTTGGAGGAGCGTCCTGGAAGTCTTGATTGTTGCAGCAGCAGACTCAGCAGCTGCCGTAGTCAACCAGGCTCTGGACGCACTTCAGCCTGTCATAGCAGCCCTGTATGCTGACGTGGGTGTTGGCCATCAACACTTCTTAGGCATTGTCACAGCTGTGGCCGCCACCATGCGCAGCCCCTACCATGCTGAGCTGAGCGTCAGCGCTGTGCACGTCATGCAAAGCGTGGCTCAGAGACTGTCGCAGTCTGACCCTCAGGTGAGCTACCGAGCAGCTGGGCACTGCTGTTGTGTGATGACAATGAAAGGGCGATGTACACAAGATCATGACTCATTCAGTACAGGAATTGCTGATGCTGATAATTGTGGCTTTGGATATGCATGCCTGCATGGCTGCTATGTGTAGCCACACAGCGTTGCTTGCATAAACCAGATGACTGTCGTTGTCTGATTGTCACGATTTGACCCTTTGTAACATTGCAATAACTGCTGTTCTATTGCCTGAGGAATAGTAAGCTGCATGTCATCCTCACTAGCATGTGCCTCTCACATGGTCTACAGGACCTCTCACACGGCTCAAAAGACCTTTTACATGATCCAAGCGAGATATTGCAAGAAACATTGACATTGAAGAAAAACCTCCCCCCACAAAAAAGAATGCTTCCTTGGCATCACCTAAACAGACACTTGTATGTCAAATAGGCCTTTGCACATCAATTTTTTGTGCACAGGTATGGGACACACCCTCAATTGCCATGAAGATGCCCTTTCCCACCCCCGCCCCCAGCCGGCGCCCCAGTGAGGCAGGCTCTCATGCCCCAGGGGCAGAGGCTGGCACCCCTGATCATCCCTGGGGGCTGGTGCTGGGTCAGTTTGCTACTGTTGCCCGCCATGATCCACGTCCTGAGGTACACTTGCACCCTCCTATCTTCCAATCAGCATTTCTCTGTGATTTTGACAGATCTGCTGTGGGTAACAGCTGCATTTCATATGCATGTAACAACATATGCAATAATTTGGAATCGGATTTCACAGAGCCCACTGTATATACCTGACCTTGGCTGACCCTGTTTTGACAAACAGGCTTTCAAAGTACTTGAGTCAATGAGCAAACAAGACTCAAAGAGTGTGATGCAGTCTGTATTTTAGTGTAACCATTTTGAGGTGAAAAAGGTCCGGGCTTGAAGACCAGTCTATGTGTACCAGAGCAAACCAAAACTGATAAGTCGAAACATGAAACAAACACTTTTGTCTGTAAACGAGAGTAAAGTTGGAGGAACGCGACCCTTGTAGGTGGCGGATACCTGGGCAGCCCGGTACAATACCGGGCTTCTCATCAAATTGACGCTGAAAGGCGTAGTCTTTTCTGTTCTTTTATCAGATACAGGCTACTATTGTCTGTAGATTGGTTTCTGCACATTGTCTTTTCTTTTTCTGTTCTAGGTGGCCGATGAGGCTGTTGCAGTACTGCTGGAGGTGGTGCAAGCTTTCAGCAGCCAGTGGGAGTCTGACACCTGGCACCTCGCATTCACCGGCCCCTTGTCCTACCTCTTCGACCTCCCCAAGAGCCAACTGGCTGCAGACGAAGATGAGTCAGCAGTGGTAAGCTTCTGTCCTGACCACCTGGGAAGAAGTCGACAGCTCAATTCTGTATTGGGGTAGAGAGCCTGTTTTGACCGAAGACAGATCAACAGTGAAAAAAGTTCGTGCTGTTCAGCCATCATGCTTACTCCAGCTATAACTCTGTAAATCATGCTGGAGAGCTCAGCCTGCTGCAATTGAAGACTAAAAAGCAGTGGCAGACTCGAAGCTCTTATGCCATATTGTCTGCACGTTCAGTCAACTGGTACATTGCAAAAGATATTTTCTGCTTGCAGGCGCAGACAAGCCTGGACCTAAACACACTGTTTTTGTTCCACATAGGTTATCATTTTGTCACATTTGGCCTGACCCTAGGAATTCCAATCAGTCCATATGGCTATCCGCCATATCCTTTTGCGCAGCATGACCGCCTCACATTTTGTGCTTGTGCATACACAGCATGCACATGTAACTGCAATGGCACTCGTAAGCAACATGACTGCCTCACGTGTTGTGTGGCCCATGCGCAGTATGCGCATATGTACTTGCAATGGCACTCACAAGCAAAGAATTGAATTATTTGGTCAAATAGATTAGATTACTTGGTCAAATAATTTGAATACTCAGTGTTGATTACACAGGTTGGCTGGAGTGTGGAGGGACTGCTGCGCATGGAGCGTCATGGCCGCATGCACCTACCTTCCCTCTTCACCATTCAGCTGGAACAGTATGAAGCTGCTGGAGCTGACTGCCTGCAGCAGGTGATACATCTCTCAATGGTTTTTGAGCATACTTATTTTATTTTATTCTACTCTGTTTGAAATTCAACTAAATGAAATTATTACACCACCTCTGCTGTAATACACTTGCTCACCACATGCCCTAAATGAATGAAGAAGGAGCTCTTGACTGATCAGTCAGCTGATAACGTCAGCAATGTGAATCTGCTATGTCTATTTCTGTTAGTTTGCCGCTATTGATGCTCAAAGATAGACTCATTCAGCACATGAGTGACACGATACCGGCATATCACTGGTTGAGCACACTACGCCATGGTGTAGCTGCCCTTTGCTTCCCTTTCCTTCCCTTCCCATGCCTTCCCTTCCCTTCCCCTCCCCTCCCCTCCCCTCCCCTCCCCTCCCTTTCCCTTCCCTTCCCTTCCCTTCCCTTCCCTTCCCTTCCCTTCCCTTCCCTTCCCTTCCCTTCCCTTCCCTTCCCCATTAACAAAAGTCTGCATGCAGGTCTTGTCACTGTTGGTTCGGTACATTGTGGAGTCCAACGATGAGAACATGGCGCTGCTGGGCGTGAGTCTTCTCCAGCAGCTCGTCCAGTCAGCAGTGACGCAAGTCAATGACAAGGGGTGGGAGCACATCGTCAGTGCATTCCAGCAAGGCTGCAGCTTTCACAGCCTGGAGACCCTTCTGTCAGATCAATCTACCAGGTGAGCTTTGCTAGGACGTTTCACTCGCAAGAGAAAGGAAAACGGAAGAAAAAAAAAGAAAAAAAAACAGAAACGGAAAAACAAGAAAAGAAAAGCAAAGGAAAGGAAAGGAAAGAAAAGACTACACCTTTCAGCGTCAATTTAACGAGAAGCCAATCATTATACTAGGCTGCCCAGGTTCACTCGCAAGACATAAATCTGTAAACCTTCAAGCCAGAGCAAAGCATGGGAGGGGCCCAATCATGATCAGTGTCAGATAAGCCTGCCAGCCAATGGATCATACTGGTTGTGGCTGTATAGTATTATGTAACACTATTTTGGAAACACCTTGTTACACTTTTGTTGTGTGACTATGCAGGGATTCCTCCCAGGGCCAGAGCCTGATCATTGGCAGCCTGCCCAAGTCGGATGCCCTGCGCTACCGCTGCCACACCATCCTGTCTCTCCAGAGGGTCATGGCCCACCTTCATGCCAAGGCTGCTGCCCACATGCCCCCACAAGCGCAGCTCAAACTGCTAGCTGTCTTGCAGGTAGGGCTTTGATGACTACACTACACTACAGTACACCTCTACATTACCTCATATCACATAGCATCGCATCACATCACATCACATCACACCGGCGCTAGTCTAGAAGACACGATCCACTCGGCAGAAAAGCCACTGCGTTGCTTCATGTCTGTAACATCTGTCAGTCTCTCTGCTGACAGCAGTCTGTCCAAAACGTTGCATGTCTGAAGCATCTGTCTGCTGACAGGAGTCTGTCCAAGACGCTGCCAACTTCAACTACAGTCCCAGCAGCAGGGCCACTGCCCAGAAGTGCCTCCTACACACGCTAGATGAAGATCCCACATCAGTGCTGCCAGCACAGGCCATCATTGAGCTTTCAGAGGACATAGAGACCACTGCAGAGGAGGGCAGCCACGCACAGACGCATGGACAGCAGCAGGAAGAAGAGGAGGAGCTACCCACCTCAACCTCTGCTGCTGCTGCTGAGGGTCACCCCAACCGCAGCTTGGGTCCACCCCAAAACAGCGACATCTCTGAAATTGAGCCCCAAAACTCTGATGATGATGCTGATGCTGACACTGATCTCGACCAGCAAGCAAATGGAGCAGCCTCAGACTCAGATCCAATCCCTGTAAGCTCAACTGCAGCTGTCACATCACCGCCAATGTCACCAGTGCATGTTGCGCCTGCAATCGCGCACCCAGAGTCATTAGCAGCTAAGTCCTATCAGCAGCAATCACAGGACCAGCTGCTAGATTCTGCCATGGACATTCAGCCTGGCCAGAACAATGGGGATGCTCAGACACAGAAGCCTGAGACAGTTATTGATGGCACAGTAAGTGATGCAGCAGCGCTGGCAGCCAGCCATGCTGTTGCGACTAATGGGGTACAAGAGAAGGGGGTGAGAACTGCTGCGGCAGCTGCTGCTGCTGCACTTGCGCCGGAAGTTGATGACGTCATGTGGCCGGCTCTGATGAGGCAAGAGGCTGAGGGCGGTGTCTTGCTCATTGAAGCCCTGAAGAGGAGCCTTCAGTCAGGTGAGTTGTGAAAGTACACCACAGCACCCTTGGTGTCATACTTGCTTGGACCGCAAGGCTTGACACGTCGTAGGCAGACATGCATTTGCAGCTTGGATGTTGGCCCCCCCATAATGGTCAGGTAGATGTGCATTTGCAGCTGTGTTGTCGTAGAACACAAGAAGCGCAGTAAGCGTTTACCTCTCCAAAATATATCCTTCTGTTGTATTTCTAAAACTGTTTTTGTATGTTCTGTTTTTATATTCTATATGTCCTTATGTTCTATTTTGGAACTGGTGTGTGTGCCTTGCCATACAGGTGATGAGTCAGTGGCTCCAGAGGCACAGCAGCGCATGCTGGAGGTGTGCCGCCAAGTCATCACCCGCGCAGCTCAAGACACCTGGCAGCAGACTGAAGGCCACAGCCAGCATGCTGGTGCAGCGCACCATGTCACAGACGGTACATCCTGGGAACAGGTAACCCTTTATGCCATCTGGAAAGTGTGCATTGCGCTCTCGTCACTGTTTGCTGCGTTATGCAGCGAGTTGTCAAACGATTTGGGTGAACAAAGCGACTTCTGTGGCATCAGCAACCAGCACTTTGTGTGTTGTGCAGAGGTGTGTCATGTCATGCAATCAAGTTTCACATGCAAGTGGCATCTGCAGTGTCCTTCCTGTTGACATTGTCTGCAATTACAGCCAAAGCAGAGTATAGATTTGCGCAGCAGGTGGTTTCAGGACCAAGGTCAAAATGCTTGCTTAGCTGTGCAGCAAGAGATCTCAGGACTTGGCATCATGTATGCAGGCGATCAGGGCACCCTTGATAGTGACAGTGTTGGAGAGCTACTATAGCATTCACAATGAGGCATGGACCAGTGAGTTGCAAGCCATCTTTCCACATCTAGCAAAGCTGGTCTGCAGTGCACAGCCAACAGTACGAAAAGCTCTGGGACAGTTGATGCGTGCAAACTTGCCCTATGCCCTAGAGGACATACCAACTTAAGGTGTAACTCATGTACCTGGCAGCACCATTCGACAAGCAAGTCTGCAGATTTACAGTGCATTCTGCACAACTTTGCAGAGCCAAATAGACTATTGCAAACTGGTTTGACTGAGCCTGGCTATCAAAAGTATCAGGTTCTACCAGATTTGATTCTTTACAAAGCACCTATCAAAAGGCTGCTTTGTAACAAGTCCGAATTTTGACATCACAATTCAAGACTGCTATCTGCATCATCACATAACACTGTTGTACAGTACAAAGGCCTAGCATCTACCACTGTTTGAAACCTGACTTGCAAAACTAGGGTAGGGAACAGCTGCTTGCTGGTGCAGAACGAGATGCCAACAGAGATAATTGTGCTGGTCATACTCCAAAATTTTGCAGCTGATTGGCCTTCGACAAGAGTCTCCAGCACTTTCAGTACAGATGGTACACGGAGCAGCTGGTGTAGGAGTGCTTTGAATTGTATCACTGGCTGCTGCTGCTGCCGGCACCAATAGAGCTTCGCTTGAAAGAATATGCTACAGGAGCGCTTGGAGTACCTATACAATTGCATACAGAAGCTAAGCTGAAGAGTGGTCCACTTGTAGATCTGTGGCGAGGCGACCAACGAAACAGCGAGGACTCGAGGCGTACCCAGGGCAGCACTCTTGGCGTCTGTCAGGGCATTTGTGCCATGGTTCAATGTGTAGAAGAACCCAAATGCCATGCTACTGGGGATCACAACCTTGGCTATAGCTGTATGCTTTCTAAGCAACAGATCTGCCAAACCCATGACCAGGCTGGCTGTCTGGACTGTAGCTCCTGGAAGCAAGACTGAAAACAGCCCTGTCCTTGGCTTCGCCCGGTTACCGACAGTGTACCGGTACGGATCAGGTCGAGCTTGGCAGCTGCGCGGGTCGTCAAAACTTAACAATGGCTCGCAACCAGATCAGCTCGGCATTTAGATTCATTGCTGAGTGTGTGTGATTGCTGAATCTCAAAGTGCCAACATTGTTGGGTTCAATACCTTCTAGGTAGTAAGTACATCTCATGCATTCAAGATGAACGCTCCTGCACTGAGCTCCATGAGCAGGCAACTCAGCGATGTGTGCCCCCTATGCACGTCTAGTGGCTGGTCAGTGGCCATGCCTGCCTTGGCGTGAGCTAAAGCTTAGTGTTGGAGTTTGAATTTGTCTTTGGCCTCTTATCTTCAACATTTAAATTCCAATTCAAAATCTGCAATCATACTGCAATTCATGCTGCAATAATTCCAGCATTTAGCAAGCATAACCCTATAACAGCCTGAGCACAACTCAAGCACTGAAAGTAGAGAGTAGCATCAATGGAACCTCGATGTTATTGTCAAAGCAGGGTTGACACCTGTGATAGTCTGATGATAATTTTGATATTAATCTCAAGCTTGTCAACCCTGCTGTTCCCAAAATCACGATTATCCGTGGCGAAGTTGTGGTGGTAGGGTTGGGTCTGAAGCCATGGCAACTTGGTACGAAAATTGACAATAGCCGTATTTTGGCGACAGCCAAACACATTCTTCAAAACAGGACCGAGACGACGCTGCCACCCTTTATGCAACCAAACAATTCTAGTGCCAAGCGTTTATACGTCAGCAAAGCTAGCAAGGAATACATTGTCTGCCTTACAACATCAGGACTCAGTGGCAAACTTCTTGGACTCAATATGGGACAACAAGCCTTCACAAGCATCCTCCAACATATTCAGCACCTGCGAGATGCATCACACGCACACATATCTCTTGGTGCTGACATCTGCTGCAAGATGACTGACCTCAACACGTGCACTGCAGGATTCTTGACAGGAGTGCCTCTGATTGACCACTGCCATTGGCAACCTGATGGTGTTGATCAAAGTTTTACATGGCAGGATTGCAAAGCATGTGCATGCACTGCTTGTGCAAGACAGTGTATGCCTTATCACAGATGCTACTCAGCATGGCAGCGAACCATCCTGACCTGTGGAATGCCCTGTGCACATGCTACGCTGCCTGAGGTTTTTGTGTGCCTGTCACACAAGCGCAAGAATGATACAGAGCCTGACAAGTCAAAGCTCAGACCTTATCAAATTCCTGAGGGCCTCCATGGAAAGGGTCTGGCACCTCTGTTGCTCCCTGGTACTCATCCTTCATCAGTAAGTGGTCATCAGCTGGACCTGCATGGCACTGTTGCTGTTCACAACATCAAGATTCGTGCAATTATGGTGGTAGAGGTGGGTGTCATGTCTGAAGCCATAATGATGGTGGCTGGTGCAATCACACCCTCCAAGCCAGACTGACAGAGTACGACTCATGCCCAGACTCAAGCTTCAAATTGAACTCACAGTCACACTGGGGCCAAGACAAAGACTTATAGAACATTGTGGGACTGAATTGTGACAGGTGCCTTTCATGCATGAGCAAAAACATACAAGTGTAAAAGCTAGGTGAGCAGGAGAAAGCTTGCTGCAGAATAGTGATTGCCCGGTGCTGAAACATGATGCATGCCGACTCCAGTTGACCTTGAGCGGTCATGCATATGCAGGTTGCAGTCATAGGGAAGCTGTTCATTCACCTTATCCTTCCAGTTGCTTGGAAGAGGTTTTTGCAAATCGTCTTTCCAGTACTGGGCTGCCTTCTGCACCTCTTGGACGTTTTCATCATTCATGTTGATGATGTAATCAAACTTCTGGAAGTCCTCTGGCTCCAATGGTCTGGAATCTGAATAAGGATCCAGATTTCGCTTTTTCAGGGCATCTATCATTCGCTCATCCACGGTTCTGTCTTTGTGCTGTTCCCAGTGGTCTTTGCTGTCTAGCTTGTACCTTCAAGCAATAGCAACAGAACAATGACAACACTGTAGTTGGTGCTGTCAGGACAAAGAAGCATTGGACAGTGACAACTCTGTGCTGTTCGCAGAAGCAATCTGCAGCTTTTGATACATACCCAGGTAGCCATGAGAGCTGTACAATGCTGCGATGGCTGCTACGCATCATCATGATTGCAGTACAAACTGCTACCAGGCTGTGTGGATGTCTTGCAGTTTGCTTTGGTCGGCCTGTATGGGCTCAAATATGCTCTCAGATGCATTAAGTCTTCATTATATATATACCAGTTTTCATGTCCAGAACCACCGGTGCCGCAGGAGTCAATTTCAAACTCATCAGCAACTCCTGACCGCTCGACCACCTTCTTGAGAACTGCCTGTGCTGCAGGACTGCGACAGATGTTGCCTGTAGCATACAGTGAGTTTACTCATCCGGTTGATAAATGGTGGGCTGCAGGATCAGAGATCCACTAATTACTCTGGTAGACCGACTGAGACGTGTGATTACCTTTGCAGACAAACAGCACCTTGGTCTTGGTCAAGTCTGGTTGAAGAGCAGTCGACGACTACGAGGAGGGCAAAAGTGAAAAATGCTCAAGCTTCCATACTAGCCTGTTTCGCTGCACTCACCTCGCCAGTAGACTGCTGTGCTGCACGAACCTTCATGGAGCACTTTCGACGACTTTGGTGGACAACGCGAAGGGCAACAGGCCGTCTCGCATAACGCTGCGTTGACGTCAACGTGAAAATCGAGCATACCGGGGCTCGTAGATCAGTCGACGCAAGACATGACCTAGCCGAGAAAACAGAGACTCGAGGCTTTGCAAGCGAACAATCACACAATGTCGCCATTGTGCCCGACGTGTAATAACGCTCAAACTCATATCGATAAGCCGATCCCTTGCAGATGCGTTATACTTTGGACTGACAGATTACCATATATTGCCAGTACAGGTCAACTGACATGCCACGGCCATACCATCCAGAAAGTAACTCTTCTCGTCCGATCATGGAAGTCAATCTGGATTGGGCTCAACTAGTTCTCGGCTGAGTGATCGCCCGGGAACGTTGAGTGCTGTAATGGCTTACTTTTTAATTTTACATGCGCAGTGGGCCTATTGCATCTGGCTTGTGTCTTATTTCTTTTGTTTTACATGCGCACTGGGCCTATTGCATCTGGCTTGTGTCTTATTTCTTTTGTTTTACATGCGCACTGGGCCTATTGCATCTGGCAACGATTAAACTTGTGCTCACGAGGGTCATCTCAGAATGGGATGCCACCATTTCGTGCGGGCTGAGGCTGAGCATGAGCATGAGCCGGCACCTGCTGCTCATGAGTTGATCAAATCGTGGACTGCACTGCTTCAAACACCAGCTTGAGATGTGCCTGTCGATACTGCTTGCTTACAGAACTTACGTGGCCCGTCATAGCCACTTGCTCAACCTGCTCAGGAAGCACTCTGATCAGGAGAGGTGCCATCATATCACTGTACGCAAAGCTAACAGCTTCATGCAAAGGCAGCAGCACATGCAGAGGCAACAGCACATGCAGATGCAACAGCACTGCAGAGGCGGCAGCAGGCAAAAACAAGAGCACCGTGCAAAAGCAGCAGCAGCATGCCCAGGCAGCAGCCCATGCAGTTGTCACAGCACATGCAAAGGTATCAGCGTGCAAAGGCAGCAGCGTCACGCAAAGGCAGCAGCAGCAGCATGCAAAGGCAGCAGTTCATGCAATGGCCACAGCACATGCTAAGGCAGAAGTGACCCAATGTACCGTTGGAGTGCAGTGCACAAAGGTGGGCCTGTCTCTTGTCTGCCTCTGCCTCTGCCTCTGGCTATGGCTATGGCTGTGGCTCTGGCTATGACTGTGGCTGTGGCTGGGTATGATTATGGCTATGGCTCTGGCTCTGGTTTTGAACAAGCTGATGCAAACTGCGACAAGCTGCTGCATGTTCCCCTTACAGAGATAGCCAGAGCCACAGTCAAATGCACATCAGCTTGTCCCACTACAATCAGTATGCCTCGGTACATACGTAAGCAGGCAGACAGGCAGGCAGGCAGGCAGGCAGGCACAGGCATTGGGCCAGCCATGTCACTGATAGTGATCTTGGATTTTGGTGAGGTTGGGCAGATGTGACTCTGGATGCTGCCATGACTGTGACCAGGCGGGCAGGCAGGCGGGCAGGCAGGCAGGCACCAGCTTGTTCCAGCCAGCATAAGCTTGTCCCAATCATTGTCAGATGGCAGTTTGTCCCAGTCAGCATAAGCTCATCCTCATCATCAGGCAGAGCGGCAGCAGCAGCAGCCAATCTCGAATCCAGGCTTCAGCAGCATGCAAGGCAGCAGTTGCAGCAGCATGCAAAAGCAGCAGCAGTCACAAGATACAAAGGCTGCAATAGCAGCATGAGCAGCATACAAAGACAGCAGCACCTGCAGTTGCAGAAACACCTGCAAATATTCAATTTAATATTCATAATAATATTTAACTTAACACTAATGCAGCAGCATGCAAAGGCAGTAGTAGCATGCAAAGACAGCAACAACAGCAGAGTGCCAGGCATCAGCCCATGCAATGGCCGCACTACATGCAAAGGCAGCAGCAGCATACAAACACAACTGCAGCAGCATAATTCATTGTGCAAAGGCATCACCACAGCAGCATGCAAAGGCAGCAGCATGCAAAGCAGTAGCAGGCAAACATAGCGGCATCACACAGCAGCAGCAACAGCATACACATGCACCAAGAGCATGCAAAGGCATAGCAGTCCTGGCAATGGCCACAGCACATGCAAAGGCATCAGCATGCCAAGGCAGTAGCAACATGTCAATGCAGCAGCAGCAGAATGCAAATGTAGAAGGTGTCACTGCTTCTGAGGTGCGCTCTTCAACTTCATCTCCATACCGCCTTGACTCTGAGAGCGAAGCTACCTTCTGCCTCAGATCCAGCTGAGTGGTTCTCTGCAGCCTGTGCCACTTGGCAAAGCTGTGAAACAGGTCATGAGTAGAAGCTGCTGGCGCTGCGGCAACTCAAATGTAATGAACACATGCTGAACATGAACACATACGGCCAAATAAATGAGAGACTGACCCACCACAGAAATTGGTGAGCACCATGAAGCAACGCATCCTGCTGACTATGAACGACAGCAAACAGATGTGGAGAGAAGGGCTGGGACTGAAAGCCAAGGCACCACAAGTGCTTCAGATTGCACATGCCAGGATGACACCGTCAGAAATGCTGGAAGGAGCTCCACATAAACGCTTGAGGTATGCCAGATAACTCTGTTGTAACTGTTCTCAAATATTATTGGCAAGTGAAGCTGTGGGACTATGCATGCATCAAAGAGGGCAACCATAGTAGATCGAGATAAGGGAAACAGACAAACATTGTCACTGCATTGCAACAATGCATGCTTCTGCTGCACAACTGCCCAGCATGCTGCTGCTTCGTTAGCTTTTGAGGTGATGAGGTGAGCAGTGTGACCAGGCTGATGAAAGGGCAAAGCCCAGGTACTGTAAGCTTCCATCTTGCTCCACAGGCTGGTTGGTGCATGTGAAGGTGTGTTGCATGTCATCACCCATCATCGTAACCTTTGTCTTTGCTATACTGACTTGCATATACAGCTCCTGGCGACAGTCTGCCAGTGCTGTGATGAGTGCCTGTAGGCTGGAGGGGAGACGTGAGGGGGATTTTGGCCATGAGAAGACATCATCAGCATACTCCATATCAGTGAGCTGTGTGTGCTGACCCTTGATGCCTGCATCCAGGAATGGGATCAACCAAAAAGTGGTATCTCTGCCATTGTCACATGTGTTCATAGGTTGACTGTGATGACTCACCTGGCTGCATGTAGCACCCGTATTGATGTTACAAATTTGATGAGTGTGTCCATTGCTTATCACCACAAATAGGCGCGTGTGTATGACAGACTAATGCCTGCTGAGTTTGACGATTTTACATGCCAAGCTAACTGCTGCCTAATAATTACTTGACTGCATATCTACTGCTTTGTCACATCAGCACTAAATTGAGAGTTTAGTTTGGGAGGAATTAGAACTTCTTCAGTGAGTAACAGAGACATCTTCATTGCCAGTTTCATCAGCCTCCCATGTTTGCTCCATCCTGGTCGCATGATTTTGCAAGGGAGAGCATTTGGAACAGAGGCATTTGAAATATTGGATGATTGACTGTGCCTGCCAATGGTTTTGCTGTTGTTGAACTCATCTATATGAATTTCAGCCAATCTGTGGTGTTAAGAGACATTGACACCTTACTAGTTTTGGCCTTGATGGGTTTGTCCCCTACTGTCGTCATTGACGGTCAGAGGTAGCAGTGTAAATTGATGTGGGTAATGAAAAGGTTGATGCATTTGTGAGGCCCTCATACAATACCAACTGCGGTCTAGCCTTATTGAGTGATCGTTACAAAGCACATCAAAAGTCGATAACTGCTTGATCAGAAACGTGCATATCACAAAGTGAGGAGTTTGCATGCATTTCTGCTTGCTGAATGGCTGCAGCTTTCCAAAACGAAGACCAATCACCTGGGACTGAGGTTCTGGCAAAAGCACATCTGACAACTCTTGCATATAATGTGCAATGTTAGCATCAATGGCACTGCAGTCAAGGCTTACTATCCTTAGATCTCGTCACAACCACACTTTGCCCTCAAGAAATCCTTCAGCCATGCAGTGAATCAGCCGCTGTATTGCTCAGGGCGGGGAAAGATAAGCTTGACTGCCGTCACTCAGAACATACTTTTCTGCAGGTGCTGCTGTTTGACAGTTTGATGTGCATGCCCTATTAGCCCAGTACCTTTCCTGCGTCGGCAGCAGGTGTTATTGACTAGCTACCTAGCAAACCCAGGATGCACATCTGGGCATCATGCAGCTTTTGCATGCGTCCTTGCGGGCGTCGTGAATGTTTTGTCTCTTCAGCACAAAGTTGCTTGCTCTTCTGCTTTTATGCAACAGTGTGAGTGCAGCCAGCGAGGTTGCAGTACAACACGAAACAAGTTTGCAGAGAAGGCAGAGCAGAATCAAGAGCTACAGTATGGTCATGACTTGCGCTGCACGGCAAAGCACGTTCCTGCTTCGACAAAGCGACGCCGTTCGGAGGCCATCCGGAAAGAACTGCAGGCCCGTCGTCTCCGCAACTGGCCGTCGATGGCTCACCGCTCTTAGCAGCCGTCTTTGAACGAAACAGCTCCGCCGCGAAACGCAAAGAGTCTGATAGAAAAGCATAAACGCTCACAACGTTGCCTCAGGGTTTTGATGCAGGGTTTGCGTAGACCCATACCTCATTGCGCCGCGTTCGCGCTTACGGAGATTGACGTCAAGCTACGGCGTTAGTCTCAGTCACAGTTTTTCGAACTCGGGTGACAACTTCGTGGGTCCCTGAGTTCGGAGCTGTCGTGCATTGCATTCTCACTGCATATGCATTGCATTCTCACTGCATATGCATTGCACTTGCACACACGCATACACATATGCATTGCACATGCACACACGCACATGCATTGCACTTGCACACACGCATATGCATTGCACTCGCATGGACATTTGCATATGCACACATTGCATACGCATCTGCACCTGCATTGGAGGGCCAACCCGCGATGAGGAGAGAGACCACAGGTACGTCATGTCTGCAGATTCAAAACTTCAGTCATGCATTTTACAGTTGTGTTATTCAGCCGTACAGGCTCAGGGCATGCCATTGTGCAATGGCAGGTCTTTAGGGCGCTGCAACTGCATAAGTATAGTACATCAAGTTGCACCTAGTAGGTACCTGGCAAAAAACGATTAGCTGGAACGCCTGTAAATTAGTATTATTATTATCAGGTTGCACATACAGCAGCCACTTTTTAAAGTGAAATGTCATGTTGTGTAACATGATGACATGGCTGGTGCAGGGCACAAGTTTCAGGCTATTTCTGACCCTCAACTATGGTCTTGAGCACATCTGACTGTTTGGGTCAGCCGTTCTCTTGTTCTGCTTCATGAGACTGAGCCATCTCTGTCTCAGATCTGGCATAGGCATTCGACTTGTGCTTGGGTGCAAAGCTGAAGCTGGCAGGAGTGGGCCCAAGCAGCATCTCTGATATCCTCACCCAATCAGCAGCATTATCACTGCAGGACACATGCGTTGTGAGGCCTAGAACATCTCCCTAATATAGAAACGCATTTTTACTGTCCTCAGGCATTTCTGATTTTACTTTTTCAATGTAGCATAACAGTAATAGTGACTGATACGTGTACTTAGCCAGCAGGCATCAGGTACACGCGACGCAAGTCAGTTCCCTCCAGTCAGGCTTGTTCAGAGCATCACGGGTGTAGCGGCTCAAGTTCAATGTAGCATGACGTCTCTGAATCAAAACAGACGTTTCGGGATTAAAAAGAGCAAACAGATCAAACAGAAAAGGCTGCCCCTCTGCCTCGCGCATCTGGTTGCACAGTGGGTGCAGTTACCGGAAAAATTGGAAGTTGAACTGAAGAAGTATGACGCTGACAAACACGGGACATCAGTCTTGGCAGCAGCAAATGCAATATGCACAGGATGTGTTGGATAGCAGACAGAAGGCATGTGATGAGAATTCTGATAGGAAGACAGAAGGCATGTGATGAGAACACCAATAGGAAAACAGAAGGCATGTGATAGGAGCACTGATAGGAAGACAAAAGGCTTGTGATGAGACTATTGATAGCAAGACAGAAGGTTTGTGATGAGAATACTGATAGGAAGGCACAAGGCATGTGATGAGAATACTGATAGCAGGGCAGAAGGCAAGTGATGAGAATACTAATAGCAAGACAGGAGGCATGTGATGAGCATAAGACAGAAGGCATCTGATGAGATTTGTGATAGCAAGACAGAAGGCAAGTACCTGGCTAGTAGGGTCTCCAGGTCTGATCTGCCAAAGAAGGCTGGTGGGCGCCACTGCATGCACTGGGGCACAACCTCCAACAGCCCCACTGGCACGTATCTGTACAGGAAGCTCAGCCATTCTAGAAGGAACCGCCTGCAAGAACAACAATCGGTCTAAAATGATCCTTGCATATGTATGTGCAGCTCAGTCATTCTAGAAGTAAACGCCTGCAAGAACAGCAAATGTTGTGAGGTGAACCTTGCCAATACTTGTACAGCAAGCTGTCAGAATGTCATGTTATTGTGGTAGGGCAAAGTCTTGTTGTAGGGCAAAAGCCCACATTGCACATTAGATGCCCCTTAAACTCATTGTACCCTGCTACACTTATGCTCACAAGCTTGTGGCCACACCAGATAAAAACACCAGCTTTGGCTGTGTAATGTACTGCCACGCCATGCCATTCTCATCACTCAATGCATCAGCATGCAAACTGTCTTTGTCCTGACTAACCCCAGTGGTACTGCATGTAAACAAATCCTACCAACACCACACTGACGTCAAACAACTGTGACCAGTGTTCTACCAAGATTGCCATCAACCCCAGATGCCTGTGTTTTTATCAAAGGATAGATTTGCTGCAAAACACTGCAACCCTATGATGATGGTGACTGATTGTTGCCTGACCTGGGTTTACCAAGATTGCCATCAACTCCAGATGCCGATTGGTCACCAAACAGACAATTTGCCACTAAACACTGCAACCCTATGATGATGATGATGCTGATTGTTGCCTGACCTGGTGGTTTCAACTCCTTTAGCATCAACCCCAGACGTTGGATATTCACCAAAAAGACGATTTACAGCAAAATACTGCAATCATATGATGATGATGACAGTTGCCTGACCTGGTGGTTTCAACTCCT